>Ga0256405_10006811_pt1 | contig 17859 bp, 9 predicted proteins | sample RumenRJG_02DNA_FD_189096 | JGI IMG/M metagenome (GOLD analysis project Ga0256405, IMG submission 189096) | Bovine rumen microbial communities from Lethbridge, Alberta, Canada - RJG_02 | ecosystem: Host-associated > Mammals > Digestive system > Stomach > Rumen | place: Canada: Alberta | collected... | reverse complement strand
ATAGAAAATATACTGCGGCGATACCTGGTCACAAATCAGGTACTAAATCTCATGTGCTAATCCGTTTTCTTTTTCCCTTTTGTTAAAATGTCCTATTTTTCCTATGCAAAATTTGGAAATTAGCACAGAATCTTGCTACCGAAGGGACGCAAGAATTCGGCAGCAGCGTTATATACGGGAGTTTGTAACTCCCATTGTCGCAAAGCGACAAAAACTGCGCGCATAACGACGTTTTTCCAGCGGTGGGAATTCTTGCGTCCCTACGGTAGCAAGCGAACAAAGTTCGAGCGACAAATTCCCATTTTCTCCACAGCCGAATTGCAAATTCGGCTGAACTTGAACCTCTTATCGTGTATCAAGCAAACAGAGGTCGAGCGGCAAATTCGGCTGAACAAAAGAACTGGAATGACGCAGAAAGCGTCACCTATCATTAACCGCAGCATCCGTAGGATCTGCGGACTAAGAAGACACTAACATAACTGACCCTAAAAGCGGTCGCCCATTGCAACTAATGGGGCACTCTTTCAGAGTGCACGCAGTTAATAGTTCTTAATCCCGCAGGTCGTTCGACCTACGGTTACTAAGCGAAGACGCTTTCAGCGTCTATATACTCCCACAGAAAAAACAACGAAATCCCAATTCGGCTTAGTTGCCAAACCGGGATTCTGGTCTTGAAATCTCTTTTTAAATTAGAAAACACCCATTTTCTCGACGATTCTGAGCAGGCGTTCGTTCATATCCTCAGCCTTCTTAATCTGCGCCTTTAGCAGTTTGTTTTCGAGCTCGAGGTTTGAAAGCAGTTCAGACGGTTCGTTCTCGGTCTCTACAGCCGTAGACTTTTCGAGAATCATATTGCCCTCGCCTGTTAGCAGCCACACCTTGTTTAAGTCGGGATAAGTAGCCAAAATCTTACTGATTGCCTTCCTACCCAAATCGCTTCTACCTTTTTTTGCAGCACCAATTAAACCGTTTGAAAGATTACACTGAATAGTGACCTGATTATCATTCAAATTTTTGTAGCTCATATACTGCAGGAATCTCTCTATAATCATACCTATAAAATTTAATTAATAATTCTAAATAGACAAATGTTTTCAGTTGAATTCTGAAGGTTGAAACTCGAAGAGCAAAGTGCCGTAAAAGCCTGCAACAATCATTCAACTTTGCAAACATAAAGATTTGTAACTAAACGGCAAAATAATTTGCAATGTTTTTTCGTTTATTTCAGTCCTATTTTAGATTTTTTTCAGTCTGATACTGCCACACTTAGCATTACGACCTCGGAAAAATTCTACAGTCAGCACATCAGACTAAAACAGGGCAGCACCTTGCATAGGCATCAGAAAGAGCATCCTACCTACTACAAAACTAAAAGGCAGCCGAACCGTCACGGTCAGACTGCCCTAATCACTATCTACATTTTTATGATACCAAGTTGTTTACTTTCCTTGTTTTTCCAAAACGCTTCTTACCTTTGGGTCACATGTGTTACTACGCAAAGTTCACAACCTTTTTTAGGTATCATTCTGTTAATTTAACTAAAAGATCAATGCACGAGTTCTTATTATTGGCAACACGGAACACATGGCAATGCAAGCAATCCACGGTGTCAATACTGCTGCTGTGATTCTTCCACAGAGCACCAGAGCATCAGTATTAAAGACACAAGCCTTTAAAAGAGCCTTGTACAATGAGTTTTATATAAAAAGGGGGGCGCACAGCCTTGGTGTGTAGGGTTGCACGCCCCCAACCTTTAATTAATAATGAATACCAAAATCACTATTTATTGCTCAGACCGTCAGCCCAACCAGCATAAGCAGGCTTGCGTCTGTAATCCAATGTCCAAAGACCAACAGGCTCGCCCTTTCTCCATGAACTGTTAGCTGGAGAGTCTGTCAAGCACCACTGGCAGATACCATACTGCTGTGCAGCAGGAACAATCTCGTAGTACTTCTTGATAATCCACTGGTAGTGAGCAGCCATAGCCTTCTCGATAGCAAGACGCTCCTTGAGAGGAAGTTTCTCGAGTTCCTCGGTTGTGTAAGCAACCTTCTTGCCGTCTACATAGCGCTCTACGCCAAGGTCGAGCTCTGATACGCGGACAAGTTTGCCGCTCTCAGCCATGAGTTTGAACATCTTCTCAATGTGCTCGTTGCGGCTGTTCTGCTCTGCCTTAGAGCCTTCATCGTCACCAACAAGGAGAGAGATGTGCATCTGAGTGCCAAGACCGTCGATCTTAGTTACGCCGTCAGCCTCCCACTTCTTAACCCAGTTTATAAGGCTCTTCAGTTTCTTGTTGTCGTCCCAGTTAGACTCAAGGTTGTAGTCGTTTACGAACAACTTGAGGTCTGAAGCGTCTGCACCTTCAGGAAGAGAAGCAGCATAGTTCTTGCGAGCCAAAGCTACAGCTGTGCGAACATAGTCGATGTCGCCAAGGTAATCCTGCCAGAAGAAGTCGGCAGAAACGCCGTTGTCGTTGTTGGCAGTTGCGCCGTGCTGAAGAGTGTAGAAGCCTTCGCCGTCGTTGCCACCGCCGCTGATAGCCTCGTTAACAACGTCCCAAGCCTTAACCTTGCCCTTGCAAGCATCCATCATACCACCAATCCACTTGTCCATAGCCCATGTAAGGGTGTCTTTCTTCTCTTTGTCGGTGAGAGGGATTGAGTTCTGAGACTCCGATTCAATATCGAACGATGGTCCATTGTAGTTATTAGCCCAACCAGCCTTTGACATTCCGTCAAAGCCCCCATCAGGGATAAGATTTTCGTCAGAGCCTTCCTCTGTAAGTACAAGATCATCGAAACTAACCTTGCCTGTTGCCTTTCCAAAGACAAATTGCAATTTATCAAGTGGGAACGAAGCCGTAAACTCACAGGTTACAGTTTTCCATTTAGAATCCAACTCTCCCGGAGTAAAGCCAAGATACTGAACATCGTTTGAACCGCCCCACTGATTTTTATTCTCTGATGCGTCCCAAATTGGCCAGAAATCTATGTGACAACCATCAGTAGCCTTTGCCTTCATTGTCATGACATAGTTCTTACCCTTAGTCAAAGGCTTTGGCAAAGTATAGATAGCCTGCTTGTCCCAAGAGTTGTCTCCTGCAGTCCCACCGCAATTATAAGTCATGAAGTAATTCAGCTTAGCGCCACCCTCTTCGCCATAAGCGTATGAAGGTCCATTATAGTTATTGCCCCAGCCTGCAATCTGACCATCCTCAAACTTAGCATTTGCAATAAGATTGTCATCAGAACCTTCCTTTGTCAGTACAAGATTTGTAAACTTAAGAGTTCCAGTTCCCTTACCGAATACAAACTGCAACTTATCATGTGGAAACGAAGCTTTGAACGTACAGGTCAAAGTAGTCCAACTTTCGCCAACCTGATTTGGCGTAAAACCAAGATACTGAACATCGTTTGAACCGCCCCACTGATTCTTATTCGCTGACGCATCCCAAATTGGCCAAAAATCGACTGCACATGGAGCATCAGAAGCCTTTGCGTCAAGTGTCATTGTATAAGTAGCATCCTTTTCCAAAGCCTTTGGCAAAGTATATATAGCCTGCTTATCCCAATTGTTGTCTCCAGCTTTTTCACCAAGGTTGTACAGAATATACCCCTTCTTTGCCGCACCCGGAATTTCCTTGTCGGCTATAAGTTTCTCGAGCCACTTTTTAGGCTGCTGTGCGTGCCATGCAAGTGTGTGGCCGTAGATTGAAATTCCAGCCTCTTCTGCCTTTTCAACGAAATCGCTTACGGTTGAGAAATTCATGTTACCATTGCCATCAACACAAGACGACATCTTCATAGCGTTTCCGGCTACGATTTCGTCGAAGTTGTGAGCAGCAAGACGGAACAACATCTCTTGCTTGTTAAAATCAGCAGCAGTAAGAGCACCGCTAACCTTGAAGTTAGGATGTGCGCTGCGATCGACGTATGTCTTGAGCGGCTCGTATGCGTTCAGGTATTCGTACTCAGCAATAGTCTGAGGCTTCTCTACCTGATAGTCGTCGATGCCTGTGTCTGCACAGCCCGCTAACATTAGCGGACTGAGCATTACAACAGGATATATCAATTTAGAAATCTTCATAAAATCTTAAATTGTAAATCATGAATAAATAATTATTTCCAATTCTCTTTGCTATTGCCACGAGAATAAAGCATGTACGAACCAGTACAATCATAATGCCACTCGGCAGGACCTGCAACGACCTCAGATGTCAAAGTTACAGAGAACTTGAGAGTGATGAAATCAAGTTTAGTGTCCACCTTAGTGAAATCATCAGCACCATGATAAGTGTACTTGCCTGTACCAGCTTGGTTACCGTTTTCATCATAAACTACGATATCACCATTATCGGCAACAGTACAATTGAAAGTCTTGGTCTGCGAAGCCTCCTTGTCTTCCCAAATATCCTTTTTTGCATCATACACCTTCTGCATCACGGTAAAGCTCTTTGTCAAAGAGAAACCATTTAGTGATGTTGTGGTAAATTCAACCAACGGATCGGTATACTTGTGAGAGAATGTTCTGCTCTTTTCGTTCCACAAATCAGTTCCCTCGTAAGCCCACAAACCATCGTGTTTGTTCTTGTAGGTGATAGCCAAAAGTTGGTAATCGCGACCTTCGAGAACACTATCGACATTTGCCTCTATGCCTGTAATTCTGACAGGAAGAACATAGTTTACCTTTGCAGACTTAGGATCAGCAAAGAACTTGTCGTTAAGCGTTACAACAGTTCCACCCCACATAGCCCCACTTGGAATAGTGAGAGTTGAAGGATCTTGGATTGTGTAGTAGTCGGCAGGCAACAACTCAACGCCGTCAACACCTTCGAGAAGAGTCGGATCGACAATATACTTCAACTTTCGCTCTGCATTGTTTTTTCTGACACCTGCAAAAGTTGCATAGATATGGAACTGATGGTTATTGTCATCCACAACATTGGCTTCATTATCCTCGCCTAATGTTATTACTCGGATTGGAGCCTGCATAGCAAAGTATGCAGTTGTTGTACCGTAGTCGTCGAACTCCCAGTCGCTGTTGTGGCAACTGGTGAATGCCAAAGCACAAAGAGCTACAGCCGATATAGATTTTATGATATTCATATAATTATTCATCATTAATTAGTTACTAAATTACCATCCAGCATTCTGAATAAGTGATGGGAAGTTAAGAACATCGTTGTAAGGAATTGGACCATAGTAAGCATTCTCCTTGTAGTTGCGAGTCTCAACATCGAAATACTCATACTGCGGCTTACCCTCAACAACGGTAATGCTTACACCTTTAGCAGTCTCGTTAAGGTTAGCCTTCCAACGGCGCAAATCCCAGAAGCGGAAGCCCTCGAAGCAAAGTTCAAGACGACGCTCGTTGTGGATAAGCTCGCGCATCTTGTCTTTGTCTGCCTTGCACTCCTCAAGATACTCATCGTTTACGATGCCTGCACGCTTGCGCAGTGACTTGATTACATCGTATGCAGAATAAGTACAACCATCAGGGTTGGCAGTTGGACCGTAAGCCTCGTTGGCAGCCTCTGCAAAGTCGAGATAAAGTTCAGTATAGCGGATGCGTGGAGTGTAATGCTTCTGCTTGCTGTTTACTGTTGGCTCAAGATTAATGTCCTGACGGAGAAGCTTACGCATATAGTAACCTGTCAAGGTTGCCTTCTCTACTTCACCCTTCAGACCGTCCTTCTTGTCGTCTGCCTGAGTATTGATTGCAGTATTGGCATTACCTGCCTTCTGTCCGTTGCAGAGAACGTACTGAGCAAGACGAGGGTCGCGACCGTCGTATGGATTAGCAGCATCGTAACCAGATCTTGGGTCTGAGATTGGACGACCGCTCTCCAACATTGGGAATGCATCAACAAGGTTCTGAGTTGGGTTTACACGACCTTTTCCATATAGAGATGGTGGGAAATTGTTAGTTTCCAAGTCATTATTGCTGCTACTCTCTGTACGCCAAAGAACTTCTTTTGGACACTTAGCAGCCTTTAATGTATCGTCAATATACTTCGTATTGCAATACCAAGTATTACCTGTAGGGTCGATACCACCTACTCCTCCGTTAAGGTCGAGAACAGTCTGTGCATACTTGCAAGCATCCTTCCAAGTCTCACCACTATTTGCGTTGAATGCAGGAGATGCAGCCAAGATAGAAGCCTGTGCAAGAACGGCACGCATAATTCTGCCGCTGACACGACCAGCAAAGTTCTCACCGAATACACGGTCGTACTCTGGACCGGTTACGGCAACCTTCTTGCCGTCAATGTCAACCTCTGTTGCATCAGAGCCCTGATCTTTGTAATCGAGAGGAAGCAACTGTATAGCCTTTTCTGCATCTGCCTTAAGAGCCTTCATACAGTCGGCAAACGAAGCACGAACCTCAAGAGATGCGTGGTCTGAATCTACAGTTGTTGACTCTGTAAGAATTGGCACACCAAGCAAATTGCCATTTGCATCGTAACCGCCATGTGCCTGAAGAAGATAGTACATGTAGATGGCACGCAATCCGTGAGCCTCGCCAAGGTATCTCTTCTTGTACATTGCGTTAATCTTCTCGTCGCTGTTGAACTTAATCTTGTCAATATTCTCGAGGAAAAGATTGATGTACTGGATAGCCGCACGGCAGTCACGCCAACGCTCCAACGGGTTGTTGTTGCTCTTCCAGTTTCCCTCTACATTCAGTTTTCTAAACTTGTAGTAATTTGTATTTTTATTGTCACCGTTGTTGTCGTTAGAAACAGCATCGTCTGTAGCTACATCGCTAAAATTATACGAGCCGTTAGGCAGACGAGTATAGGCATTTCCAAGAACAGCATCGGCATAGTCTGGATTGTCGTACATGTATTCAAATCCAAGATGGTTCTCGATTGCTGGCTCAAAAAGATCGTCGCATGATGTAAATGCCACGCCTACAGTAAGCAGCAATGCCTGAATCAATATTTTAGTTTTTTTCATTATTCCAGAATTTATTAGAATTGAACTTTAGCACCAAGAGTGAAGCTGCGTGTCTGAGGAGCATAACCTACATTGCGCTCCAACTGCTTGCGCTCGCCAGCGATTGTAAGCAAATCGTTTGCATTTACATACAACTGCAAGCCCTTTACAACCTTACTTGCAGAACCGAGCATATCTGCGTTGAAGTCGTAAGTAAGCTGGATACGATCCAAATCTATACGGCTTGCTGAGTACACCCAGTATGATGACTCGCGGAAGTTGTGGTTGGCATCCTTTACAGTAAGACGAGGGTAAGAGATTTCCTGACCTGTAGCTGCCTTCTCGGCTGTCCATGCACCGCGAACAACATCGCTGAACTTGCGGTCGCCGTAGCACCAGTTGTAATTGTCTCTCTTCAATCCATTTGCACCAAAGTTACCACTCATCAATCCGAACAAAGTCCAGTTTTTGTACTTCAGAGTGAAGTTAAGACCAGCGATGAACTTGTCGCCCCAGTTGCCAATAACAACTCTATCATTATCATCTATTACACCATCATTATTCTGATCCTTATATTTGAGGTCACCCGGTTTAACTTCGCCAAAGCTGCTCTTTGCAGTTGCATTCTTAATCTCGTCGGCAGACTCGTAGTAGCCAAGGCACTCAAGACCCCAAATTGCAGATGTAGATACACCTTCATGCTTCATGTAGTCAAACTCTACACGTTCAGCATACTTCAGATACTTTGAAGATGATGACATACCGTTCAACTCTACTGCATACTCAAAGTCGCCTGCCTTATCCTTGTAACCTACGCTGAAGTCGAAACCTGTGCGGCGACTCTTGCCATAGTTTACATAAGGAATGAATGTTGACACTGGATAGTATGTACGCAGATAACTTGGATAAAGATAATCTGTTGCAGCAAGTGTTCCGTCAGTAACGGTGTTGAAGAAGTTGAACTTGAAAGAAAGTTTCTTGTCGAGCATCAAAGTGTTGATACCAACATTGAACTCCTTACGCTTTACAAAGGTGAGATCCAAGTTTTCACCACGACGGGAGTCGGCTGTCTGAATACCATTGTGAGCATCGCTCCAACCCCACCATGTACCAGTAGAAGTAAACACTCCCTCATACAAATAGTAGTAATACTTCTTGTTGTCAGACTCGATATAAACATCGATATCCTGATTCAAGACTGTATATCCAGCAGTAAGCATCAAATCGTCGAAGATGCCGTTGTCCTTCATAAAGTCCTCCCCTGTGAGTCTCCAACCCAAGGTAAGAGATGGAGAAAGAGCTTCGCGATGACCTTCTGCAAACTGTGCAGAGTGAACAACATTTGCGCCCAAATCAGCATAGTAGCGGTGAGCGTAGTTGTAGCTTGCCTGCAAACCAAGGTTGGCATTACTCCAACGGTGATAATTATCAGTACCGTTCTTTGTCTCTTGGAAGCCGTTGGCTACAAGAGTTGCATGTACATTGTGGTCACTATTGAATGTACGCTGATAATCGAACTGTGCATTGAACGACATCTCCTGTGCAGAAGCCGAGCCTCCCAAATTCTGGTTTGGAGCATGCTCGTCCTTACCATATTTTGTAAGCGATGAAACAACGTCCTTACCATCATAGTTTGTCCATACAACACCGTATGTAGCATACTTGTCATCAATACTATAAGTATAAGCTGTTGCATAATCAATAGCATACTGAGTTTTGAATGACAAGCCTTCGAGAACCTTGTCAAGGTTAATCTTGAAGCCTGCATCAACCTGAAGATGAGGACATACTGTTGTTTTATAACCACCGGCAAGCATATCCGCAAATGGGTTTGTCTGATCGTACTGTGTACCGCCAAGGAAGTACTTGCCATCGATAATGTTGTTAGAGTTCTTCATATAAGTAAGAGAACTAAAATCATTATCCTCGATGTATGAAGTTGGAATCAGTGGAGCAACACGGTTTGGACGCAATTTTGCTGAATTACTCCAGAAATCGCCCTTACATGTACGACTATTAGTATAAGCAACCTTTGCATTTACCCATGCAGAAAACATGTCAGACAAAGTAAGGTCGATATTACCACGGATATTCAAGCGGTCTGAATAGTTGTTCTTACCCTCGCCATACTTCAAAAGGTCGCTTGCACGGCTGTATGATACATTTGCATAGTAACGTGCATACTTGCCACCACCGTTAAAATCGACACCCAAATCCCAGCGGTCGTAACTCTTCTTTAGGTACTCAGAGCCGTAGAACGACTGATCTGGGTATTTGTAAGGATTTACGCCAGCAGCAGTATTATAGATGTCCTCGTCGCTGTACAAAGCAGCTGAAACATCACCACCTGCATCGTTGATCAGTGCCTCGTTATAATACTTCATATACTCGGCAGAACCCAGCCATTTTGGATATGACTTTGGTACGAACAACTGATAGTTGGCGCGGACGTTTGTCTTAAGATCCTGCTCCTTGCCACGCTTTGTAGTGATAAGGATTGCACCCTTGGCAGCCTTGCTACCATAAAGAACTACGGCAGATGCGCCCTTGAGGAATGTGATATCCTCGATTTCGTCAGGGAGCAGGTTTGCAGTGTTACGAGGCACACCGTCAACAAAAACCAAAGCATCACCCTGCTGCCACAACTCACCATTGAAACCGGCAGCCAAAGCCTGCATGTTGTCGAGGTTGCTGGTGCTGTACCCCTTTTCAATTATCTCGCTGACCTTCACCTTGCTGTATGGCTGCACAATGTCGCGTGCATCCACCTTGCGGAAAGCCATATTTACGGTATCAGCTTGTACCCCATCTGTTTCTTCCTGAGCAAATGCGCCCTGTGGTGCAAATGCCATAAGAGCCAGTGGAAGCGCTATTATCGATTTATTGATTCTTTTCATGGTTTAACTTTTCATTTTAAGTTTTTTCATCACCATCCCGGGTTCTGGAACAATTCAGGATAAATACTGACATCCTTCTTCTTCAAAGGGAACCAGTAATGTTTGTCTTTAAAATTGCGAGTAACGATGGTCTTCTCCTTGAAGTCAGACACCTCGCTATTCTTAGAATCCTTTGTATCAAGGCTTACACGGTTGAAGTTCTGCTGAGTCTTGATATTGTAAGGATACTTGTCAAGAAGCAGCCAACGGCGAAGGTCGTTGAAGCGGTGTCCCTCGTATGCAAGTTCAACTGCTCTCTCTCGACGAACCTCATCCATGAACTTGTCCTTATCAGCAGTAAACTTAGCGTTTACGTCGGCAACGCCGGCACGCTCGCGGATTACGTTAACAGCCTGCTCGGCTGTCATGTTGAATGTAGACGACTTCTGGTTTGCACCGCCAAGTGCTGCAAGAGACTCGGCATACATCAAATACACATCGCTCAAGCGCAACCATGGAATGTTGATATGAAGGTGGCGTCCCCAGCCATAACCATCATCTGCATTGTTTGCATCCATAGGGATGAACTTGTAAAGCATGTAACCAGTACGGTTCTCTTCAATATCGTTTCGATATGAACCTCCAGTATAAAGGTTAGCATAGCGGTTATCGTCTGGACTGATAGTACCCTTAACAACCTTTACTCCATCGTAAACGATATCGTGATAGAAACGTGGGTCGCGACCCTTCCAAGGGTGTGTAGCATCGAAGCCTGACTCCGCATCGGTCAAAGGAAGACCATTCTCCATACCATAATAGTTTACATAGTTGGCAGCAGCCTGTGAGAATGAATTAGAACCTGTAAGAATCTTACCGCCAAACTGCTTAGATAGTCCCCAGTTAGTATTGTTCCAGCTAACTGTTGGTGTGCGAAGGATTGCCTCCTTCAATCCCGGAGTCTCACCGCCCTTGTCCTGAGTATAGAAAATCTCAGAGTAGCTTCCAAAGTCAGCCAACTCATACTGGCACTTTGTCTTAGACTTGCCGTCTGTATTAAGTTCTGGCTGAACATAGCCAAGCAACTCACCGAAAGCATCGGCTGCAAGCTTTGCGTATGTCTGGTCATAATCGTAAGTGCTTGCCTTGGTGTTTGAAACCATCTTCTCGTTGGTATTCTTCATCAGCGGAGAAGCAGCCCACAGATAGTTCTTGCCAAGATAAGCAAGGGCTGTAATTTTATTTACGCGCAAACCGTTCTTACCTACGGTGTTACGACCGCGTACAGTCTGATCCCAATCGACAGGAAGAAGGTCGGCAGCCTTGCGGAAATCGGCAGCAGCCTTGTCGGCACACTCTTTGTATGAAAGACGCGGCCATTTCATTGGCTCATCGGCAGCAATAACCTTGTCGATATAAGGAAGACCTCCAAGATACTGCATCAACTCGAAATGATACCATGCACGGAAGAAGTAAAGCTGGCCAAGAATCATATCCTTTTCTTCCTGAGTACCCTCGGTAAAGTAGTCAAAGTTCTCGATACCTACGTTACACTTACGGATAGAGTACCATGCTCCCTTCCACAAAGATACCTTCAGACGCTCGTCTGCAGGTTTGGTTGCATTACTTGGATTATAGTCGCGACGATCCATCCATCCGCTCTGCCAGCCGTCGTAATCAGACTGCCAGCCCCAGAAGTCGCCCTGATCAACCTTGTATGTCATGTGATAGTCACATCCGACATAGATTACCTCGTCATCACCCCAGTTCCAAGAGTTTGTCCAGTAACCGTTTGCAAAGTCTGGCATACAAGAGTACATCTCCTCTACGAAGCCCTGGAAATTTACGAAGTTCTTGAAAGCATCCTCTGTCTTGAGGTCAGACTCAGGAGACTTATCCAGATAGTCTTCGCAAGAAGTAAAGCCGATGCTTGCACAGCAAAAAGCCAGACCTGCTACTATATATCTAAACTTATGAAATTTCATAATGTTTTTATGTTTACTATTAGAATAATTGTTATTAAAGCTCGAACTTAACACCGAAGTTGATACGCTTCATTGTTGGGTAAGCACCCTGTGATGCAAGACCTGTAGCAGCAAAGTTGCTCTCGCGGTCATCTGGCATCTTAGTCCACAACAACAGGTTGTTACCATTTACATAGAGTTTAAGGTTGTTAAGACCAAGACTCTTAACCCAGCCCTTTGTCCAAGTATAGGCAATCTCCATGTTCTTCAGACGGCAGAATGAACCATCGTACATGAAGCGAGTACCTGCATAGAAGTTTGGTGTAGAGTTATAGCGTGGAGTAGGAATACCAGAACCAGACTCTGGATTCCAGAATGAACCTTCATCAAATACAACATCAAGTGTTGGCTTGCTGAATGAGTTAAACTCAACCAAACGGCTTACATTAGTAGCACCATAGAACTGCAACATCAAGCTCCAGCCCTTGTACTCAACACCAACGGTAGCGTTGTATGTATTCTGTGGAGTACCAGTGAAACCGTAAGGAATGTTATCATCATCATCGATAATACCATTACCATCGAAGTCGGTTATAAAATACTGTCCCGGCAACTTCTGGTCATCATTTGTCTTGTGCTCAGTCATGGCAATCACATCGTCCCAACTCTGTGCGATACCGTTGTCGATATAACTGTGAGCCTGACCGATGGCATAACCAGCCTGCTTACGATATGCAGGATACAAATCAGGGTCGTCATAAACTTGAACATTGTTTACGGCATGTGTCATGCTAAAGTTACCATACGCATAGATACCGTTCTTGAATGAGTGCTTCAAGCGAAGTTCAAGTTCGTAACCTGTAGTCTTTGTACGACCAAAGTTCATTGCAGGAGCCTTTGCGCCATAGTAGAATGGTACAGAACGCTGATCACCATAAATAAGAATATCATATCTGTTCTCGTGGAAGAACTCCAACGAACCAGCAACCAAGCCATCAAGGAATGCATAGTCGATACCGAAGTTACGCTTCTTTGCAGTTTCCCAACGAACATTAGGGTTACCAATAGACTTCTCCTTATACCAAGTGTACAAAGCCTGCTGGTCATCAGGACTCTTAGGGTCGATGTGTGACGCACCTGCGTATGACCACTGAGTAGCATACAACCAACGCTGACCACCAACGTTATCATTTCCAACCTCACCGTAAGAGAAGCGGAACTTCAAGATATCAATAAGTTTTTTACCGAAGAGTTTGTAATCAGCTACAGGCTTCATGAACTTCTCGTTAGAAAGTGTCCAACCTGCCGCAACAGAGTTGTTGAATGCAAAACGATAGCCAGAACCGAACTGTTCAGAACCATTGTATGCACCATTGTACTCCAACAGATAACGGTCGCCATAGTTATAAGTAGCACGGAATACCCAGTCCTCACGGAAATGAGAGAACTCACTACCAGTACTTCTTTCTTCACGGCTGAACACGCCCATTGCTGTTACATCGTGCTCATCGTGCTTACCAAACTTACGACCCCATACCAACTGCATCTGATAATACAGTTTCTTGTATGTCATCCAATCCATAATCTGGCTACCCTGAGTGCTCCAAGCACGGGTTTCAGTAAAGTCGAACTTAGTGTGTGAACTTGCCAACTTACTGTAAGTTACCTCGCCAGTAACAGGGTCTATCCACTTGAACTGTGCATCATGGTAAAGGTCGTTAACACCGCGCTGCTGCTCACTGAATGAGTTGTCCCATGAAATTGTTCCATTGAATTTCAAGCCCTTAGTGATGAACGACAAATCCTGAGAAAGGGTAAAGTCGGTATTCAACACAGTGTTGATTCTCTGCTCAGCACCAGCAAGAGCCAAGTTCGTAACAGAGTTTGGCGCACCCTGAGTCTCCTGCGGATAATAGCCCCAAGTACCGTCGCTGTAGCGTGGCACGAAAGCATTGTGCGGTGCAGAGTAAGCAGCCTGCCACAACTGTGTTGCAGCCCACGCATCATCGGCAATACCCCAAGGAGTATTACGGATACCCTGACTTCCGAAGATACCAGCCTTGAAAGTAGTTGTCTTAGTCAACTGGAAATCGAGGTTAGAACGAACATTTACACGATTGAAACCATAACCGCCCTTGTAGCCACGACCGTTATCCCACTCGCGGAAAAGGTCACCCTCGTGCTGGAAGTCGATAGAAGCAAAATACTTAACGAAGCGTGTACCACCAGAGATATTTACGTTGGCATTGTATGACATTGCCATATCCTTGAACAGTTCCTTCTGCCAGTCAACATCAGGATAGCGCTCGCTCATCAAGAAACCAGTCTCTGGGTCGATTGCACCTTCTGGCTGGTTCTCATACTTTGAAATAAAATCTGTAGAACAGATTTTTGCCCAAGACTCAGGCTTCAAACCAAGTTCATGCTTGATGACCTCGTTACGTGCTCTGAGTGATGCGGCAGAACCAAGAGTCTGCGGCAACTTTGAAACGAACTTCATTGTAGAACTGAAGTTGAATCCAATTTTAGCCTTACCCTCAGAACCACGCTTAGTTGTGATAAGGATTACACCGTTAGCACCCTTCACACCATAAACGGCAGTTGCCGAAGCATCCTTCAGAACTGAGATGTTTGCAACAGACTGGATGTCGACATCCTCCATCTTACGCTCGATACCATCTACAAGTATCAAAGGCGAACTGCCGTTCCATGAGCTGACACCACGGATAACGATGTTTACCTTCTCGTTACCCGGCATACCAGATGATGAAGTTGTGATTACACCCGGCAGGTTACCAGTAAGTGCAGAACCAAGGTCAGACACACCACCGGTACGCTCCAGCACCTTTCCCGATGTCTGGGTGATAGAACCAACCAAAGAAGCCTTCTTCTGCTGGCCATAACCCACAACCACTACTTCCTCGAGTGCTGCGTTGTCCTCTTCGAGTGTTACCTTTACAGGCTTACCCGGAACAACCTTTACCTCTGTTGCACGCATACCAACATACGATACAACGATTACAGGATTCTTGCCTGTAATTTTCAGCTGGAAGTTACCTTCTAAGTCAGAAACAGTTCCAACCGATGGATTACCTTTCTGAATCACAGAAGCACCAATGATACTCTCTCCATGAGAGTCAACCACGGTTCCCTTTACATTTACACTTTGGGCTAATGCCACAAGGCAAAAGCACCAAAATGCAACTCCTAAAGCGAAAAAACGTAGTTTAGTACATTTCTTTGTCTCCATTAGAAATTGATATTAGTATTAAAAAGTTATTAAAAAGTGATTAGAATAAATCTCTTGTTTATTGTTGCCGTTAGGTTCAATGCTGTTATTTCTTAGCCTCCTTTCCGGTGCAGTACAGAGCAACCACCGTTCCGGTGAATCCGCCTGCTGCCTGAGTAGAAAGCTGCTGTGCTGGAGCATCGCCAATCTTAACCCAATCCTTCTTTGCCTTGTAGAAGAACTCGAAGGTTGTGCCGGTTGATGTTATCTTCATCTCAACCTCGTTGAGCTTGCATGGCTGAGATGCAAGAACCTTCTTGCCGTCTTTTGAAACCTGCTGAAGCTCGATTGTCTGCTTTCCAGCGTTGAGTGTGCGGACAAGCAAAAGCTGATGCTTCTCGTCCTTGAATAGCATGATACCTGCTGCGTCGTTGTCGAATGATGGTTGGAAGCGCATTTTTGTTGATGCCTCAAACTTGTGGTGCTGCAAGCGGCGTGCCACGAGCGATGGGACATCTTTCTGCTCTGCTGTTATAGGCTGCTTCTTGAGCGACAGCCATCCATTATACTTATTAGGTGTAAACAAACCCTTGGCTGATGTGCGGAGTGTAACCCAGTCTTGCTTCATAACATCTGATGAGAAATCATCCTCCCACTTGAAGTTACCGAATGTTACATTCTCGTTTCTCTTAACGCCGTTGCGATTCAGCATCTGCGGAACAAGTCCGGTGCTGCCTGTCATCATTGGCCATCCGTCCTCGGTCCAAGAAACAGGCATCATGAATGTCTCACGGCCAAGGTTCTCCCAGTTGTCCTTTACAGGGCGGCAAGCCAAGAATACAGCCCACCACTCGCCGTTCTCTGTCTTTACAAGGTCGGCATGTCCTGCACAAGTAACAGGGTCTTTGCGGTCTTTGGCAAGCGTGCGCTGAGTAAGGATTGGGTTGCCCGAATATGGTTCGTATGGTCCCCAAACAGACTCAGAGCGGTAGATAACCTCAGAATGCCAGTCGCTTGTTCCGCCCTCGGCTGTCATAAGGTAATACTTGCCCTTAATCTTATAGATGTGTGGAGCCTCGCACCAGATTGGCTTCTCCTCTGGACGGCATCCCTTGTTGATGATAATCTTTCGTTCGCCCACACACTTGTCTGTAGCCAAGTCGAGCTCCTGAACGCGAACTGTACGATGACCCGGATATTCAGGCTTGTTGTCTGGCGCATCGTCGTTGTTTACAACGTATGCTCTGCCGTCGTCATCGATAAAGATTGAAGGGTCGATGCCCAAGATTGAAGGAAGGTGGATAGGGTCTGACCATGCACCCTCTGGATTCTGTGTCTTAACATAGAAGTTGCCGGCACCTACGTTTGTAGTAATCATATAATATGTACCGGTCTTTGGATTGTAGCTCAATGCAGGAGCGAAGATACCGCCGCTGACGTGCTGTCCCTTCATGTTCTCCATCTGCGACTCGCGGTCGAGAATGTGACCAACCTGCTCCCAGTTTACAAGGTCGCGGCTGTGGAACAAAGGCACACCCGGGAAGAATGTAAAGGTTGATGTAGCAAGATAATAGTCGCCCTTACCGTTTGTGGTGATTGAAGGGTCGGGATAGAATCCCGGAAGTATCGGGTTGTAAAACTGCGATGCATCGGTCAACTTGTTTTTGTTGTAGATGTCATCGTTACCCTGATAATAAAAATTGTCAAACAATGCCTCGTCTACTGGAGCCTTTGGAACCGACAGACTCTTGCACGATTGGCACAAGCTCATAGCCGGAAAGCTGAGGAACAGCAATGACAGGAATGAAAGTCTCATAAATCTGGTTATTTGTTTAAAGATTATTAAAAATTTCCGTTAATTATTAGTGCAACCTTACATAAGCCGAATATGCAAAAACATACCGTTTGCTTATTTTACATGTTTGTTTACCGTTTTTTGTTTCTGAAATGTTTCCGTAAAATCACTTTCACATTTTTCACTCTGCAATTTTACAATTTTTCACGCTATAACCTTATATATGCGTGTTACACGGAAGGGATTGTGTGTTACAGACTGTTAAAAAGTTGTTACAAAGTAATGTTTCGTTTGTTACACCATTATTTCAACATCTTACATTTCAAGTAGTTACATTTTTAAGTATTTGTTCACATCTTTTAACAATTTGACGAATTTCTGTTCTGTATTTTTCCTAATATTTTACAATTTCCGCAAGGCTGAAAAACCAGAATTTGTGGGAGTTGAAAGTTGAAAATTGAAAATTCACAAATCAGAATTCACAATTCAAAATTGTCTCAGTAACCGCAGCATCCATAGGTTCTGCGGACTGAAATGAAACTGCTATAATCGACCATGAAAGCGGTCGCCCGATTTGTTCTGCCGAATTTCCGCGCTCGACCTATGTTCGAGCGACAAATTCCCGATTTTTTCTCAGACAAATTGCAAATTCGGCAGAACAGTGTCCCTTTGGTAACAAGCGTACGGAGTTCGAAGGTCAAATTCGGCTGAACAGGATTGCTATCCTCTTACTTCCCCCTTGCTATCCCCTTGCTATCCCCTTACTATCCCCTTACTATCCCCTTACTATCCCCTTGCTATCCCCTTACTATCCCCTTACTATCCCCTTACTATCGACTTACTATCGACTTACTTCATTCCACCTAATCTGGCTATACACAACATATAGCTTACATATACACAACATATAGCTTACATATACCCTGAATGTACCTTGGACCTACCTTGGACCTACCTTGGACCTACCTTGGACCTACCTTGGACCTACCTTGGACCTACCTTGGACCTACCTTGGACCTACCTTGGACCTACCTTGGACCTACCTTGGACCTACCTT
>Ga0256405_10006810_pt1 | contig 17861 bp, 18 predicted proteins | sample RumenRJG_02DNA_FD_189096 | JGI IMG/M metagenome (GOLD analysis project Ga0256405, IMG submission 189096) | Bovine rumen microbial communities from Lethbridge, Alberta, Canada - RJG_02 | ecosystem: Host-associated > Mammals > Digestive system > Stomach > Rumen | place: Canada: Alberta... | reverse complement strand
GTAGGCGGTATCGTTGGGGTGAATTACGGCTTGGTGGAAAGGGCCTACAACACGGGGACAGTCACGGAAAACACCCGCTATCAGGTAGGCGGTATCGTGGGCTATAATGAGGGTACGGTGCAAAACGCCTATAACGAAGGGCAGGTGCTTTGGAATGGCACCTACTCAGGAAGTGTGGCATATTATGATGTCAGAGGCGCAGGGGGAATCGTAGGAGTTAATTCTGGAAGTGGCAAGGTGCTAAACACCTATAATACAGGCAACATTCATGCTGATAAAGGGACTGATATTTCTAGTGATGATGCTGGTGCGGGCTTTGCTGCTGTGGGGGGGATTGTAGGATATGCTGCCGCTGGTACGTCAATAGAAAACTCCTATAATGTCGGTTCGGTCAGCAGCGATCATAATGAATATGTAGGCGGTATTTTGGGACGCGGCGATGGCACAGTGACCAACGCCTACTACAAGGAAGCTGTATACAGCAATATAGCAGGTACGTCCCTGACGGATGCCCAGATGAAGCAGGCCGCCAACTTTGAGGGCTTTAATATTGACAAAAACGGCTCCAATCCGGGGGCTGTCTGGCGCATCTATGAAGGCAATACCATGCCCCTGCTGACCGCTTTTATGACCCGGAAGGACAGTATCACCGAGAAGAAATATGACGGTACCGAGACCGTGGGCATTCATCTTAAAGCATCTCAGCGCACCTCTACGCAGGCGGAGGGTATCAACTGGGTTTATGATATGCTCGTTGTCCATCCGAATCCGGCATTCGTCCCCACCCCCTCTGCCAATCCCACCCCCTCTGTCAAACCCACCCCCTCTGCCAATCCCACATTGGCATCTGCGGACAGCATGCAGGCCATGGAGCAGCAGATGGCAAAGCAGGGCATTACCTTTAGCCGCCTTGAAGAAGCCACCAATGCGGTCATGCCCAACGTGCAAAGTCAAACCGCCACTGCCGTGACGATGGCTCCGAATGCAGCAAACCGGTCTGCAAACAGCACGGAGACAAAAGCGGACACCCCCAATGGGGACAGCAATATCACATCTACATTGTTCTGGGGCAGCAAGGGCGTGCTTACAGTGGAAAATAAGGGGATAAATGCGCCCGCTTCTATGAGTACTGAGTCGCTGGCTGCCGCGCAAAGCCATAACACAGCTGTCTCGTCTGCGGAACCGGCTGAAAACCGGCAGAGTGAGGGGCAGAGCACTGCCACCAGCGAAAATCTCCAGAGTGATACAGGGGGAAATATCTCAGACGGCAATGAAGGTCAGGAAAGTGAAGAGAATACATAACTTACAGGAACAGAGGTAATATAATTGAGACAATCATTAGCAAGACCCATAAGAAAACGACACAAAGGAGGCTTGGTATTTTATCATGGCAAGGTGCTGGCGGCTCTGATAGCCGCCACCCTTGCTATCCCTCTGCCAGCCGTGGCGGCTCCTGCCGTCCCCCATCCCGGTGAGGAGGTCCGTCAGCCGACAGAACCGGGGCAGACTGAGATAGAAAGCAATATGCCGGAAGCTGCCGGTCAAGGTACGGCAGAGACGAAGTTCACTCTGGCAAAGATTCGTGTGGAGCATGAGAGCATGAAACTTTCCGAGGAAGGTCTTACGGCCATTACCTCGCCTTTGCTAAACCACGAAATCTCTGCTGCCGAGTTGAATACTGCCGTAGAACAGCTGACCAGGTATGCCCGGGAGCATGGCTATCCTGCCGCCATTGCTTATATCCCCGAGCAAACTGCCTTGGAGGGTAATTTGCTTATTCGCTTTGAGCCGGGGCGTTTTGACAAAGTGCAGATAGCAGAGGGCAGTGTTTTACGGGAAAGCATAGCTATTCGTCCCTTGGCCGGCTTAAAAACCGATGACATTATCGAGACCGGGAAGCTGGAGCAGTCTCTGCGGAATTTGCGTGATATACCCGGCATAGAGGCTAATGCTGTCCTTTCTCCCGGCTCCCGGCAGGGAACCAGTAACCTTACCGTGACCGTGAGAGACAATGACCCTGCCACCTATATCCTCTACGCGGAAAACTACGGCAGCAGGGCCGCAGGGCGCTACCGCTACGGCTTCCAGGCTGACTGGAAGAATATTTCCGGCACAGGCAGCCGCCTGATGGCAGGCGGGCTTATATCCAACGGCAAGCAGCACGGGGGCAATATTGTCTACGAAATGCCCGTAGGTCACAGCATGACCACCCTGGGCCTGGCCTACAGCCATTCGGACTACGAGTTGGGCAGCATTTGGAGCCAGCTGGGGGTGGAGGGCAAGTCCGACACCTTGAGCCTCTACGGCAGGACGCCCCTTGTGAACCGCTATAAAAACGCCCTGAATCTAAGCTATGCCGTGAACTACCGGAAGCTGAAGGACGAATTCAATGGCCTGGACATAGGGGACAGGCACTCCGCTTCCTTCAGCCTGGGGGTTGATGGCACCCTGAGAGCTGACAGGAACGTGCTTCACTACAACGCCGCTTTCCACACCGGCACCGTCACCCCGGAGACGAATATTTCAAGGGCACTGGCGGACTTGAACGGCACCAAGGGCAGCTTTGCCAAGGGCACCCTTGACCTGACGGCGGTGCAGCAGTTAGGGGGCCCCTTCGATGCCCTGCTGAAAATCTCCGGGCAACTGGCAGGCAGCAACCTGGACAGCTCGGAGCATATCTACCTAGGCGGCGCCAGGGGTGTCCGTGCCTATCCACAGGGGGAGGCCTCCGGGGATGAGGGCCTCCTGGGCACTTTGGAGCTGCGCTACCACACGAAGCTAAAGGGCCTTGCCCTGAGCCTCTTTTATGACGCAGGCACGGTGCGCCTGGAAAAAAGCCGCAGTGGCAGCCGGTCCCTCCAAGGCTGGGGCGTGGGCCTCAGCTACATGCAGCCCGATAACTGGTTCGCCCGACTGGACTACGCCCGCCGCATCGGCCTGGAAGATGGCCTGTCAAGTGACGCAGACAGCAAGCAGAGGATTTGGTTCCTGCTGGGGAAGATTTTCTAAAAAAAAACTGTGCCGGAGAGGATTCAAGCCCTCCGGCACAGTTTTTTAGTGTTTTTAGCGATTGACAACTGTAGACAAATTTGCTGTTGCCAATCTTTTAGAGAGAATCGAGAATTAAAGAAGAGGGAATCCGGGGATTCTTGGTATGGAGTAGTCTGCCAAGGGGATTCATCAAGTGTTGTTGGCGATTACTGCTCCTGCGATGGCGCCTACAGCCACGCCTACGATGGCGGCCGTGTTCACATCGCCCTGGGAATGGGTGTTCCTGTTCTTTTTGTGGTGATGGTCGTGTCTGTGGGAAAGCTCCTGATAATGAGTTCTTTCAGGCAGCCGAGAGCTTGCTTCTGCCGCGCCGGCATAAGTGCCGACTTCAAATGTATCAAGAATCTTATTATCATAAAGTTCCAAGGCGCGTTTCTTTGTCAGGCGTTCTTCTTCATGTGCCAGCTCTCTGGCGTCGCTTATACCTAACTTATTTTCTAAAGCCATGTTGTAATCTCCTAATTGAAGAAGACGTAGTTAATAAACGACGAATCATTACTTATTAACTGGTGATTAAATGTAAACAACGTAAACGTTGCAAACAATGTTTACGTTAACGGCGAGTACTAGTATTCCGGCGACGAGGCTTGCTTTCAATCTCAAAGTCAGTATGATTAGACTGGAAATCTTCGATAATCTCATACATGGTATCCATTATGCTTTGTCTAGTGGTATAAGCATAATTTTGAATCCACTCCCATTGGGTTTGGTCGGCCCAGAACGTACAGCGCTTGTGATTATCATTGGTTTCTTTCTTCTTGCGGGCTGCGGTAGTGCGCTTTCTTTTTGAAGTGCTTTCGTCTACTTTCTCTATCAGTTCAACAGGGGTGTCTAAGGGCTGGGACACATTTTGATTGACGCTGGTCTGCATTAGCTTATCAAAAACGTCGCCATGTTGCTGTTTACTCATGTATTGCATCCTCCATATCAATAATCTCGGCGACCAGTGCTCCAAAGTCAACGGCACCATGGCTAGAAGGACGATAGTCAAAGATGCTCTGATGGAAACCGGGTGCTTCCGCTATGGCCACACTGTTACGGATTTTTGTGTGGAACGTGGCATTGGGGAAGGTTTTTTCTATGGCGGCAGCAGCCTCTTTATGCAGTTTCCTGCGCCCATCATATAGATTTAAGATAACGCCAGAGATATGAACTCTATTATTAAGGCGCTTCTGGACAACACTAATCGTATCCGTTAGCTGAGCAAGGCCTCGGGTTGGCAAATATTCCGGGCTCATAGCCACAAATACTTCATCCGATGCGGTTAAAGACGCTAAGGTCATCAAACCGAGGGATGGCGGGCAGTCAATTAAAATATAATCATAGTCACTTTTTAAGGGCAGCAGAGCTTCACTGATGAGTAATTCTTTGCCAGGTTCATTGGCGAGAGATAAATCTGCGGCAGCCAACGCCAAGTCGGCGGGGATGATATCGAGCCCATCATCTATATTGATGATACTATCTTTTGGGGTGCACTGGCCCCGGAGTACTTCATATAAGGTGTTCTGATTATCCGTATTGATGCCTAATGCTGTTGACAAATTTCCCTGTGGGTCGGCATCGACATAGAGGACGCGGCGATTTTCGTTGTTGAGGCCGGCGCCAATGTTTAAGCAACAAGAGGTTTTGCCTACGCCACCCTTTTGATTAACGACACAGATGATGCGTGATTTCAAGACAGTTCAACTCCTTTTAGCATAGTGTTTATCAAGGTAATTATAACATATTGTAAACGTAGTAAACAAGGTAAACTAGGTTTTATACGTTTACAACGTTTACCACGTTTACGTTGTTTGCTACGTTTGCATGGTTTACGGAGTTTACCTAGTATACGTTGTTTACGTTTGGGCCTAGGAAAATAAAGGCTTGACGATATATCTAAGATTTGGTATCATCTATTTTAGATAAAAGTTATCAACAGAAAACCGTGGATAACCTTAACGACAACAATTATACAAAAAAAGAAGCTCTCAGGACGGCAATCCTAAGAGCTTCCGCTGAATGATCTGCCACAAACAAATCATCCAGTAATATGCTTATTACAATTCTACATGTTAAGAGAGCATTAGTCAAGTCTTAATGTTATTTGGTCTTAACGTTAAAAGATTATAGGTAGGCAGATTATTCAGCATCCAGATTCTGAACCGGAAGTGGATGCTTTTTTGGTATGCAAAATTTCTGATTATATATCTGGTCGTGTTGAGTGGCAAGCACACGTTAATGAAAACCATCGGCGAATAATCACGCCGGGAATCACCGTTAGAGGGTGGCGGGGCAACCGCGGCCAAAAACAAACCAGATGCGCTGTGGGGGCAGTTCCTGCAGCTGAGGGTACCGAGACGTGCGGTGCCCAATAACAGTCCTGAGATGCCATTCACAAAGGTAGACGAGGCAGGCGGAGCGAATCGTAGTAAATTCAGACCTGGTTACGAAGTCCGGATGATTCCCGGCGAGAGCTCTGTTCAACCAGTAATGGTTGTTGCATGGTTGAGGCGACCGACCGATCGGCCATCAAGACATGCTCACTGCAAAGAGAAAACGAGGCACCACTATAATCGTGCGCCTTCTCGCTTTCCCTTTGGCAGTGCGGCTTCAGCTCCCTCCCTCTCAACCATATCAAGGGGTTCGAGGTAAGTCAATAGTATCTATATGCTTTGATTGTAAGATAGATATCATACGATGCGCAAAAGTTGATACGCAAGCGAAGCGATGCGTGTGCAAGTATATTGCTTAACTTGGTGAATAAGATGGGCATGGGGGCTCAAAATGTAATTCGGGCAGGTCTTTATTTTGTTGTAATTTATATTTAATACTACAAAATAAAGACCTGCTTTAGAGCATAAACTTGCTTATCTTATCCACGTATTCTGGATTGGTCTTTTGCTTGCGTTTTACAATTCTATGTAGCTGTTTGTTTTCAGCGCGGCCTTCCTTGGTGCGGAGATCGATAAACCTTTGGAGTGATATCAGTTCTGTACAAAATTGGTCATCGTATTGATGGATAAGCTCCGTGCATGTCTTGGTGCTCATTTTGGTTTCTTTGCCATTACCGTCCATATATGAGTGAGCATCAGCTACGGCACGAATGGTTTTGCCGGTATAGACGTATTCTTCCCAGATTTCTTTTGCAGTATTGCCAGTATAAATATTATTGCGACCTGTACTTTCTTTTCGGATTTTACGGTTCTCCCAAAGCATCTTATATTCATTGAGATCGTCCATAGCGGCCTGTAACTGAGATCGCAGCTTTTTATTGGTTCTTTCCAGGGATTCGATTTGCGCCTGACGGTCAGATAGTCTACCGCGGAGGATACGCAGCTCTCTAGCTTTAATCTCGCCAGTGACGGCTATTTTTTCTTGGATTGCCTGAATACGGCTTATCTTTCTTTTGCGGGCATTCTTTTTATTGCCACTGCTGATTTTTTGTGCAGAATTAGTATGGGGCTCCTGGCTGGTATGCTTGATTTTTTTATACTTCATAGATTGACACCTCGACTTTTGTTGTTATTTATATATAATACAACAAAATGTAAAGCATGACAAGGTGGTGCTCTTGATAAGTGAGAATAACATGTCATTAGGGTTAGGCCTCCTTGCGGTTATTGGCTATAAAATTATCTGCGCTGATTTCTTCTATGTCCTGGGTAAAGACGCCTGAAGCATGGCAGGCGGTAAGGATGGCGTCGACATAGGAGCGCTTTTTGGCCATTTTTAGTATGGTGTTTAGATTGCCGGCAAAATCTGTACGCTGATACTTGCGTTCTTTGCTGTTACACGAACCAAGACCAGTGGCTATTATATTGCCATTCGTATCGACAATCGTGGTTTCAACTTCATAGAGGACAAAACACTGCTGGTAGTCTTCGATACGGTTGATTATGCCTGATGTGCTGCGAAAACCAAAGATGGCAGCAAGATGTTCGGCTCCAGCTTTGAGCAGTGCAGGCTTTTTGCCACAACCCGGAATGGTATTGTAATCTACACCGGCTTGAAGGTTAGTAGCTATAATCTGTTCTATATCCAAAACGGGAGAAGGGGTGTCGGCTTTGGGCTTCGTTTTTACTTTTTTAGAAGATGGCTTCTTCGCAGCTGTTTTTGTGGTATTGCTGATATCGGCAGGATGGGAAGTTTTAGCAGGCGGCTCCGGGATGGTTTCAACAGGCGTGATGTTCATGGAAGATGCTTTTTCGGCGAGTGCGGCTTTGATGTCATTGATATTCATAGTAGAAACTCCTTTCATTGTGGGAAATAACGATATTGGTTGGCTTACAGCATGCCTTTTTCTTTTAAGCTGGCGAAGCGATGGTGACCAATGATAATATGGTCAAGTAGAGGAATATCGAGAATTTTGCCAGCTTTTTTTACGCGTTGGGTTACATCAATATCTTCATGGCTAGGCTTGATTTCGCCACTGGGATGGCAGTGCACTAGGATAATGGAGGCAGCATTATGCAGAATGGCTCCACGGTAAATCTCTCGGCAGTGGGCAATGCTGGCGCTAATGCTACCGCGGCTGATTTCCATCACACCGGCAACTTTGCCCTGATTGTCGAGGATGATTTCGGCCAGAACTTCCTGAGCTTCGTGTTCTAAATCGAGAACTGCATTGATAACGTCGGCAGCATCTTGTGGCCCATGAATATGTTTGCTTTCAAGGTCATAGCGGTGATTGGATTCACGGACAAGTTTAATTTTGGATACGGAAATGGTGATCATGGTAAATTCTCCTTTCAGCATAGAAAATGCCGCTGGCTCCTATGAGCACAGCGGCACAGTTTTTGTAGTTTAAGACTTTACGATATCGATGGTCGTATCTGTCCAATCTTCGCCGGACAGGACAATGTTGCAATCATCGTAGCTGGCAATGACGCTTTCCAAAGCCTCTTGGGCAGAATCAGCATTTACGACAATATCACGGGTAAGGGTCTCGGTTATACGGATGATATGTTTCATGATTATTTATCCTCCTTCGGGGCAGTGATGGTAAAGCGGCGATAGGCAGTGGCTTTCGTGTACTGGGCCACAAGGTCTGGATGTTCTGCTTTCAGTTTGGTGGTATCCAGGCGGCTGGTACTGCTGCTTTTCCAACGGACAGAATAACCGGCCGGGGTTTTGCCGCATTCAGCATCCTTCATAATGGCTTTGAGACGGTTTTCCGCTTCGGCTTTTGCGGTCTTTAGCTGGTCTTCCAGATTCTTGCAGTCCTCGATGTTGGCTATGAGCTGGTCTGCTTCACTGGGAAGGATGATGCTGGTGCCATTAGATTTAGGGTATAAAGCGGAGATGGCTTTATCGGAAGTGGCATCAGCCGGCGGGGGCGTCTGGGGCAGGACATGGTTATTCCAGAAATTGGCCTCCATGGCTATGATGGTCTGGATAGTCTCGGTATCGCGGTGAACTTCCTCATAGCGGAACTCGTTGCCGCCGATAAGGACAGCGATGTAGGCTTTGGGGAGGTCACAGACAGCAAGGTAGTGCTGAAGCTGAATGTAGTATTCTTGGGGCAGCCCGCTTTCCCAGTCCTTAGCGGCGAAGCCGTTGGCTGTTTTGATTTCAAGGAGGCTGACGGCGCCATCCGCTTCATGAACGATGCCGTCAATATTGGCCAGCATGAAGGGGTATTCCTTATAGCAGAGCATGTAAGGGACAGTCTCTACTTTAAGGCCGGTACGCTTACGGAATTCTTCACGCAATACTGGCTCCATTATCCGGCCCCAGTACATGGCCTCGGTATCTTTCTCCGCAATGGTTTCAGCGGTCTTATCCAGATAGATATCCAGGGGGCCACGCCATCTGTTGAGACCACAGACGGCAGCTGCATCGGAGCCGCCAATACCTTTCTGGCGTAGTTTGAGCCAATCCTCATGAGACAGGTCTTCGATTCGGGCGATAACATTTTTTGACATTTTGCATTCCTCCAGTTAAAATGATGATGGTTGTATAAGGAATAGCCTAATAGCTTGGCGGAGCTATTAGGCTATTTTGGGTTTTATGGGTCATACGGCGGCGAGCTCCAATTCGTTCTCGGATACGTTGAGAACGGTGGTGACAATCTTCTCCACCTCGTTAAGGACCGAGAAAATCTCCTGCATGATGCTGCTATGGCCATGTTTCTTGGCATAATGCTCGATGTAATCAAAGCCTTGGGCTTCAAAGCCGTTTATGCCGGCAATGTTGGCGAGCACAAGGGCAGAAAACTCCGCCACTATTTCTGACTTGGCATCATCGTAGACGCGGAGGTCAACGAACGTAGCGTGGATGGCATGGGCCAGCTCGTGGTAGTAGACAATGGCATCCTGGCTGCATAGCTGGATGCTGTTGGTGTTGATGCTGTACTTGCCCAGATATTTACCGGCTACGGGGCGATAGGATACGTTGATTCCCAGCTTATCCGCGACATCGAAGAATGTGGGAGACTGACTGGGCCTATATTCATGGTCATAAGGCAAGGGGGCCCCATCCGTATCCTCATAGCGGAAGACAGGGATGGGGCGATAACCTTTGATGATGATTTTCTCAATGTCCTCGCCTGTCAGCTTGTCCTTGCCCGTTACTTTGTAGGTCATGGGCGCAAGGATATGGATGGCTTTTGCGCCTCTTTTTACCTGGCGGCCGGCAGCTTGCCATTGTTTATAGCCGCGGGCATCAGTGGTCCCTTGAAGCATTTGCAGGATGCGGTTACCAATGCTCCAGCTATCTGAGGGAATAATGTCTCCGGGATGGCGGTGGATGATGGAGAAGGCTACCCGTTCTGGAAGTTTCCCCGAGCGGAACATCTCCATAAGCTGGTCTACAGCATCTTTGATAATCTCGTCATTTGTTTTCTTCATTTTGAATCCTCCTTTGTAATCAGTGAACTGGCTGGTAGATAGTATCTATCGGCGGTGAACGCGGCATAGTGGATGCTCCTTTCTTTTATGGGCAATAGAAAAGGCCGCCTGCTTTTAGCAGGCGGCTTATTTTGTATGTGCAGTTTTATGGACCAGGGATGTGGCTATTAAGGGCCAGCGTCCAAAGAGCAATATATTACTCCAGGCTAGGTTAATGTCACGCTAAACTAGGTATTGTTACGCTAAGGTCAATTAGATTAATAGCATTGGCTTATTTTGTATGTAAATTAAACACAAATCACCGTAAAGTGTAAGATGTTAAATATAATATGATAGGTATTTTATAAATATACTTATTCTGAGATAGCATTAGCTATTGTGGCGTAACAATACCTAGCTTAGAGTGACATAACTGTACTTTTTCTTGTGGGCCATGGCATGTGGCTATTTTATGTGACTTGGCAAATATATCGTTCCTGGCGGGCCAGGGGGGCTTGTCGGCGCACGGACCATTGCAAAACGGATGTTACTCTTGTAGGGGCGGCCATAAATGCTTAATCAACTACCCCCGGGGGCACAGAAAACAGCAAGAGCTCTCCAGGGAGGTTACTAGGTGGTGCCGTAGTCGGTGAGCATTTTTTTCTCCTATATGGTTGCATAGCGTGAAATATGTCATCGCTGAGGTTTAATAGTGCAAGAGCTGCAGGTAATACATTAATAAAGGCGCCCGCGAGAGGAGCCTAGAAAGAGAGGAATATTTAATGGAAAGCATAAATTTGAACTGGCTGCGTCGGACACGGCGGCAAAGACATCTGACCGTTGACCGAGTGGCTGAGCTGGTGGGCAGAGACCGGACGACTATCTGGAGATACGAGAATGGCAGCACCCCCTTAACCGTAGATATGTTATTCAGGCTCTTGGATATATATCAGCTGTCGATACTGGATGTTCTGGTAAAGGAAAGCGGTGGTGACCATTGATTGTGTTTGACCCGGGTATGCTGAGGCAGTGTCGCAGAAAACTGAAGCTAAAGCAGGATGATGTAGCGAAGGAACTCTGCAAGGCGCCAGGCTGCATCAGTAAGCAGGAAAACGGAGAGATGCGTGTGTCGGCCGATGACCTGGCTGTGTATGCTAATCTTTATGCTGTTAATATAAATATCTTTTATAAGGAGAAAATATAATGATAACCTACGAGGAATATGTTGAGTACCGGGACATGGTTATGGCCTCGGCAAAGCGTCAGCGCGACGAATACATCAAGAGTATGCAGCCAGTATGGAGAGAAACCGGAGAAAAGATGCGCAAGATGCGCGAGGGCCTGTGTATCAGCCGTTGTGAAGTCGCCAAGACGATTGGGGCAGCCGATAGTGTAATTATGCGTTTGGAGACCGGCGGGGCCGTTCAGCGCCGGCCAGTTATCGAGCAGAGCTACAAGATGGCCATAGAGCTTATCCAGTACAAGCGCCGTGAGGCTGCTGGATTAATTTGAAAAAAATTTTGATGACGCGGTGTAAATAAATGATAAATGAGGTAGTTGGTTAAGGTAGCGTAAGAATGTGATAAAAAATTTATTTTTAAATCCTCGTGAACCCAGTATACAACAGGGGAAACGAGGATTTATTTTTATTGACATTCTTACGCGCCGTGCTAGAATATAAAGGAGAATTATATTCAGGAGCCGGCTATGATACATACATTTACTATTCAGCATCAAATTCAACATCATGATGTCAGACGTGTAGCAGAAGCGATGAGCTGCTATGAAGAAACAATTACAGAGGATAAGATAAGGGCGTTCTATTATTGGAACGGAGACGAAAATACTAAGGCTGATCGTGAGCTGAAAGCTATTCCCAATATCCCGGGCATAGAAGAAATAGTATTTTTGAATCAGCGTTGTTATAACAGAAGTGCGAATACTGCTTTTTCACAGTACTGGTTGTTCATAAGAATGGAACCACTGACTTTCGTGACAGGTGAACAGCACATTGCGTTGTTTGAGTGTTCTCCAGCGAACATTGAAAGACTTATCACAGTATACAGAGAAAGAATGTCGATGTTCTTGGAGCTTGATGGAACAAATTGCGGCATAAACGACCTGGCTGAGCTAACTACCTGGGATGTATCTCGGATTGATTATACAATTGATGTAAGGATGCGTAATCATGATGAAGTTGTAGCTTTTATGAATTTAGCCAAGATGTCAGTGATATCTAATAAAATCACATCAGCAAAATATACATCCATCTATGGAGAGCATTTCTATGATGATGCCTTTAAGTATGGTGATGATACCAAGGAACTTCAAATTTATGACAAGCAGTACACGTTAAAGAAGAAACAGAATAAAGAACATGTTTACCCGGATTCGATCTATGAACAATTGCTGAGAGAAAGTGATGGAATTGTTCGCATTGAATATCGCCGGCTTACCAGTGGTACCAAAAAGAGCTCAACGAAATTGGAATCACGTAATGTTATGCACTTCCTGGATGAGAATCTGGCAAACGAGTGGCTTATGGATTGCTATGGAAGTACTGTGGGGTTTGAAGATTTCTATTTGGAATACCATGCTAGAAAGCGATTGGCTGAAGGGTTTCCTATGACAAAAGAGGAACAGAAAGCAGTTGCGGGCATAGAAGGTGAAGGAAATATACAACTGGGGCGTAAAGCAGAATCTTATCGTCAATACATGATAAATATATCCAATCATAAAGGGCGGCAAAATGCTTTGAAGAGTTTGTTGGCAGAGAATACGGTCGGCAACCATGCTGCTATTAAACGTAAATTTATTAATTGGAGCGACAGAATTCGTCAGCGGGCACACATCTCTCCTGTGTTACTTCCTGATAATTGGCGTGATAGAAGAAATATGGACTTGCCAACAACATACCTGAAAAATCCACTTAGGGATGTAAGATAACTGGGGCTATCCATAAAAATTAACACTAAAAGCCTCATTTTGTAAAAACGGAAAAAACGAAGCGGCCAGGAAATTTTCTTGCTCAGGAAGTCTCCTGGCAATCTTTATATGATGGTCATTGCGGGCAGTGCAGCAGTACTGTGTGAGCGGCGAAAATCCTAGTGTAAATATCGCACATTGGGGTGGTAACTTATTATATTCGCTTCCTAGAGCGATAAGATATTGATTTACATAATGGGGATGGCCATACATATATGGCAGAGTGAATGAACTCGCGTCATCCAAAGATATATGTAGGTGGGGAGAGGCAATAAGAAAAAGGAAGGCGTAATGCCTTCCTTCATATTAAAGATTCCTAATTGTCTCTTTTTTAGTTTCACACTGCCGAATCCTGGCAGGAGGCTGTCCAGATGCCTCAATCATCGTCGAACGGCAGATTTCCTGCACTTTTTCGACTGGGACTGGAGTTGGCGGCGGTGTTGGAGTGTGGTTTGCCTGGCCCATTAAGCAGCCAGCAAGTAATGCGGCAATATTGCTGAGAATACCGCCAGCACCGTTAGACATAGTGTCCAGGAAAAATTTTTTGGTTTTTTCGTTTAGGGATTTCAAAGAAATCATCCTCCTTTAATTAAATAGGCGTAATTGCCTTCTAAAAATAAATATAGCAGATTTTGAAAAAAAACTAAGAAATCCGGTACTCCTACCCAAAAAAAGTGCAAAAGTATGCGTCAAATATTGAAAGTTTTGACGCACGCCGTTGCTAACGGCGTTTTCTGTGTCCAGTATGCGTCATAATATATATTCAAAACGATAGGGGGAAATATCCATGATTTACGGCTATGCGAGAGTATCTACGAAGAAGCAGTTAGAAGGAAATGGCCTGGAAGTTCAGGAGAAGGAGCTGTTAGCTGCCGGCGCCGATAAAGTGGTTAAAGAGCAGTACACTGGCACGACAATGCAGCGGCCAAAGCTGGATGAGTTATTAGAGCAGCTGACGGCAGGCGATACGTTGATGGCGGCCAAGCTGGACCGAATTGCGAGGACGGCTTCCGAAGGCGCAGAGGTTATTCGTAGCCTGCAAGAGCGCGGCGTGGCTGTTCATATCCTCAATATCGGGGTCCTGGACACATCTACGACAGGCAGGCTGATGATGAATGTCCTGCTGGCCTTTGCGGAATTTGAGCGGGATATGATTGTCGAGCGTACCCAGGCTGGCCGGGAAATCGCCAGGACACACGCTGGCTATCGCGAAGGCAGGCGCCCGTTGCCGCAGGCACGAAAGGATGCTGCTGTGGCCATGATTCGCAATGGCCATAGTTACAAAGAAGCTTGCGACGCCACAGGCCTTAGCAGGTCCACGGTCTTGCGGGCCGTACAGGCTGTTAGGGCCAAGTAACTTTCTATATGATTGAGATGAGGTGGACGATTTGTCCACCTGTTTGCAATCCTTAGCAGTTGCGGTTAACATAATAAGTCCATGGACAACTTTTTTTCATTATGCTGGTGCATTTCGATAGATACTGCAGTATAATATTTATATAAACATGTCAATGGACAGCTTTATTGAAATGGAGGAGCCAATGGAGGTACAGCGCAATACCTATTTGAATAAGGTCATAAACCGTATGCACAACGGGATGATAAAAGTTATTACCGGGATTCGCCGCAGCGGAAAGTCTTATTTGCTGCTTACACTGTTTCGTAAGCATTTGCGGGCGTCCGGGATACCGGATGACCATATTCTGGTGATGGAGTTTGACCGGCTGGAAAATCGCCGGTATAGAGACCCGTATGTGTTGTTGGACTATCTGAAGGAGCAGATTAAGGATGAAGGCAACTATTATATTCTGCTGGATGAAGTACAGATGCTTCAGGATTTTGAGGAAGTCCTGAATTCGCTGCTGCGCGAATCGAACCTGGATATATATGTAACAGGCAGTAATTCAAAATTCTTGTCTCAGGACGTACTGACTGAATTCCGTGGCCGTGGAGATGAGGTACATATCTACCCATTGTCCTTTCAGGAGTTTATGCAGATATATGACGGCGACGTATACCATGGCTGGGCAGAGTATATGATGTACGGCGGCCTGCCGCTGACCGTAACGATGAAATCCGACGAGCAGAAGGTTCAGTATCTTATGAGCCTGTTCCGGGAAACGTACATCAAAGATATTGTCGAGAGGAATAATATCGAAAAGCAGCAGGAGCTAGAGGCTTTACTGAATGTCCTGGCATCATCGATTGGGGCTCTGACCAATCCTACGAAGATAGAAGCTACGTTTAAGAGCCGGTTGCATTCATCGATAAGCAACAATACCATCAGCAAGTATATCGGCTATCTGAAGGAAGCCTTTATGATTAATGAAGCCCAGCGCTATGATGTCAAAGGCAGAAAGTATATCGGCAGTCCCTTGAAATATTATTTTGAGGATGTCGGCTTACGCAATGCCCGCTTGGATTTTCGCCAGGTTGAGGAAACCCATCTGATGGAGAATATCCTCTACAACGAACTCCGGATGCGCGGCTACAATGTCGATGTGGGCACCGTAAACCAGCGCTATATCGATAAAAATACAGGGAGCAAACTGACCAAGCATCTGGAAATTGACTTTGTGGCCAATCTGGGCAGTAAGCGTTACTATATCCAATCGGCATTCCAGTTGCCGGATGCGGAGAAGGTTAAGCAGGAAAAGGCTTCCTTATTAGCTATGAAGGATTCCTTTAAGAAGATTATCATCGTGAAGGATGTAATCAAGCCGTTCCAGGACAATGACGGAATATTGACCATGGGACTCTTTGATTTTCTGCAAAATGCCAATAGCCTGGAATGGTGAGTTATGACCACCGATCCTGGCGATTTGGTTTTAGATATTACCTGTGGAAGCGGCACGACAGCTTATGTAGCTGAGCAATGGGGCCGTCGATGGATTACATGTGATACGTCCCGCGTAGCCATTGATTTAACTAAGCAGAGATTGATGACTGCCACTTATGACTACTATAGGTTGGCTCATCCGGAACAGGGCGTGGATAGTGGTTTTGTATATAAGACTGTGCCCCACATCACGCTTAAGTCCATTGCTAATAACTATCCGCCAGCTACGGAAACACTATATGACCAACCTGAAATCGACAAAACCAAAATACGCGTTACTGGTCCATTTACAGTGGAATCATTGCCTGCAACTACGGTCAAGCCAATAGATGGCGAAGAAAATGAGGTAGTCTCCGATATGACAGCCAAGCAGGATGAATACCGAGAGGAAATCCTGGCTACTGGTGTTATCGGCAAAGCCGGCGAAAAATTGGAATTTACCAGGGTAGAGGCGGCGCCGGCAACCTTTGCTTATGTCCAGGCTATAGGTGAGACAAAGGAAGACAAGCCGCCGCTTTCGGCGCTGTTATCCTGCGGGGGCTGCGTGACCTTCTCGGCCTTTTCCTTTTCTTCCTTGGTAAGCTTTTCCTGCTCCTTCAAGACCTTTACGGTGGTGTTGGCGTCTTTGAGCTGTTGCTTGAGTTCATCGGCCCTGGCCTTATCGCCGTCCTGGAGAGCTTGCATATATTGCTTGGCAAGGTTGCGGGAGCCTTAGGAAAGACGGCCAGGGGCAGAAAATAAGCACTTCCGGAAAATCTGTTTAAGTTCAGGGGCTAAAATTTCGATATATTTTCAGCAGGATATTTTTATTTCAAGGAGAATATCTAATGTAGCGATTCTTAGCCGGTGTTGCACCGGCCTGAGCATTGAAAAGAAAGGGAGGCGCGGGATTATGCTTGCCAACAATTACTTCATACCTTCTTGCCCTCCACTGTCTACGGGGGGGGACAGAAGTGCTGCTGTAGGTCATACGGCAGAAGTCCGTCCCTTTGTAAATTTCATATAGAAGAACCAGCCTTTGCGGCAGGAGTGCCAATTCAGTCACCCCTGAGCCGTAAGGGCTATTTGTGTTTCCGTGTATCCTTTGGGAAAGGAAGATGACGATGAAAAGGAAGTCAAACATCACCAGGCAGCTACGGGCTGCAGTCGCGGCGGCACTCCTGGGGGGCTGCTTCAGCCTTAGTCCCGCCGCCTATGCCCTGCCCGTGGGCGGGGCCAGTTCCACCGCCGTCATTGCCGTAAACGGCACGACCATGAATATCACGGGAGCGGCCAATAACCTCATCACCTGGGGGGATTTTTCCATCGCCAGCAACGAGACGGTGGCCTTTGATGCCCATAATTACCTGAACTATGTCAATGGCAGCAGCATATCCTCCATTCTGGGGACGCTGACGGGCGGCGGTACTATTTATATTGTCAATCCCAACGGCATCCACATTGGGGATGGGGCCACCATCGACGTGGGGACGCTGCATCTTTCCACGGCTGACCTGACGGGACATCTTGACAGCTTTGACAGCGCCCTTACAGCCATGAATGGTGCCACAACCTTTGCGGGGGATGTGGTGAACAAGGGCAGCCTGACGGCAGCCCAAACCATTACCGTAGAGGGAAAAAATATCACCTTCAAAAATACCGCTGATGTAATTACGCCCGGGGCAGCAAATGTAACTTTGAAGTCCGTCGGCGGCGAAATCCACCTTGGCTCGACGGATGGAACAGGGGATTATGCCAATACAACCGGTGCCAAATATCTGTATAAGCTGGTCAACACCCAGGAAGAACTGAACGATATAAGAAATCATCTGGGGGATAACTATATGCTGGCCGGTGATATTGCCCTCACTGGTTCAGATTATTATAATTTCGTGCCAATAGGGTCGGTAGGCAGTGGTCATGGAGGCGCTAACCCATATACCGGCCACTTTGATGGGCTGGGGTACAAAATCAGTAATCTCATTATGAATATGGAGACGAATCCTAACTGGAATAGTGGTCCCGCCCATTCCACTTTAGGTCTATTTTCCAGCATTGGGACAGGCGGAGTGGTGGAAAATGTAGGAATAGAGAGCGGCAGTATTTATGGGAATCATTCTGTAGGAGCCATTGCCGGAAGAAATGATGGAACTGTCCGCAATGTGTATAACAAAGCTGCTGTCACAGGCGGGTGTAAT
>Ga0256405_10006805_pt1 | contig 17873 bp, 16 predicted proteins | sample RumenRJG_02DNA_FD_189096 | JGI IMG/M metagenome (GOLD analysis project Ga0256405, IMG submission 189096) | Bovine rumen microbial communities from Lethbridge, Alberta, Canada - RJG_02 | ecosystem: Host-associated > Mammals > Digestive system > Stomach > Rumen | place: Canada: Alberta... | reverse complement strand
TGGGACCGAACCGGTCCTGTGCCGTTTTTTCATGGGGGTTCCCAGGCAAAATGTGAAAAATACGTTGCAAAAAGAAGCAATTTATAGTAAACTATAGAGGTAATTGCCGGACGTACATCCGTCCGCCGCGCGCGGACGCCGGCAAAATAATAAGGAGGTTATTACTTATGAAGAAGATCCTCGCACTTCTCCTGGCGGGCCTGATGGTGTTTGCCCTGGCTGCCTGCGGCACACCCGCCGAGCCCGCTGAGACCGAAGAGACCGAGACCACGGAAGCCACCGAGGCCACCGAAACCGCCGCCTCCGGCGACACCATCGTCATCGGCGTCTACGAGCCCCTGTCCGGCGATAACGGCGCCGGCGGCAAGCAGGAGACCCTTGGCATGCAGTATGCCAACTCCATCACCCCCACCGTGGACATCAACGGCACCACCTACAACGTGAAGCTGGAAGTGGCGGACAACGAGTCCTCCAACGATAAGGCCGTCTCCGCTGCCAGCACGCTGATCGCTAAGGGCCCCTCCGTTATTCTGGGCTCCTACGGCTCCGGCGTGTCCATTGCCGCTTCCGACACCTTCGGCGCCGCCGGCATCCCCGCCATCGGCGTCACCTGCACCAATCCCCAGGTCACCGACGGCAACAGCCACTACTTCCGCATCTGCTTCCTGGATCCCTTCCAGGGCACCGTTCTGGCCAACTTCGCCAAGGACGAGCTGGGCGCTTCCACCGTCTACTGCCTGGGCCAGTTGGGCAACGACTATGACCAGGGCCTGATCAACTACTTCAAGCAGGCTGCCGAGGGCCTGGGCATGACCGTCATCACCGACTCCTTCCCCGAAGGCAACTCCGACTTCAACTCCTACCTGTCCAACGCCAAGAACCAGGGCGCTGAGGTCATCTTCGCCCCCACCTCCATCAGCTATGCGCAGATGATCGTGGACCAGGCTGCCGCCCAGGGCATCACCATGCCTCTGCTGGCCGGCGACACCTGGGACTCCAACGTGGTTCTGGCCGCCACCCAGGGCAAGGACGTCACCGTCTATGTCACCACCTTCTATGCTGAGGGCGGCGATGTGGACTTCGAGAACGGCTTTAAGGACTGGATCAACGGCGACTCCACCAACCTGGCCAACAACGGCGGCGACGACATGATCGCTGCTGTGTCCGTCATGGGCTATGACGCCTACTATGTGGCTCTGGAGGCCCTGAAGGCCGCCGGCTCCACCGATCCTGCCGACGTTCTGGCCGCGCTGCCCGGCGTGACCTACACCGGCGTGTCCGGCGAGATCGCCTTCAATGACATCGGTGACGCCATCCGCGACACCGCCTTCGTCAAGCAGGCCAACACCAGCGACAATGTCTGGGACTTCGTGAAGGTCCAGAGCGTTGCCGAGTGATCGTACAGGGACGCCCCCCCGTACAGCCGTATTGTAAGAAGTAAGACTGGTGGCGGGAGTGCCTTTTCGTGCTCCCGCCACAGTCCTTCTCCCCGCGGCGCGTTTTGGAACGTATCCATGCGTTCCACGTCCATTCGGAGACGGATGGATACGCTCCAACCCGAGGCAAGAGAAAAGAAACCCCTATCGTTCGTGTAAAGAGTAAGGAGAAAAAAGACTATGTCTGCTTGGATTTCCGCGAATCTGCCATATCTGCTGGCGGGCATCTCCGTCGGCGGCCAGTATGCGCTGATCGCCATTGGGTACACCATGGTCTACGGTATCCTCCGCCTGATCAACTTCGCCCACGGCGACGTGTTCATGGTGGCCGGCCTTATCATGGTGTACGCCACCGCGTCCCTGCCCATCTACATCTCCGTCATCCTGGTGGTGGTGGCGACTGTGTTGCTGGGCGTGGTCATCGAAAAGGTGGCCTACAAGCCCCTTCGCTCCGCCCCCCGTATGTCGGTCATGATCTCCGCCATCGGCGTGAGCTACCTGCTGCAGAACTGCGCCCTGTACTTCACCGGCGGTCTGCCCCAGGTCTACCCCAACATCCCCTTCCTGTCCAAAGTGGTCCAGGTGGGGCCCGCCACCACCAAGATGGTCACCATCGTCACCCCCATCCTCACCCTGGTCCTGGTCTTCGCCCTGGTGGCCCTCATCAAGTACACCAAGGTGGGCATGGCCATGCGGGCCGTGTCCCGGGACTTTGAGACCAGTGAGCTCATGGGCATCAAGATCAACAACGTCATCAGCATGACCTTCGTCATCGGCTGCTTCCTGGCGGCTGTGGGCTCCCTGCTGTACTTCACCAACTACAACTCCGTCATCCCCACCTCCGGCGCCATGCCCGGCCTGAAGGCCTTCGTGGCGGCGGTCTTCGGCGGGATCGGGTCGGTGCCCGGCGCGGTCATCGGCGCGTTCATCATCGGTATCTGCGAAAACATCATCAAGGGCCTGGGCTGGACCGTCTTCTCCGACGCCTTCACCTTCGTGCTCCTGATCGTCATCCTGCTGGTCAAGCCCACCGGTATCTTCGGTGAGAAGGCCACGGATAAGGTGTGAGGTGGCTGCCATGGGAAAGAAACTCACTGCCAGAAAGGCTCCCGAGCAGAAGATCGGTTCCCTCGTCGCCATCCTCTGCATCATCGCCCTTTACATCTTCCTCTTCTGCCTGGACAACGTTCTGCCCGCCTCCAACGGCAACGTGCAGATGCTCATCACCGTCCTGAAGAAGGGCGCCATTTACGCCCTGGTCTGCGTGTCCATGAATCTCCTCAACGGCTTCACGGGCCTGTTCTCCCTGGGCCAGGCGGGCTTCATGCTCATCGGCGCTTACGCCTACGCCATCTTCGCCATCCCCGCCGACCAGCACAGTGCCGTCTACCAGTACTTTGACGGCGGCGCCATCCAGTTCTCCATTCCCGAGGTCCTGGGGAACGTGCTGGGCAAGAACGGCGGCGCTTTCCTGGGGGCTCTGATCTGCATCATCATTGCCGGCTGCGTGGCCGCCATCTTCGCCGCCCTCATCGGCATCCCGGTGCTGCGGCTCAAGAGCGACTACCTGGCCATCGCCACCCTGGGCTTTGCCGAGATCATCCGGGCGGTCTTCCAGTGGAACGGCCTGGGCAAGATCACCAACGGCTCCAACCTGCTGCGGAAGTACACCAACTTCAACGACATCCAGATCCAGGTGGGGGGCACCATCTTCAAGCTGGGGACCCTCTTCCCCTTCTTCATCGCCACCCTGAGCATCCTGATCATCGTCCTGCTGGTGACCTCCTCCTACGGCCGGGCCTTCAAGTCCATCCGGGACGACGAGGTGGCCGCCGAGGCCATGGGCGTCAATCTCTTCAAGCACAAGATGCTCTCCTTCGTCATCTCCAGCTTCTTCGCCGGCGTGGGCGGCGCCCTCCTGGCTATGTTCCAGACCACCGTCCAGGCGGCCCCCTTCCGCTCCTCCATGACCTATGAGATCCTCCTCATGGTGGTCATCGGCGGCATCGGCTCCATCACCGGCTCGGTGATCGCCTCCTTCCTGTACATCTCCGCCTCCGAGTGGTGGCTGCGGTTCCTGGACAGCGGCTCCTTCATGGGGATGTCCGTCCCCTTCTTCCGGGACGGCTTCCGGAAGGTGGTCTTCTCCGTGGTCATCATGGTCATCGTGCTCTTCTTCTCCCGGGGCATCATGGGAGATAAGGAGCTGTCCTTCGCGGGGATGATCCGAAGACTCCGGGGCAAAAAAGCGGTTCCCGCCGCGGAAGGAGAGGAGGATGCCCAATGAGCGAGAAACGGCACGTTTTGCAGGTGGAGAACGCCACCATGCAGTTCGGCGGCGTGGTGGCCGTCAACAACCTGACCATGGAGGTCAACGAGGGCGAGATCGTGGCCCTTATCGGCCCCAACGGCGCGGGCAAGACCACGGCCTTCAACGTCATCACCGGCGTTTACCAGCCCACCAACGGCAGGGTCTCCTTCTACGAAAAGCCCATGGTGTGCAACCACCCCAGAGGCAAGATGGAGAAGCTCTACAAGGGCCAGAACCCAAAGATGTACGTCCACGAGCACACCCTGGCCCCCACCCCCGACCACATCACCAAGCTGGGCATCGCCCGGACCTTCCAGAACATCCGCCTGTGGAAGAGCATGACGGTCTTTGAAAACGTCATCATCGCCAAGCACATGCGGGCCAAGCACAACATCTTTTCCTCCACCTTCCGGGTCAGCCACAAAGAGGAGGTCCGGATGCGGGAGGAGACCGAGGCCCTCCTCCGGGAGCAGGGCCTGTGGCGGGTGAAGGACGACCTGGCCACCAGCCTGCCCTACGGCCTCCAGCGCCGCCTGGAGATCGCCCGGGCCCTGGCTACCGACCCCAAGCTCCTCCTGCTGGACGAGCCCGCCGCGGGTATGAACCCCCAGGAGACCCTGGAGCTGGCCAGCTTCATCCACGACATCCGCGATAAATACAAGCTGACCATCCTGCTCATCGAGCACCACATGGACCTGGTCATGAACATTTCCGACCGCATTTACGTGCTGGACTTCGGCAGCCTGATCGCCCACGGGATCCCCAGCGAGATCCAGGCCAACCAGCATGTTATCGACGCATACTTGGGGGTGGTAGAAGATGAGTGAGCCCATTCTCAGCATTCAGAACCTGCAGGTGAATTACGGCGGCATCGAGGCCGTCAAGGGCATCTCCTTCGACGTGCCCGAGGGGGAGATCGTCACCCTCATCGGCGCCAACGGCGCGGGGAAGAGCTCCACCCTCCGTTCCATCTCCGGCCTGGTCAAGCCCAAGGGCGGCAAGATCCTCTACAAGGGCGAGGACATCACCGGCAAGAACCCCACGGAGATCGTCTCCCGGGGCATCACCCTGGTGCCCGAGGGCCGGCGGATCTTCGCCGACCTCACCGTGAAGGAAAACCTCCGGGTGGGGGCCTACCTCCGCAAGGACGACATCACCGAGGACATGGAGTGGGTCTTCGACCTCTTCCCCCGTCTGCGGGAGCGTGAGTGGCAGGCCGGCGGCACCCTGTCCGGCGGCGAGCAGCAGATGCTGGCCGTGGGACGGGCCCTCATGAGCCGCCCCAAGGTCATGATGATGGACGAGCCCTCCCTGGGTCTGGCCCCCCTGGTGGTCCGGGAGATCTTCCGGATCATTGAGGAGGTCAACAAGCGGGGGGTCACCATCCTCCTCATCGAGCAGAACGCCAACATGGCCCTGAAGACCGCGGACATGGGCTACGTGCTGGAGACCGGCCGGATCACCATGTCCGGCCCCGGCAAGGAGCTGCTGGTCAATGAGGACGTGAAGAAGGCCTATCTGGGCACCTGACGAAACAACCATACAGACAACGAAGAAATAGCTTTCCGGAAGGATACTCTGGAAAGCTATTTTTTCAAATCCATCGTAAGGGGAGGGAGTTCTATGGGAGAGCTAAAAGAGAACAGGGGATTGCGGGTCCTCCAGGCCCTGCTCCTCTTCCTCTGCCTGAACGCCTGGGCGCCCCTCTGGCTCGCGGTCCGGGCGGGCGGACCCATGGCCGGCATGGCCTGGGCGCGGCCCGTGATCCTGGCGGCCTGCGGGGTCCTGTATCTCCTCCTCCTGTTCACCCCCCGCCACCGGGAGCTGCCGGACAAGACCCTCCGGCGGATGGCCAAGGGCTGGGAGCAGCTCTGGCTGTTCGTCCTGAGCCTGATCCCCGCCGCCCTGTTCCAAGGGGCTCTGGCGGTCTGTCTGTCGGCGCCGGGCCTCACCCCCTGGGGCGGCATCCTGCCCTGGAAGGTCTGGCTCCTGGGGGTGCTTGTGCTGATTCTGGGGGAGGCGATCTTCTTCTGGGCGGGGATCGTCCGGGTGTACGTTACCTCGGTCCAGTTGGGGATCACCCTCCGGGTCTTGGCCGCCGCCTTCGGCTGGGTCCCCATCCTCCACCTGGTCTACCTGGGAAAGGTCCTCTCTGTGGTAGGGGAGGAGGTCCGCTTCGAGTCGGCCAAGCAGGCCCTGGACCGCGCCCGGGCCCAGGACGCCGTGTGCCGGACCCGCTATCCCATCCTTCTGGTCCACGGGGTCTTTTTCCGGGACTTCCGCTACTTCAACTACTGGGGCCGCATCCCCGCCGCCCTGGAGCAAAACGGCGCGGTCCTCTTCTACGGCAACCAGCAGTCCGCGCTGCCCGTGGCGGAGAGCGCCCGGGAGCTGGCCGAGCGCATCCGGACCATCTGCCGGGAGACCGGCTGTGAGAAGCTCAACGTCATCGCCCACTCCAAGGGCGGGCTGGACGTCCGCTACGCCGCCGCCCGCCTGGGCGTCGCCCCCTTTTTGGCCTCGGTGACCACCATCAGCACGCCCCACCGGGGCTGTGAGTTCGCGGAATACCTCCTGAATACCCTCCCCGAGAGCCAGCAGCAGGCCATCGCCGGGACCTACAACGCCGCCCTGCGGAAATTCGGGGAGACCCCGGACTTCCTCTCCGCCGTCCGGGACCTGACGGCCAGCCGCTGCCAGGCGGAGTTTGACCCTCTGCCTATGCCCGCTAACGTCTGGACCGCCAGCGTGGGCTCCCGGCTGGACAAGGCCGCCGGGGGCAAGTTCCCGCTGAACTTCACCTATCACCTGGTCAAGGGCTTTGACGGGCCCAACGACGGCCTGGTGGCGGAGACCTCCTTCCGGTGGGGACAGAAGTACACCTTCCTCACCGGGAAAGGGGAGCGGGGCATCTCCCACGGGGACGTGGTGGACCTGAACCGGGAAAACATCCCCGGCTTTGACGTTCGGGAGTTCTATGTGGGCCTGGTCTCAGACCTGCGGGAGCGGGGACTGTAGGATTCCACAGTTTGTTTTCACCTTCCTAGGAAATATTCTGAATGTAGCAATACCTCCAACTTGCAAGTTGGAGGTATTTAGTTTGCATAAGCTAATTCAAAAACCGAAAAAATGGAGCGGAAATTCGGGGTTTTCTTAGCCTTTCCAGCATTACCATGAAATATTGTGACGGAGAAGTGGCATTTACAGTGCTTTTTATAGTTGACAAAGGGGGACCATAAATTTATAATTGTATTAGTATAACGGACGCCTTTTATCAATATGGTTGATTGTGGATTCCCGCCGGCCTGGGTCCGTGGGCCCGGCGGATGGACCTTTTCACCCGCACAACGAGTTTCAGGCCGCAATAGGCCATCAGGAAACCAGTCCGGGGCAGAGCACAGACCGCCCGGGGCAAAAAGGAGGAAAAGTATGAACGAAAGACCGGATACTCGCTGCGCCACCTGCGGCACCGACGAAAATGCGTTGTACGACGCCGTTGCCAAGGTGATCGAGCAGTACAAGGAGAAGGACGGAGCGCTGATCATGGTGCTCCACGCCGCCCAGGAGATTTTTGGCTACCTGCCCATGGAGCTGCAGGAGTTCATTGCCGACGGCATGAACATCCCGCTGTCTGAGGTCTGCGGCGTTGTGAGCTTCTATTCCTTCTTCTCCACCCAGAAGAGAGGCAAGCATACCATCCGTATGTGTCAGGGCACGGCCTGCTATGTCCGCGGCGGCAAGAAGGTCGTCGACGCCATCAAGCGCGAGCTGGATGTGGAAGTGGGCGGCACCACCGCCGACGGCCAGTACACCTTCGAGATCGCCCGATGTATCGGCGCCTGTGGCCTGGCTCCCGCCATGATGGTGGACAACGATGTGTACAAGCAGGTGAACCCCGCGAAGGTCCCTGCGATCCTGTCCCGCTATGAGGAGACGGAAGCAGTTGAAGGAGGTGCAGAAGCATGATCAGAAGCATCGCTGACCTGCAAAGCATGAAGGAGGCCTATCTGGACAAGATGGGTCAGTACCAGTATCAATGTCTGGTGTGCTTTGGCACAGGCTGCGTCTCGTCCAAGTGCGAAGCCATCCGGGATACCCTGGTAGAGGAACTGGAGAAGCTGGGGCTGACCGACAAGGTCGCCGTGGTGGAGACCGGCTGTATCGGCACCTGCGCCGTGGGCCCCATCCTCTACGTGCTGCCTGACGAGACCTATTATACCGAAATGACCCCGGATAAGGTGCGGGACATCGTCCGGAAGCACTTTGCCCAGGGCGAGCCCATTCAGGACTACACCTTCTACGATACCATCCAGAAGAAGCACGTGAGCAACATCCACGACATCGCCTTCTTCAAGGATCAGGTCCGCATCGCCCTGCGCAACTGCGGCCTCATCGACTTCAAGACCGTCAACAGCTATGTGGCCAAGGACGGCTACCTGGCTCTGGCCCGCATCCTGGAGAAGGGCGACCGCATGGCCGTCATCCGGGAGATGAAGGAGTCCGGCCTCCGGGGCCGCGGCGGCGCGGGCTTCCCCACCGGCGTAAAGTGGGAAGCGGCCTACAACCAGCCCGGCGACGAGAAGTACATCATCTGCAACGCCGACGAGGGCGACCCCGGCGCGTTCATGGACCGCTCGGTCTTTGAGGGCGACCCCCACAGCGTCATCGAGGGCATGCTCATCGGCGGCTACGCCATCGGCGCCAATCACGGCGTGGTCTACATCCGCGCGGAGTACCCCATCGCGGCGGACCGTCTGGCCGACGCCCTGATCGTGGCCCGGGAGCAGGGCCTGCTGGGCAAGGATATCATGGGCTCCGGCTTTGATTTCGACATCGAGATCCGCATCGGCGCGGGCGCCTTCGTCTGCGGCGAGGAGACCGCCCTGATGGCCTCCGTGGAGGGTCAGCGCGGCGAGCCCCGGCAGAAGCCCCCCTTCCCCTTCCAGAGCGGCCTGTTCGGCAAGCCCACCATCATCAACAACGTGGAGACCCTGGCCACTGTTCCCGCCGTCATGCTCAACGGCGCAAGCTGGTTCCGTCAGTTCGGCACCGAGAAGAGCCCCGGCACCAAGGTCTTCGCCCTGTCCGGCAACATCGTCAACACCGGCCTGGTGGAGGTCCCCATGGGCACCCCCCTGTCCGAGGTGGTCTACTCCATCGGCGGCGGCATCCCCAACGGGAAGAAGTTCAAGGCCGCCCAGACCGGCGGCCCCTCCGGCGGCTGTATCACCGCGGAGAACATCAACACCCCCCTGGACTATGAGTCCCTGGCGGCTCTGGGCTCCATCGTGGGCTCCGGCGGCCTGATCGTCATGGACGAGGACACCTGCATGGTGGATACCGCCCGCTTCTATCTGGACTTCATCCAGGAGGAATCCTGCGGCAAGTGCACCGCCTGCCGCGTGGGCACCAAGCGGATGCTGGAGATCCTCAACCGCATCGTGGCGGGCGAGGGCAAGCCCGGTGATGTGGAGACCCTGGAGCACCTGGGCGCCATCATCAAGGACACCGCCATGTGCGGCCTGGGCCAGACGGCAGCCAACCCCGTCCTGTCTACCATCCGGTATTTCCGGGAGGAGTACGACGAGCATATCATCGAGAAGAAGTGCCGGGCCGGCGTTTGCGGCGACATCGTTTCCAGCCCCTGCGAGAATACCTGTCCCGCCGGCATCAACATCCCCGGTTACATGAGCCTGATCGCCACCGGCGACTACATGGGCGCGGCCCGGATCATGCTCCGGGACAACCCCCTGTCCGGTATCTGCGGCCGTGTCTGCACCCATCCCTGCGAGCGGCGGTGCCGCCGCGGCACGGTGGACGAGGCCATGAACATCTGCGAGCTCAAGCGTTTCGCCACGGACTGGGCTTACAATCAGGGCTTCCCCACCGACGAGGACCTGAAGCCCATCGCCAAGCTGGACAAGCGGGTGGCCATCATCGGCGCGGGCCCCTCCGGCCTGACCTGCGGCTACTATCTGGCCCGCCTGGGCTACCAGGTGGACATCTACGAGGCTGAGCGGCGCGCCGGCGGCGTCATGACCTACGGCATCCCCGACTACCGTCTGCCTCTGAACATCCTGGAGCGGGAGATCAACCACATCGAGCGGGCCGGGGTGAACATCATCCTGAACACCAAGATCGGCGACGACATCTCCTTCCGCTCCGTCTATGAAAACTACGACGCGGTCTTCATCGCCATCGGCGCCCAGAAGACCCTGCACATGGGCATCCCCGGCGAGGAAGAGCTGGAGGGCGTCTACCACGGCCTGGACTTCCTGAAGCGCCGCTTCCTCCAGAACGATCTGGACTTCACCGGCAAGAAGGTGGCCGTCATCGGCGGCGGCAACACCGCCATCGACTCCGCCCGTACCGCCGTCCGTCTGGGGGCCGAGAAGGTCTCCATCATCTACCGCCGGACCCGGGAGGATATGCCCGCCGACAAGGTGGAGATCAAGGACGCCCTGGAAGAGGGCGTGGAGATCCGCACCCTCCTCAACCCCGTGGAGCTGATCGGGGAGAACGGCAAGCTCAAGAGCATCCGCATCATGAAGCAGAACCTGGGCCAGTTCGACAGCTCCGGCCGCCGCAAGGCTGTCTCCAGCGGAGAGAGCTTCGTGGAGGACTTCGACGTGGTCATCCCCGCCATCTCCCAGACCCCCGACACCAAGTTTGCCCAGGGCAAGATGCAGCTCTCCGGCGACCGGATCGTGGCCGACAAGTACACCCAGGCCACCAGCCTGCCCGGCGTCTTCGTGGGCGGCGACGCCCACCGCGGACCCGAGGACATCGTCAACGCCGTCCATGAGGCCAAGGTGGCCGTCATGGGCATCGACAAGTACCTGGGCGGCAAGGGTGAGCTCTACAAGGGCTTTGAGCAGGAGATCACCGACTACCACATCGAAGGCGACATCATCCCCCACAACCGGTTCCTCACCCGGCAGCTGGGCGTCGAGGAGGCCGTGGGCAGCTTCCGCGAACGGAATCTGGGCATGCATGAGCTGGACGCCCGTGCTGAGGCCAGCCGCTGCCTGCGCTGCGACAGGAGGTAAGTGAAATGGCAGATATCAAACTCACCATCAATGGGAAAGAATGTATCGCGCCTGCGGGGAGCACCATCCTCCAGGCTGCCGAGCTGAACAATATCCACGTCCCCAAGCTTTGCTATCTGGAGGGCATCCACAAGTACGGCGCCTGCCGCATCTGCGTGGTGGACCAGGTGAGCCCTCCCGCCAAGAACCTCCAGGCCTCCTGTATGGTGGAGGCCCGAGAGGGCATGGTCATCGAGACCAACAACGCCCGGGTCCAGGAAGCCCGCAAGACCATGTACGAGCTCCTGCTCTCCAACCACGACAAGAAGTGCCTGACCTGCGCCCGGAACCAGGACTGTGAGTTCCAGGCCCTGGGCCGGGAGCTGGGCGTGGAGGACTCCCCCTATGAGGGCGAGCGCAACCTCCAGCCCATCGACGTCAGCGAGTCCATCACCCGGGACCCCAACAAGTGCATCCTCTGCCGCCGCTGCGTCAGCGTCTGCAAGAACATCCAGACCACCTCTGTCCTCACGGCGGAAAACCGCGGCTTCAACACCATCATCACCCCCGGCTTCGGCCTGCCGATGGGCAACACCTCCTGCACCTTCTGCGGTCAGTGCGTGGTGGTCTGCCCCGTGGGCGCCCTGAAGGAGACCAGCCACAAGGACCGGGTCCTGGCGGCCATCAACGACCCCAACAAGCATGTTGTGGTCCAGCCCGCCCCCGCCGTCCGCGTGGGCATCGGCGAGTGCTTCGGCATCCCCGCCGGCAACTGCGAGACCGGCAAGCTGGCGGCCGCCCTGCGCCGCATGGGCTTTGACGACGTGTTCGACACCAACTGGAGCGCCGACCTGACCATCATGGAGGAGGGCACGGAGTTCCTGGAGCGGTTCAAGAAGGTCCTCACCGGCGGCGTGGCCACGCTGCCCATGCTGACCTCCTGCTCCCCCGGCTGGATCCAGTTCATCGAGCACAACTTCCCCAACCAGCTGGATCATCTGTCCACCTGCAAATCCCCCCACCAGATGTTCGGCGCCGTGATCAAGAGCTACTATGCCAAGAAGATCGGCAAGCGCCCCGAGGATATGTATGTGGTCTCCATCATGCCCTGCACCGCCAAGAAGACCGAGTGCGCCCGTCCGGAGCTGATGAACGACGGCGTGCCCAACGTGGACGCGGTCCTCACCACCCGGGAGCTGGGCGACATGATCAAGACCATGGGCATCGACTTCCTCAGCCTGCCTGACGAGGAGTTCGACGCGCCTCTGGGCCTGTCCACCGGCGCGGCCGACATCTTCGGCGTCACCGGCGGCGTTATGGAGGCCGCCCTGCGGACGGTGTACGAGATCGTCACCGGCCGGGAGCTGCCCTTCCCCAACCTCCACGTGCCCGAGATCGCGGGTCTGGAGCAGGTGATGGAGGCCACCATCAAGTTCGAGAACGTGAAGCCCGAGTGGAAGGCCGCCGAAGGCTTTGAGGCCAAGATCGCCGTCACCAGCGGCTATGCCGGCGCCCGGAAGCTCATGCAGCAGATCAAGGACGGCAAGTCTCCCTACCACTTCATCGAGGTCATGGGCTGCCCCGGCGGCTGCATCACCGGCGGCGGTCAGCCGAGACCCAAGGGCGACATCACCGTCACCCGCCAGAAGCGTATGGAAGCCATCTACGGCGAGGACGAGCGCAAGACCCTCCGCAAGTCCCACGAGAACCCCGCCCTGCTGGCCTTCTACAAGGAGTGGGGCGACCCCGGCTGCCATGCCTCTCACGAGTACCTGCACACCCATTATGTCAAGCGCGGCAAGTACAACGAGCTGACCGACGAGAACTTCGTGGTCAACAAGTAATGCCCCTGTCCGCTTAACAGAACACAGAAAAGCCGGCCCTGTCCCATACGGACGGGGCCGGTTTTACCATCAATATTTTGAAAATTTTCGAAATATTGCTTGACAATCTGCGCCCAGTTTGCTACTCTGTATTTAGAAGAAATTCTAAATAGCTTTGACCGGAAAGGAAGGTGCGATATGGGAAAGACTGAGATTTTCAAGGCATTATCCGACCCGGTGCGCCGGGAGATCCTGACCATGCTGAAAAACGGCAAACTGTCCGCCGGGGCCATCGCCTACAAGTTCGACATGAGCGGCGCGACCATCTCCTACCATCTGAAGACGTTGAAGAAAGCGAATCTGGTCACCGAGGAGAAGCAGAAGACCTTCGTATACTATCACCTGAACCAGCCCGTCCTGGAGGAGGCGATGGCCTGGATGGAGGAGTTAAAAACCCAATAAACGGAAAGATCCCCATGGAGACCGTCACAGTCTCCATGGGGATTTATTCTTCGATAGCCTGCGCCTCTTCCTCCGCGATCTCTTTCATGAGCTTTTTATCGGCCTTGGAGGAGAGGTCCAGCGTCTCAAACATATCCGGCCGCCGGTCCCGGGTCCGGATGATGGCCTGCTTCCGCCGCCACTTGGCGATGTTGGCGTGGTGGCCCGAGAGGAGGATGGGGGGTACCCGCCGGTCGTGCCAAACCTCCGGCCGGGAATACTGGGGGTACTCCAGCAGGCCGTCCCAGTGGCTCTCGTCGGTGAAGCACGCCGGGTCGGACAGCACCCCGGGCACCAGCCGGCACACCGCGTCGGCCACCGCCATGGCGGGGATCTCGCCGCCGGTAAGGACGAAGTCCCCCAGGGAGATCTCCTCGTCCACGCACTCCTCGATGAACCGCTCGTCGATGCCCTCATAGTGGCCGCAGACCAGGATCAGGCTGTCGTAGTCCGCCTGGAGCCGCTTGGCGTCGGCCTGCTTGAACACCTTCCCGGCAGGGGAGAGGTAGATGGTGTGGACCCGCTTTCCCATGGTCTCGCAGATATGGGACCAGCACTGGTAGAGGGGGTCCGCCTGCATCACCGCGCCGTGGCCGCCGCCGTAGGGGTAGTCGTCTACCTGCCGCTGCTTGTTGAGGGTGTAGTCCCGGATCTGGTGGCAGTCCACCCGGATGATATCCCTCTCCTGGGCCCGGCCCAGAATGGATTCACAGAGCATATCCCCCACCACGTCGGGGAAGAGGGTCATGATGTGGATGTGATACTTGAACTCCATCGGGTCACATCCCCTCAATGAGCCGGACCCGGATAAAGCCCTCGTCCACGTTGGTCTCCACGATGAACTCCGGCACAGCGGGGATCATGTGCTCCGCCGCGCCGCCCTTGACCACATAGACGTTGCTGGCCGGGGGTGTCAGGATATCGGCGATCTGCCCCAGCACTTCGCCGGTGTCGGCGTCCCGGACCTCCAGGCCCATGATGTCCGCCAGGAAGAAGGCGCCCTCCTCCAGCTCCACGTCCTCCCGGTCGATGGAGACCACCTTGTCCCGGAGACGCATGGCGGCGTTGACGTCGTCCACGCCCTCCAGCTTGGCCAGGACGCAGTTCTTGTGGACCCGGGCGGCCAGGAGCTTTACGGGCTTGCCGTCGATATACAGGGTGTCAAAGTCCAGCAGGAAGTCGGGGGCGTCCGCCCAGGGGAGGATCTTGACCTCCCCGGCGATGCCGTGGGTGTTGACGATCTTGCCGGTCTCCAAATAGCGTTCTTTCATCACATTCGTTCCTTTCATCCTGAGGAGCGTAGGAAAAAATGGCGGCGCAGCGCGCGTCCGCCATTCTTTTTTCAAGCCATCCCTGCGGGGAAGCTCAATCCATGATTTCCACAGAAACCTTTTTGCCCTGACGCTGGGCCACGGAGCGCATCAGGATCCGGATCTCCTTGGCGATCCGGCCCTGGCGGCCGATCACCTTGCCCATGTCACTGGGGTCGACGCGAAGCTCCAGGGTGATGCTGCCGTCGTTCTCCGTCTCCCGCACGTCCACAGCCTGGGGATGCTCCACCAGATTCTGGGCGATATACGTGAGCAAGTCTTTCATGTGCCCTCCTGCTCTCAGATGGCGTTGGCCTTTTTCAGCAGAGCCTTCACGGTCTCAGTAGGCTGTGCGCCGGTCTTGATCCAAGCCTGGGCGCGCTCAGCGTCCACCTTGATGGCAGCGGGCTCCTGCAGGGGATCATAGGTGCCGATTTCCTCGATGAAGCGGCCGTTGCGGGGATACCGGGAGTCCGCCACGACGATACGATAGAAGGGGTTCTTCTTGGAGCCCATTCTGCGAAGTCTGATCTTAACCATGTCCTTTTCACCTCCATGATTTGTTTGGTCCTTGCATTCTGTATATGGAACCGTACTCTCTGTACGGGTACCAACTGTGCCGCGGTCTCCTCAGAAGGGGAGGCCGGGGATGCCGCCGCCCATGCCGGGCAGCTTGCCGAACCGGCGCTTCTTGCCTTTGCCGGTGAGCTTGGTCATCTGCTTGGTCATCTGCTGCATCATGCTGAACTCCTTGAGCAGCCGGTTCACATCCACCACCTGAAGCCCGCAGCCGGCGGCGATGCGCTTCTTCCGGCTGGAGTTGAGGATGGAGGGGTTCTCCCGCTCCTCAGGGGTCATAGAGAGGATGATGGCCTCGGTGTGAGCCATGATCTTCTCGTCGATGGTCACACCCTCCAGGGCCTTGGTGTTGACGCCGGGCATCATGCGGATGAGATCCTCCATGTCGCCCATGCCCTTGAGCTGGACCATCTGGTCGTAGTAGTCCTGGAGAGTGAAGCGGTTCTTTTTCAGCTTCTCCGCCAGCTCCTGGGCCTTCTGCTGGTCAAACTGCTGCTCGGCCTTTTCTATGAGGGAGAGCACGTCGCCCATGCCCAGGATCCGGGAGGCCATCCGGTCGGGGTGGAAGACCTCGATGTTCTCCAGCTTCTCGCCGGTGCCCACGAACTTGATGGGCTTGCCGGTGACCGCCTTGATGGACAGAGCCGCGCCGCCCCGGGCGTCGCCGTCCAGCTTGGTGAGGACCACACCGTCGATGTCCAGGGCTTCGTCAAAGGCCTGGGCGGCGTTGACGGCGTCCTGGCCGATCATGGCGTCCACCACCAGCAGGATCTCGCTGGGGTTGACGGCTTCCTTGATCCGCTGGAGCTCTGCCATGAGCTCTTCATCCACATGGAGTCGGCCGGCGGTATCCAGGAAGACCATGTCGTTGCCGTGCTTTTTCGCGTGCTCGATGGCCTTCTGGGCGATCTCCACCGGGTCGGTCTGGCCCATCTGGAAGACGGGGATGTCCAGCTGCTTGCCCACCACCTCTAACTGTTGGATGGCGGCGGGGCGGTAGATGTCGCAGGCCACCAGCAGGGGCCGCTTGCCGTTCTGCTTCCGCATGAGGCCGGCCAGCTTGGCGGCGTTGGTGGTCTTGCCCGCGCCCTGAAGGCCCACCATCATGACCACGGTGGGGGGCTGGGAGGCGATGGTGATCTTGGTGGAGTCGCCGCCCATGAGCTCGACCAGCTCCTGGTTGACGATCTTCACGATTCCCTGGGCAGGGGTCAGGCTCTCCAGGATCTCGGCGCCGACGGCCTTCTCCGTGACCTTCTTCACAAAGTCCTTGACGACCTTGTAGCTCACGTCGGCCTCCAGGAGAGCCAGGCGGATCTCCCGCATGGCCTCCTTCACGTCAGCCTCGGTGAGACGGCCCTTATTCCGCAGCTTTTTGAACGCGGCGGAGAGCTTTTCGGTCAGTCCTTCAAATGCCATGGGGGATCACTCCCTTTCCAGTTGGGTGACGGCCTCGTCCAGCCGGCGGCACAGCCCGTTGAGAAGCTCGTCCCGGAAGCGGCGGCCGTTGAGGGCGTCCAGCTCCTGGCAGATGCCCCGGATCTGGGCCGCGATCTCTTTGGTCTCGTGGAAACGCCGGATGAGGCCGGTCTTCTCCTCCACGTCCTCCAGGGTGCGCTCCGCCCGGACGATGATGTCCCGGACGCCCTGACGGGTGATGTCGTAGTTCTCGGCGATCTCCGCCAGAGACAGGTCGTCGTTATAGTACAGGTCGTAGAATTCCTTCTGCCGGTCGGTGAGCAGATCACCGTAAAAGTCGAAGAGCATGGTCATCCGGTAGGCCTGATTTTTCATGTTCTTCGCCTCCCATCGGCCGTCTGTAAAGCTGAATCCCTTTACAACCTCGCCTATCCTATCGTAAAATCCGCTGTTTGTCAAGGGCTATTTGTATGAAAAGCCGGGGGCCCGGGCAGGATTTCTTTGGATAGTTCCTTTACATTCCCGGATAATCTTGCTAAAATGAAGGCGAAATTTCGGCATAACCAAAGGAGGGCAGCCATGCTCCCGATCACAGAACGAACCATCGCCCCCGGGGTGACCCTGCGGGCGGTGCAGACCAACAAATTCAAAACCTCCACCTTGGCGGTGACCTTCCTGGAGCCTTTGTCGGAGGAGACCGCCTCCCTCAACGCCCTGCTGCCCAAGGTCCTGCGCCGGGGCACCCGGACCTGCCCGGATATGGAGGCCCTGTCCGCCGCCCTGGACGACCTTTACGGCGGCAGCATCGAGCCCGTGGTCCGAAAGAAGGGGGAGGTCCAGTGCGTGAGCTTCTGGGGCAGCTTCCTGGACGACGCCTTCGTGCCCCCCGGCACCCGGCTCCTGGAGCCCGCCGCGGCCCTGCTGGGACAGATCATCCTGGACCCCGCCGGGGACGGCACGGCCTTCCTGCCTGAATACGTGGAGAGCGAGAAGGCCAACCTCCTGGATAAGATCCGGGGGGAGATCAACGACAAGCTCCAGTACGCCATGGCCTGCCTCCGCCGGACCATGTGCGCCGGGGAGGCCTACGGCGTAGGCCGCCTGGGCAGCGAGGAGCGCGCCGCCGCCATCACCGGCGAGGCCCTCTACGCCCGGTATCAGGACCTGCTCCGCACCGCGCCGGTCTACCTGTATTACTGCGGCTCGGCGGACATCGAACGGGTGGAGGCCGCCTTCCGGTCCGCCCTGGCCGGCCTGCCGGAGGGAGACCGCCGGGCCATCCCGGCCACCCGTCTGGTGGAGGCCCCCGCCGGAGAGGTCCGCCGGGCCTCCGAGGCCATGGATGTGACCCAGGGCAAGCTGGTCCTGGGCTTCCGGGCCGGCCGGCGGTACCGGACCCTGGAGGAGGTGGCCCGGGCCACCCTGTTCAACGCCGTCTTCGGCGGCAGCACCAATTCCAAGCTCTT
>Ga0256405_10006803_pt1 | contig 17882 bp, 11 predicted proteins | sample RumenRJG_02DNA_FD_189096 | JGI IMG/M metagenome (GOLD analysis project Ga0256405, IMG submission 189096) | Bovine rumen microbial communities from Lethbridge, Alberta, Canada - RJG_02 | ecosystem: Host-associated > Mammals > Digestive system > Stomach > Rumen | place: Canada: Alberta... | reverse complement strand
TCCGAGAGCATGACGTGGAGCTGGACGGGTCTGGGCATGGTCCTCCCTGGGACGGGCTCTCTATGTACAAGGGGTCATGCCAATCCTAGGGGCGCGGGGGCTCCCCCGCATGCGGCACCCATGACACGCTGTCATGGGTGGGCCGCTCCGCACGCGGCGGGGACGAGATGGGAGAGGGGAGAGGCGAAGGAGCGTGGCGACGAGGCCGAGGCCCGGTGGGCGACCGTCCCCCAAGCGGCGCGGGAGAGCTATTCCATGGACTTGTACATGGAATAGGCAGCTCGCTATAACGGGCTCTCAGGGCTGATGGCCAGCCCTTCGCATGACGGGTTTGTCATCCCAAGCGCCACGACGTGTGACGGTGGCGTCACGCGATGTCGCTCCCTTGGAATGACAATCCTGTCATGTTGTGGTGCCGGGATTCGGGGTTCCGGGGCGGCGAGGCAGGGCGCCCCTTGCCCGATCCGAGCCGGGGCGGAGCGTGCGTTTCTGCGCCCGCTGGGGCGGGCGCCTGTGCTCTTGCGGGGTGCTCTCGGCTATGCCATGGCCGCCTGCAGGTCCTCCACCATCGCCTTGGCGGCGTCGCGCACCACCTGCAGGCACGCGCGCATCTCCTCGTCGGTCTTGCCCACGGCCCAGCTGGCGACGTAGCCGAAGGAGTAGCCGGAGGTGTCCAGCCCCAGCGCGGCGCTCACGGCGTAGGCCACGCTCTCGGCCTGCACCTCGCGCATGGCGCGGTCGGGCATGCCCTCGGGGTCGCCGTCGTGCAGGCGGCTGTGCGCCAGCTCGTGCAGGGCGGTCTTCACGGTCTGGCCCTCGCCCATGCCCTCGCGGATGGCGATGAGCTCGCCGCGGCGGAAGTATCCCTTGGTTCCCTCGGGCAGGTCGGGCACGAGCTCGACTGGGTAGGCACTAACGGTGCGGACGGCGTCCATCACGGCGGCGTAGCGCTCCACGCCCCCGGCGACCTCGTCCACGAGGGTGGGCAGGGGTTCGCCGTCGGTCTGGCTGACGTCGAAGACGTGGCCCACGCGGAAGCCCACGAGGCGGCGGCGCTCCTCGTCGGCGTCCTCGTCGCGCTCCTTCACGAGCATGGGCACGAGGATCTCGATGCCGCGCTCGCCCTTCCTCACGTAGCGGTTGAAGTCGCGCCTCCAGCTCCTGAAGCTGGCCACGTGGGTGGCCGTGGGCATCTGCATCGCTATCAGGATGGTGTTGCCGAGGCTGTAGTCGTAGAACTTGGAGAGGCTCCGCAGCCACGACTCCCAGCGCTCGGACTGGTAGACTTCGCGGACGCCCTCGCCGAGGCGGTCGAGCGCCGCCTGTGCGCGCTCCTGCGCCCTCTCGCGTGCCTGCTGGCGCTCCGCCTTGCTCATGTGACGCTTGGTGCTCTTGGTGGTTGCCATGTCCTTGTCTCCCTTCGGGTGGCGGGTCTCGCACGTCCTCCGTGCGCGCTTGCCATCCTTGGAGGCCAAGGGTTTCTGCCCCGTGGTAGGTGCTGGGCAATGGTGCTCCATGGCAACCTCCACCAATCGCCCTTGGATTTGTGCGAGGTTCCGTGGAGCCCTTGACTGGCGCCGTGCGGGGCGGCTGGGAGGGGTCCCGGGGCATGGCGTGGCCATGGGGCGGGAAGCTCAGCTGTCAGCTGAGACCGATGACCACCTCCTTTGATAGACTGGAGCAGTATGTATTGCTGTAGTCATGCAACGGTAAGGATGCGCGCATGAAGTATGCCGAGCTTGTTAATTCCGGTGCTTCCCCCACGGAAATACAGTCCTATCTCGTCGACTCCGAGCTTGTTCCCGTAACCATCCGCATACCGAAGAACCTCCGGGATTCGGCAAAGGAGGCCGCGGCTCTCTCGGGTATGAACTTCACCTCGTTCGTGAAGCGACTCATGATCGAAGAACTAAGCCGGAAGGACTGACGCCATGGAATACCTGGACAACACAGGACGGCAGCGCCTCGGCGACGCGCTGCGGGACGCCATCGGCGACGGCGCGAAGCTCTCCATAATCGCGTCGTACTTCACGGTCTTCGCGTTCGGCGAGCTCAAGGACGAGCTCTCAAAGGTCGACGAGCTGCGGTTCATCTTCGACGAGCCGACCTTCGCCAAGCAGATGGAGTCGGAGAAGGACCCGCGCGAGTTCGTCGTGCGCCGGCGGTCTCGCGAGAAGGGCGTCGGCGGCACGGGCCTGGAGCTCACGCTGCGCAACAACCTGAACCAGCGGGCGCTCGCAAGGCAATGTGCCGAATGGGCGCGGCAGCGCGCAACCTTTAAGACGGCACGACAGCGCGGTATGATAGCCACGACCGGCAGCTACCACGTGGATAACCCGCACGCGGAGTCGCACGCCTTCATGGGCAGCGCGGCCAACGCCTTCACCTTGGAAGGACTAGGCTACGAGCGCAAGCCCGGCGTCGTGACCGGCATCAGCCACTTCCAAACTAGCGCCGAAGCGCTCGGCCTCAAGGCGATGTTCGACTCGGTCTGGGACAACCCCGCCCTCGTGGAGGACGTGACCGAGGAGGTCATCGAGCAGGTGTCGACGCTCTACCGCGAGAACTCGCCCGAGTTCGTGTACTTCCTGACGCTCTACCACCTGTTCCGCGACTTCATGGAGGACGAGACCGAGGACCCGATACGGCCGGGGCTGCGCTTCGAGGAGTCGGTCGTGTGGGGCAAGCTCTACGACTTCCAGCGCGACGCCGTTGTGGGCGCCATCCGCAAGCTGGAGAAGTACAAGGGCTGCATCATCGCCGACTCGGTGGGCCTCGGCAAGACCTACGAGGCGCTGGCGATCATCAAGTACTACGAGGAGCGAAACGGCCGCGTGCTCGTGCTCTGCCCCAAGCGCCTGCGCGACAACTGGACGCTCTGGACGCGCGGCAACGACGAGCGCAACCCGCTGGCCGACGACCGCTTCGCATACGACGTGCTTAACCACACCGACCTGTCGCGCTACCACGGCATGAGCGGCGACATCGACCTCGAGTACCTTCGCTGGGGCAACTACGACCTGCTCGTGATCGACGAGAGCCACAACTTCCGCAACAAGAGCACCGACGCTGAGAAGACCGACCGCTACACGCGCCTCATCGACGACGTGATACGGGCGGGCGTGCGCACCAAGGTGCTGATGCTCTCGGCCACGCCGGTGAACAACAAGCTGCTCGACCTGCGCAACCAGATCGAGCTCATAACCGAGGGCGACGACGAGTACCTGGCCGAGACGGACGGCATACCCTCCATCACGCAGGTGACGCGCGTGGCCCAGCAGCGCTTCAACGAATGGAGCAAGCTCGACGACAGCGAGCGCACGACCGAGAGCTTCGTGAACGCGGTGAACGCCGACTACTTCAAGCTGCTCGACGTGCTGACCATCGCGCGCTCACGCAAGCACATCACGAAATACTACGGCGCCGCGTCCGGCACGTTCCCGACGAGGCGGCCGCCGATATCGTTCCAGACGCCCATCGACGCCAGGGGCGAGCTGCCGCCGATAGCGGAGCTCAACGACATGATCGCCCAACTGACGTTCGCCCAGTACCAGGTGCTCAGCTACGTGCGCTACGACCAGCAGAGGAAGTACGAGGACCGCTACGGCGACACGTGGGGCAAGGACTTCCAGAGCCAGGTGAACCGCACCACGGCCGTCGCCAACCTGATGCGCGTGAACGTGCTCAAGCGCATGGAATCGTCCGTGAACAGCTTCCGCATCACGCTGCGCCGCATCCTGGACGGCTGCGTGGACCTGCGCGGGCGGCTTGAGAACGTGGGCGCGAGCGTCAACTACGACATGCGCGGCACCGACACAGAGTTCGACGACGACGATGACGCCGAGGAGTTCGTGGCCGGCGGCAAGGTGCACGTCGACCTGCGCGACGTGGACGCGCTGCGCCTGCGTCAGGACCTGGACTTCGACATCGAGAAGCTGCGCCTGCTGCTCTCGTACGCCGACGCGGTGACGCCCGAGCGCGACGCCAAGCTCATCAGGCTGCGCCAGTACATCGCCGAGAAGGTCGCGAACCCGTACAACCCGGGCAACCGCAAGATCCTCGTATTCAGCGCGTTCGCGGACACGACCGACTACCTCTTCGACCAGCTGGCCGGGCCGCTCAAGCGCGAGCTGGGGCTGGAATGCGCCGAGGTGAACGGAGGCGCCAACCGCACCTACTCGCTCAAGCTGAGACGCACGACGTTCGAGGCGATACTTGCGCACTTCTCGCCGAAGTCGAAGGAGCTGTCTGACCGCGACCGCAGGGCCGGCGAGATAGACATCGTATTCGCCACCGACTGCATATCCGAGGGCCAGAACCTGCAGGACTGCGACTGCCTGGTGAACTACGACATCCACTGGAACCCGGTGCGCATCATCCAGCGCTTCGGGCGCATCGACCGTCTGGGCAGCGAGAACAAGGAGATCCAGCTCGTTAACTTCTGGCCGGACATCGCGCTCGACGAGTACATCCAGCTGGAGGGGCGCGTGAAGGGCCGCATGGCGCTCATGGACGCGAGCGCCACCGGAGAGGAGAACGTGCTCGAGTCCAAGGCGGCCGGCGAGATGAACGACCTCAAGTACCGCCGCCAGCAGCTCGAGCAGCTGCGCACCGAGGTGCTCGACCTGGAGGACATATCGGGCGGCATATCCATCACCGACTTCGCCTTCGACGACTTCCGCGTGGAGCTGCAGCGCTTCGCCAAGGATAACCCCGGCCTGCTCGAGACGTCGCCCGTGGGCCTGCACGCGGTTGCGCCCATTCCCGACGAGCTCAGGGACGAGGTGAGGCCCGGTGTGATCTTCTGCCTCAAGCAGAACGACGAGCAGAAGGACCCGAAGGACACCAACCCGACCTTCCCGTACTACGTGGTCTACGTGACCGAGGACGGCGCGAGGATGACCAAGCACACGCAGCCCAAGCCCGCGCTCGACCTGATGCGGGCGGCGTGCAGCGGGCAACGCGAGCCATTGCTCGACCTCTGCCGTGACTTCAACGCCGAGACCAGGGACGGGCTTCGCATGGACGCCTACACCGACCTGCTCGACGACGTCGTGGCCGCCATCACCGGCGTGCAGGAGACCAAGGGCATGGAGTCGCTGTTCAGCCTGGGCGAGGTGGGCAGCGGCGTGACCCTGGGCTTCAACGACTACTCGCTCCTGTCCTTCGTGGTGCTGCGATGAGCACGCGGTGGAACGACATATTCCAGCTGCCCGAAGCGGCGCTGGCCGGGGACAAGCGCGTGCCCAAGACGATGCTCGTGGCTCAGGCCGCGCTCACCAAGCACGAGCAGAAGACGCTCGACAAGATGAGGCGCCTGGAGCACTTCGCCACGGCGACCAAGGCGACGACGAGGATGCTGCCGCGCGTGGACGACGAGCGCGACATCCAGAGCGTCATCTTCCTGCGCTGCGAGATGGCCGGCACCTCGCAGGCCGTTGCCGAGGTTGCGCACCTCGTGCACAAGTGCTTCCCTAACCCGACCGTGATCATGCAGGACGTGGGCGACAAGGTCTGCGTCTCCGTCTCACTTACCCGCAAGAGCCATGCCGAGCGCGGCGCTACCGTTATGGAGGCGGTAGAGTCGACCGGGCTCTTCGACGGAAAGGCGCCCGAGTGGCAGCCCTTCCTGGACGCGATCGCCTACCCGAGGCTGCCGCAGGGCGACCTCTACGAATACCTGCGAGCGATGGCCGGCGACATCATGCTCGCACGAGCTATCGACGCCCTTGGCTTCTATCCGCAGGCACAAGCCGGCGACCAGGAACGAATTCTTGTCCTGGTGAACCGTTACGATGTGGTGCGGAGTGAGGTGCGTCAGCTCTACGAGCAGAGAAGCGGGCCCGACGTGACCCTGAACGAGTCCGCCAAGCTGCGGATGCGCATAAGAAAGGCCGAGAACCAGCAGAACGCGATTCTCAACGAGATTAAGGAGCTATGCAATGGCTGAACTGCCGAAAGTCGATCTTGAGTCCAAGGACCTCGTTGCCGAGCGCATCGAGAGGTTGATTGAGCTGTTTCCCGAGATTGCCGCCGACGCAAGCCATCACATTGACTTTGAAATGCTTCGTGCAATACTCGGTGATGCTATCGATGATAGTGACGAACGATATGCCTTTACTTGGCCCGGAAAGAATGATGCAATCAGGCTCAGCCAGACAACCACAACAGCAACCCTACGGCCGAAAATTGATGATTCCCTCAACTGGGAAACCACAGCCAACCTCTATATCGAAGGCGATAATCTTGAGGTATTGAAACTGCTGCAGCGAGCCTACTTTGGAAAAATCAAAGTCATATACATTGATCCGCCGTATAACACAGGACATGACTTTGTGTATCACGATGCATTCGGAAGCGGCGTAGACAATTATCGCGAGCAGGCTAATCTGACCGGTCAGTCAAACGCGGACACGAGTGGGCGCTACCACTCTGACTGGTGCTCGATGCTTTATCCGCGATTGAAGCTTGCTCGTGAGCTGCTGACGAGCGACGGTGCAATTTTAGTGTCTATCGGAGAAGAGGAGTCTGCCAACCTACGCAAGATGCTTGATGAGCTGTTTGGAGAGAATAACAGGGCGGCTGAATTTGCGATTATCCGTGCTGAGGGAGGCGGGCTTGCCAAGCAGGTCATTAAAGGTCACGACTACCTTTTCGTCTATGCGCGAGACATAGACATATTTCGCCCTCTCGGCAGGCCGAAAGACGTCAGAGGAAAGATTGTCGAAAAGGACGGCAGGCGATATTGGATTCAAACCGACTGGCTCAGAAAGAAGTTCGGAGAGTACGGCAATTGTCACTATGAGGAGGTCCTTGAATACAAGGGACAGGCTCAGCTCGATGAGATCAATGCTGGTTTAGCTGAGGGGCGTTATGTACTTATCCCTCAAAAGAACGGCATGAATCTTGTTGGCAAGCTGAGGGATCTGGCAACAGATGCTTCGAAGTTCTATTCAGTGCTAACGCAAAAGCATCTCAACAAAGAGGGCAACTCTGAACTCCAAGAACTAGGACTTTCAGGCTGTTTCGATTATCCAAAGCCCGTCGGCCTTATACGTGAGCTCGTACAAGGTATGACGCTAATGAACCCTAATGATGAGACTATCGTCCTTGACTTCTTTTCTGGCTCTGCGACAACAGCTCATGCGGTCATGGAACAAAATGCTCAAGATGGTGGGAACAGGCGCTTTATCTGTGTCCAGCTACCAGAAAAGATAGAAGGTAAGGGTGCTGCGCCGCAATTTGAGACCATCTGCGATGTGGGCGAAGAGCGCATCCGTCGCGCTGGCGCGAAGATCAAACAAGCCATTGAGGGCGGAAAAGGTCAGCTTAGTCTTGGTGATAACAGTAGGGTACCTGATATAGGATTCCGCGTTTTCGCTCTCGATGATAGCGGCGTGCAACAACCTGAGAACGGACAGTTGCTCATTGACCGCATCAAGCCCGGTCGTACCGACCTTGATATCATCTTCGAGATGATGCTCAAGTGGGGCCTTGAGCTCACCTACCCCGTGGAGGAGGACGAGATCGAGGGCTACCCCGTCTACTCAATTGCCTATGACGAACTCATCTGCTGTATGCAGCCTGGCCTGACCACCGACGTGCTTGAGGCAATCGCTACTCGCAATCCGCGTCGCGTGTTCCTGCTCGACTCCGTTATCGACGACACAATCAAACTCAACGCGCTGCAGATTTTCAAGCGCGTCGAGGAGCGCACGCAGCAGAAGATCGACCTGAGGACGGTGTAACCATGCCTCAGCTGGAGTTCAAATACTCTTCCGACCAGGCGCATCAGATCAATGCCATAAACACCGTCTGCGATCTGTTCCGAGGCCAGGAATTCATAAGCGCGGAGTTCACCGCCTACGCCGAGGAGATAGACTTCGGCACCGGGAAGACGGTTGCCACAACCGTCGGCCACGCAAACGGCCTACACGTCTCACCGAGGCAGCTCACCGAGAACCTGCACGCCGTGCAGGAGGAGAACAGCCTCGCGCCAACGGCTGACACTACCGAGGGCAGGCTGCGCGACTTTACCATCGAGATGGAGACCGGCACCGGCAAGACCTACGTGTACATCCGCACTATCTATGAGCTGAATAAGCGTTATGGACTCACCAAGTTCGTCATCGTCGTGCCCTCCGTCGCCATCCGCGAGGGCGTAAAGAAGAGTTTCGAGAGCACCAAGAGACACTTCGAAGAACTCTACGACCACACGCCGCTCGAGTTCTTCGTCTACGACTCAAGCAAACTAGGTGCCGTGGGCAACTTCGCCATCAGCAGCTCGATCCAAGTGATGATCATCAACATCGGAGCCTTCAACAAGGAGCTTGAGAGCGACGAGAAGAAGGGCGTCACCAACATCTTCCATCGCCCGAGCGAGAAGCTCATCGGCGGCCGCAGTCCACAGGAGCTCGTGAGTAGCTGCAACCCCATCGTTATCATCGATGAGCCGCAGAGCGTGGACAACACGACCAAGGCCAAGCGTGCCATCAACACGCTGAACCCGCTCTTCATCCTGCGCTACTCGGCGACGCACCGGCAGATGCTCAATATGGTCTACCAGCTGGGTCCCGTCGAGGCGTTCCAGGAGGGGCTCGTCAAGGGTATCGTCGTCGACTCGGTGCAAAGTGGCGAGGACCTGAACGGCGCCTACGTGAGCCTGGACTCGGTCGACGCAAAGAACGGTTACTCCGCCCGCGTGACCATCGACGTGCGCAAACGTCGCGGTGTCGGCCAGGACCGTAAGCGCGTTCTCGTACGCACCGGCAACGACCTGTACCAGAAGAGCAATGAGAACAGCGACTATGAAGACGGCTGGGTCGTGCAGAACATTGGGACCGACCCCGGCAACGAGTTCATCCTGTTCCAGAACGGCATCTATTTGGAGCTTCATGAAGCAGTCGGCGACGTAGCGGCAACCACCGTGAAGCGGGCACAAATAGCCCAGACCATCGAGGACCACTTGGACCGCCAGCTCAAGCTCTATCACCTTGGAATTAAGGTGCTCTCGCTCTTCTTCATCGACAAGGTCGAGAAGTACCGCGTATATGAGCCGACTGTACACAACGGAGAGTATGCAGAGATTTTCGAGGAGGAGTATCGCAAGATCGCAAGTCGTGCCGACTGGCAGAGGCGCTATCAGAAGGCCGGTGTTCCTCTGCCGCTTGATCCAGCACCACTGCACCAGGGCTACTTCGCCCGTGACGGCAAGGGCAAGTTCAAGGACACGCGCGAGGGTGCGAATACTGCCGCCGATACCAGCGCCTTCGAGCTCATCATGCAGAAAAAGGAGACTCTTGTCTCTCTACCTGATGGACATGACCCCGACAAGGATGTGGCCTTCATCTTCTCTCATTCGGCGCTCAAGGAAGGTTGGGACAACCCCAACGTTTTCCAGATTTGCACGCTCGTGGAGACCAACGACACCCTGACCAAGCGCCAGAAGATCGGGCGCGGTTTGCGCCTGCCCGTGAACCAGGACGGCGAACGCAGCTTCGACCCTGACGTGAACGTCCTTACTGTCATCAGCAACGAGAGCTACGACGACTTCGCTCGCGGGCTGCAGAAGGAGTTCGAGGACGGCGGCTTCCGATTCGGTGTGCTCACGCCCGAGAGCTTCACCAACCTCATCATCAAGACTCCCGATGGCAACGAGGAGAAATGCGGCTATGAGCGCTCGAAGGCGGTCTATGACGCCCTCGTTGCGGCCGACATGGTAACGCCCAAGGGCGCCATCAAGCCCGAGCTCAAGATCGCAGCAGAAGCCGAGAAGGTGCCGCTGCCGCCCGAGGTCGCCGAGGTCGAGGGCGTTCAGGAACAGGTATGCGGCATCATCCTGCATAAGGCTCAGAAGCTGCAGATCAGAGACAAGAAGAAGGAAGTAACAGTCGAGCTTGACAAGGACGTTACCGCCGATCCGGCTTTCCAGGAGCTCTGGGAGCGGATTCGCCAGACTACGCGCTTCGAGATGCACATCGACACCGAAGAGCTAATCGCCAAGGCCGTCGAAGGCATCCGCCGCATGCCGAAGATAAGGCCCGTGGAGGTCATGGCGTCACACGCCGGCATCAACGTGGACGATACCGGTGTGTCGATAGACTCTGACAGCATCCGCACCAACCTGGTGAGCGTTGACGGCACGCGCATCTACGACTTGCCCGACCCGATTGCCGAGTTGCAGGACGCTGTTGGCCTCACACGTGCGACACTAGCCCGCATCCTTGAGGAGGCCGACTACTACGAGCAGTTCCGCACAGACCCGATGACCTATCTGACGCAGGCCGCGCAGAAGATTGAGGCCGCCAAGAACGAGGTCGTTGCCAAGGGAATCAAGTATACGAAGCTGCCCGAGTCGCAGTGGTACACGATGGACATCCTGGCCGTGGACGACTTGCGAGCCTACCTGGGGCAGAACGCTTGGAAACCGACCCGGCGTAAGAGCCTCTACAGCTACGTTGTGTATGACTCTTCCAGTGTGGAGCAGCCATACGCCGTGGCGCTTGACCGGGCCGAGATGGTGAAGGTGTTTGCCAAACTGCCCAGCAAGTTCAAAATCGACACGCCGCTGGGAAGCTATAACCCCGACTGGGCCTATGTCGAGGAAGTCGAGGGACGCGAGCGTGTCTACTTCGTCATGGAGACCAAGGGCAAGGCGCGTGGAACCAACCGGCCTATCGAGGAGGCAAAGATTGACTGCGCCGAGAAGCACTTCGAGGCGCTGGGACTTGGGTCGAACTTCAAGTATGACGTTGAGGTCGAGTACCACTACGCGCATATCTAAGGAGATTGGACTGTTGCTTGAAACGCATTGACCTGCACATACACACTTTGCCATCACCCCTTGACGGCGATTTCAGCTTTGACCCCGACGTGCTTAAGACCCACGTCGAACGCAACGGGCTCTCTGCCATCGCCGTAACAAACCATGATTTGTTCAATACAAGCAACTACAGGGATGTTTGCGCAGCCGTGCCGGATGACATATGTGTTCTGCCGGGCATCGAGGTGAGCGTCAAGGGCTTTCACGTTCTGGTTATTGCAAACCCGGCAAACATTGACCAATTCAGCCAGATATGCAGCGATATAAAGCCCGTTCAGCAAGGCGAAGACGGAATGTCGCTAGAGATTTTCAGGGATCACTTCGGCGACGGCGGCTACATCATCATTCCGCATTACAAGAAGAAGCCTCTCATCCCCGCCGACGACCTTATTGCGTTAAATGACGTTATTACCGCACTGGAAGTTACAAGTGAGAAGAAGTGGGAGTACGAACATAGCCGAGTGGACAAGCCAGTCGTGATGTTCAGCGATTATCGATGCGCGACTGGTGCAAGACCATCGTTGGGAAAGTACACCTACATCACTATCGGCGAGATAACTTACGATTCGTTAAGGCTTGCCTTCAACGACAGCGCTAAATTCGCCATAACGGAGCGTGTCGACCACATGGAGCTTGGACCTGGACTGTTCGCCTCGATGGGCCTTAACGTTGTGGTCGGCAGCAGGTCGTCGGGAAAAACATTCTTTCTCGATCGGATTTATGACTCGTGCGATCCCGACGATGTTGTCTATGTGCGGCAGTTCGGAATCGTCAAAGATGCGGAGGAGAGTGCCTTTCGAGCAAAGCTCGACGGCGAAGAGTCCGCGATTAAGAGTGACTATTACGAGCCCATGACAGCTGTATCGACGGCTGCGGAAGAGCTGCCATCTCGTGAGGCTATTGTCAAGAGCATCAAGGACTATCTGATTGGGCTGGCCGAGTATGCGGAAACCTCCGCACGCGATGACGAATTCTCGAAGTGCCCGATTTACAGCGAGGGCCGACTTGCGCAGGACAATGTAGCAGCAGAGAAGAAGGTGGTTGAAGCCCTTGTTACGCTCCTTGACGACAATCCCCTATCTCTCGAGATTGAAACGATCCTTGGGCGGGACGCTTTGCTCGACCTGCTGCGCATGGCAATTGAGCGGTTTAAAGCAAAAGCCCTAAAGTGCAAGCGCATAGACTTGGCGAATAGCATTGCAAAGACGGTCCGCGAAAGCCTGACAGTCGAATCACGACGCCCCGCATGCCCCGAGTCTCCACTCCTCGAGGCGGCCAAACGCTCGGCGTTCGTAAAGCGTCTTGCAAGGCTGCGTGCTCTTACTCGGAATGAGGCAACCATCAGCGATAAGGCGATCGGCAAGTTCAGGAGAATCACAAAGCGCGTTCCTTACAAAGACGCTAGGGCTTTGAAAAGCGCAATCGGAGCGACGACGAACATGCCGGGCATCCTTCAAGAGAGCGACGAGGATTTCGTCGAGGCAATACTCGCTGCCAGCGGTGTCTCAGACATAAGCCATGCCTTCTTCGACATGAGCGTCGTTCTCGAAAACGAACATGGTGAAGAGGTGTCTGGTGGCCAACGCGCTGAGTACTTGTTCTTTAGGGCTCTCGACAGAGCGGGAAGTCATGACGTCGTTCTTATAGACGAGCCTGAGTCTTCGTTTGACAATCCATTCCTCAATGAACTTATCGCGAGCTCCCTCAAGAAGATTTCCTCAAAGGCGACGGTTTTCGTTGCCACGCATAACAACGTGCTGGGTGTTTCCATAAAGCCGGATGGCATCGTGTTTACCGATGTAGACAATGGGATACACCGGATTTACACCTGCGATTCCAGTGACGATACGATGACATCACCTGACGGACAAACAGTAAAGCGAAGTGAGGTCCTACTTCGGCTCATGGAGGCCGGAAACGATGCTTACGAGGGCAGGAGGCCATATTATGGACTTGCTTAAGATTGAAGACAAAGAAGCATTCTTCTGCATGGCCAACGGAACCAAAAAGCTCGTCTCTCAGGTAACGACTGATGATATTAACCAAGCACTCGAACTCTTGCTCGATTCAGAAGATATTGGGCTTGCTTTAGGGGATGATGCAACGGTGATTGCCAATCCTGCCCAGAGAATCATGTTCGAGCAACTACGCGCGTCATTCAAAGAGGTACTTGATTCAAAAGGCACAATAAAGGCCGAGATAGATGCCGTGTTTGCTCAAGCCGAGGCAAAGTACCTGAATTCAGCGGAATAGATTTCTAGCCGTATGAGTTCGCCACTTTGTGACGCACTGCGACGATGCCTGTACATTCGGTGCGGGCATTGTACGTCTCTGCCCGTCTGATAACGAAAGGCGGGTAGAGACATGGACGCTGAGACTAATGGCAGCCAGGAAGCCACGCAGGGTACGGAAACTCAGGTGCAGGAGTAGCAGCAGAAGGCGTGCAGGACCAGCAGGAAGCAAGCGGCGACGGTAACGTTTCCAACTCCGATTGGGGCAAGTATGCTGGAGTATTCGGTGCTCAGGTTGTTAATGTCGACAATCGCCATCAGCTGGGATCATTTCGAGTGCGAACGGGTTGCTTAAACTGAAAGGGGTGCAAGAAGCCTGGGAGGTCGTCGAGACATGCCATTAAGCTCCACGGGATGGAAGACGCTGCAAGAGCCGGTTTCTCCATGGCTCTGTTCGAGAATCTCAGACACGCCTAAGATCACTTCTTCCGGGACGTCAGAGACTTCGACTCGTCAATAGACGAGGGGGACTTGAAACGAAATATCCTCGAGCATGGAATGTCGGAGAGGCCGGTGAGCAGACTTGCATGTCTGAAGCTGTTTCTACTGTTGGATGCTGTGTTGTCGTGGGTGGATTAATCACATCCCGTCCCCACAAGCGTTAGGGGTGCCTGCGCGTGCGGGACGGGCGGCGGAGGGGCTTGGCCTCCGCCGTGGCGTGGCCCCGGCCGCGTGCCCTCATGGCATCTGACCTGCACAAACATCACACAAAAGGAAAGCGCCCGCCTTGGTGGCGAGCGCTCCCGACGCGCGATGTGTGCGGCCATGGCTACGACTGCCACGCCCCGCGCACGTGGTGGACGCGCACGCGCCCGGCCTCGAGGTTGACGCACACGCTCACGACGTCGAAGCGCAGGTGGGATGGCAGGGGTCCCTCGGACGCGAGCGCGCGGCCCACGCAGAGCGCCGCCCCCTGCGCGACGACGTCCTCGTCGATGAGCGACTCGAGGTCGGCGAGCGTCATCTCGAAGCCCTCGACGGGCACGGCGAGCACGGCGACGGTGACGGGGAGGTCGCCCTCGCGGCAGGCGAGCACGTCCTCGAAGGGCGTCTCCTCGAAGCACGTGAAGCCGACGTGCGACAGGGCCTCGCGGGCGAGCTCCGCGCAGTCGCGGGCGTAGTCCCCCGTGACGGGCGTGGTGGCCTCCCAGCGCTCGGCGATCGCTGCGGTCGGGACGATGGTTGCGGTCTGGCTCATGGTGTGCCCCCTTCGGGCTCGGGTGAGGGTCGGCTCCTCCTTCCCTCGGACGGGGGCAACGGGGCAAGCGCCATCCCCGGAGCGCGCCCGTTTGCGGGCGGGGCGCGGCGCGCGCAGGGGATGGCGCGCCAGGCGACGGGAGGCGGCGCTAGGGGTGCCTGCCGCCTCGTAGGAGCCTGTGCCATGATGCCCCGGTCCGAGGGCCAGGCGTCGCTCTCGCGGCTTGTGCCTGCGGGTTTTCGACGGCGCGGCGAGGATAGGGGATCCCCCGACAATCCCCGGCGCAGCCGGGGTGTCGGAAACCCAGGTGACCCGGCCCGCTTGCGGGCCGCGACTGGGAATTGCGTCTTGCGGTAGCTGTAGAATTGACTCCCGACGATCAGGAGGCGCCATGCAGCAACCAATTGGTCAGAACGACCCCGCCGTTTTTGCCGCCGCGAAGGAGAACCAGTACTTCGACCGAAAAAGCGCCCGCATCAAGCCCAATGATGCGGCGAGGCACATCGTTGCGTTCGCCAACGCGGCGGGCGGGAAGCTCGTCATCGGCATCGAGGATAACGGCGAGATCACCGGGTTCAGGAGGAGCGGCTCCCGCGACATAGAGGACTTCAAGCATGCCCCGCTCGCATGCTGCGAGCCCGTGCCCGTCGTAGGGGCCGTGGAGGTTGCCGTAACCAACTCGCGTGGGGAGGACGACCTCATCCTCGTCCTTGACGTTAGGCCTTCCACCGACCATGTCATCGCCAGGCGCGGCGACAGGGCCGTATTCCTCCGCCAGGGCGACAAGAGCGTTGTGCTCGGGCACGACCAGATCACCGCGCTCGAGTATGACAAGAACCAGCGCAGGTTCGAGGACGAGGTGGCGGACCGTTCCAGCATCGACGACGTCGACCCCGAGGTCATGGCGCGCTACAAGAAGGAGCTCGGCACCGACGTCCCCGACGAGCAGGTGCTCAGGAGCAGGGGCTTCCTCGTCGACGGCCACCTGACCAACGCGGGCGTGCTCATCTTCGCCGAGAACCCGACGCGCTTCATCCCCTGCGCCCGCGTGAGGGTCATCCGCTTCGACGGGAACAAGATGCAGACGGGCAGGCGCCTCAACATCGTGAAGGAGCGCACCTTCGACGGACCCCTGCCCAAGGTCATCGAGAGCGCCAAGGCTATGATCTCCGAGCAGCTGCGCGAGTTCCAGTACCTCGGCGACGATGGCAGGTTCAAGGTGATTCCCGAGTATCCCGAGTTCGCGTGGTTCGAGGGCCTTGTCAACGCCGTCACGCACCGCAACTATGCTCACAGCGGAGACCACATCCGAGTGATGATGTACGACGACCGCATGGAGATCCTGAGCCCGGGAAAGCTTCCCAACGTCGTGACGCTGGAGAACATGCGCCACACTCGGTGGGCCAGGAACCCCATCATCGCAAGGACGCTGGCGGAGTTCGGCTGGGTTCGCGAGCTCAACGAAGGCGTGCAGCGCATCTACGACGAGATGGCGGGGTTCTTCCTGAACGAGCCGATCTTCGAGGAGCCCAACGACGCCTCGGTGCAGCTGACGCTCGAGAACAGCATCACGTCGCGCGTGCTGAGGCGGGAGGACGCCCTCACCGACAGCATAGGCCAGGCGGCCTACGAGGCCCTGAACGAGTACGAGCTCGCCGCCATGCAGTACGCGTTCGCCAGGGGAAGGGTTACCGTGAGCGAGCTGGCTGGCCACCTGGGGCGCAGCGTCAAGGTCTCTAGGCAGACGCTCCGGGCGCTCGCGGGCAAGGGCCTGCTCACGTGGCACGGCTCCAACCCTCGAGACCCGTCACAGTACTACGACCTGCACGGGTAAGAGTAGGTCAGAGTAAGGTCAGAGTTCCCTCGAGAACGGGCGCCTTGGCGCGAGTCGAACTTTGGTGGTTCTGGTAAGAGTAGGTAAGAGTAGGTAAGAGCTAGAAGGGACTTGGACACGGCCTTTGCAACGGGAGGCTCGTCCCCGCCCTGACATTCTCCAACGGCTCTCCCTCGTCATCCTAATCCAACTGTTCGGGGACGGGCGGGTGGGCCTATCCAAACGCGCGCCTCGCGCGGACAAACCCATCCGCCGCCGCGCCCATGGCGAGCCCCCCACGAGCCATGCGGCGGCGGTGCGCGCTGGGGCATGGCCAGCGCGCCGCCCTCGTGGCTAAGTCTCCACGGAAACTGCACTTGGGGAGGGGTGTTCCGCCCCTCCCCTCCGTGCCGTGTCAATAGTCCTGCGCTATGCCCCCAGCGCGTGCATCCTCCCTCCCGTCGGCATACGGTAGCCCACGGCCTCGCACCAGTCGGAAAGGAAGCGTCGCTGCGCTGCGGTCACTTGCCTGTTGTGGCTCTGGAACGCCTGACGCACCGTGCCGCCTCTCACCTCGACGGTCACGAGCGGCCTGTCGGGGTCGCTGCACTTCCGCATCAGCCAGAGGTCGGTCTGGCCGCTGGCGTACTTGTCGATGAACCCGGCCACGCAGTTGTGCTGCGCGTTGGCCTCGTCGAGGATCTCGCGCACGTTTGAGGCGGGGCGGATGAGGTAGCCATCCGACTCGAAGCCGTTGCCGCCCAGCTCGGCGGCACGGCGGGCGATGGCTGCGTCGCTGGCCTCGTGGCGGCGCATCTCGCGCTCGCGCTCAAGGTCCGCGAGCAGTGCTGCGGGGTCTGCGGGGTACCTGTCCTCCACGCTGCCCCTCACCCTCTGCTGCATGTCGAGCGCGTCCGCCCACAGCTGGATGTTGTAGGAGCGGGTGCGGCGGCGCTGTGCGGGTATGTCGAGCAGGGAGAGCGCGTACTCGCACGCGCGGCGCGGCTCGTAGGCTATCCCTCGCCACTCGAAGGAGCGCAGGGCGCATGCGAGCCTCGGCAGGAAGTCTGCGGTGCCTCCCCTCGGGTGCTCTGCGGCCCTGCTGAGGTACCCGTTGAGCAGGTCGCGAGTCACGTCGCGGCCGAGGGATTCCACGAACTGCGAGACGTAGAGCCTGTCGCGGAAGCACTCGGCTGTAGCCTCGTCGCGTCCCTCGCCGTAGAAGCCCGTGAGCCTGAGCGCGGCGCTCAGCGCCTCGCGGCAGTGGCTGTGCCCCATGGTCGGCTCCACGAGCCTCCAGACGAGGCTCGCGTGCTCCCACGTGCCGCCGAGGTTCCACTTGGCGTTGGCCCCCATGCGGGACGCCGCCCACGACTCCACGCGCACCATGTCGCGCTTGCACATCTCGCGGAAGTCCCCGCTGTTGAGGAGCGCCACCACGGCGGCGCGTCCCTTGGCGTCGTAGTCCTGCAGCGGCTGGCGGCTCCATGGCGGGGTGAGTGCGTCCCCCGTGGCCCCCTTGCAGAAGGTGCCGAGGCGTGCGGTGGTGAGCGCGTGGCGGCTCCCCGTGCGCTCGTCGGTGACGTAGTACTGCCCCTGCGTCACGAGCAGCACGAGCATCTGGCTCTTGTTCCCGCACCTGCGCCTGAACGCGCAGTCGGCGCCGTCCGAGAGCACGCGCTCGAACTCTGGCGCGGGCTGCTCGCGTTTGGCCTTCGGCGCGTCGCGCTCGATGTCCCCGTGGACAATGAGGCTGCG
>Ga0256405_10006802_pt1 | contig 17893 bp, 20 predicted proteins | sample RumenRJG_02DNA_FD_189096 | JGI IMG/M metagenome (GOLD analysis project Ga0256405, IMG submission 189096) | Bovine rumen microbial communities from Lethbridge, Alberta, Canada - RJG_02 | ecosystem: Host-associated > Mammals > Digestive system > Stomach > Rumen | place: Canada: Alberta... | reverse complement strand
TAAATGTTCGATAAGGAGAATTATATGATAAGAGTAAGACAAGTAAAAGTACATATTGATAGTAATAATTTAGTTAAAAAAATAGCTACTAAATTAAATATAAAAGAATCTGATATTAAAAGTTATAAAATAATAAAAGAAAGTATAGATGCAAGAGATATAAGTAATATATTTTATATATATGAAGTAGATGTTGAAGTATTAAATGAAGATATAATACTTAAAAATAATAAATCAGATGATATATTAAAATCAGAACATATTGATTATAAAATAGAAGTAACAGGTACTAATATATTAAATAAAAGACCTATCATAGTAGGTAGTGGTCCTGCAGGGCTTTTTAGTGCTTATTATCTTGCTAAATTAGGATATAAACCAATAATTATAGAACGTGGAGAAGAAGTAGAAAAAAGAATTAAATCTGTTGAAGAATTTTGGAATAATAATAAATTAAATGTTAATTCTAATGTACAATTTGGTGAAGGTGGAGCAGGTACTTTTTCTGATGGTAAACTAAATACTTTAGTTAAAGATAAATTAGGTAGAAAAGATGAAGTACTTAAAATATTTACAGAATTTGGAGCTGATCCTTCAATTTTATATAAAAATAAACCTCATATTGGAACAGATGTTTTAATGAAGATAGTTAAAAATATGCGTGATAAAATAATATCATGGGGTGGAACCTATAGATTTAGTACTACTTTAACTGATATAAATATAGATAATAATAAAATAAAAAGTATTGTAGTAAATGATAATGAAGAAATAGAAACAGATATTTTAATACTTGCTATTGGTCATAGTGCTCGTGATACTTTTAAAATGTTATATGATAAAAATATTAATATGTCTCCTAAACCATTCGCATTAGGTATTCGTATAATGCATCCACAAGAAATGATAAATATGAATCAATATGGAACTAATAAATTAGGATCAGCTGATTATAAATTAACTTATAAAGCATCTAATAATAGAGGTGTTTATTCATTCTGTATGTGTCCAGGAGGATTTGTTGTTAATGCATCAAGTGAAAATAATAGACTAGCTATTAATGGTATGAGTTATTCTAAAAGAGATTCTGGAGTTGCTAATAGTGCAATTGTAGTAACAGTTAATCCTGATGATTATGGTACAAATCCATTAGATGGTATTGAATTTCAACGAATTTTAGAAGAAAAAGCTTACAATATAGGTAATGGTAATATTCCAGTACAATTATATGGCGATTATAAAAAAAATAAGATATCTGATAAATTGAACTATAATCCATGTATAAAAGGTAATTATAATTATTCTAATATTAATGATATATTTCCAGATTATATTAATGAATCATTAAAGGAAGCAATAGATAATTTTAATCATAAAATAAAAGGATTTAATAGAGAAGATGCGGTAATCGCAGCTATTGAGTCTCGAACTTCATCACCAGTTAGAATAGAAAGAGATGAATTATTAGAATGTAATATTAAAGGAATTTATCCAATAGGTGAAGGTGCTGGATATGCTGGAGGTATTACTACAAGTGCTATTGATGGATTAAAAGTAGTAGAAGTAATAGCTTCTAAATTTGACAAAATAATAAAATAATGTATAATAAACCTCGTTTAGGGGGTTTATTATGGAATTTAATACAGCAAAATATAATGAAATAACTGAAAAAATAGAACAATGTGTAAATGAATATGAAAAAATGAATTTTGATAGTAGTAGACAAACATTGTATTTAGCAAATGGGGATATTATAAATATTAAGGTAACAAAAAATAATATTCCACACTTATTAGGTGTTAATTTAGATTATTTAGCACAATCTAATATGTTTAAATCAGATGCAGATGCATATACAAGATTAAAATATTTTTTAGATAATTCATATCGTTTTTCTAGATTAGTTATTGATCAAAAAAAATTAGATTTTGATTTAATGTTTTCTGATTACATTGATGAAAAAGTAGAATCATTTATTAATAATATTAAAATAAGAACTGATGATATTCAATTTGTTATAAAATATGATGGTGAAAAAACTTATCAATTAGAGAATATTCCTGATATATGTGATTATTATATTATAAGAAAAATTAATCAAGATTATTATGTATTAGGACTTACTAGATATGAAAATACAACTAATTTTAATCCTGTTACTTCAAGAAAATATAGCAATGAAGAAGATTTTGAAAAATTTGTTTCTAGAATTGCTAAAAAACAAGAAATTACTTATCCATATGTTATGAAAGTAGTAAATGATGGTACATGTTATAAAAAGGATTTCTATATTAGAATGTCAGAAAAGCCATCATTTATTGGAAAACTTATAAGAAATGCCAAAAAATATGATGCTACTCCAGCTGTTGTTAGAGATTTTAGTTATACATTAAGTAATTTAAATGATTCAAGATCTGAAAAAGAAAATGTTTTATCAGTACTTAGATTATTAGCGGATAATGTTAAAAGTGGTAATGTTATGGGTAGTGAAATATATAATGATGTTTGTGGTGAATTTGAAATACCAGATGAAGTACTTGAATTAATTAATATTTGTAATGATAATATTTGTAATGGTTTTGAAGCAGATAATACTTCATATACACAGTTACATGATGAAAGAAATGCTTTAAAACAAGAATTAAAGTCATTAAGAGAAGAATTAACTGCTTCAAATAGTGAAGTAGAAAGATTAACTACAGAAAATGCAGAATTAAAAGAACAAAATAATAATTATAATGAACAAATGAATATATTAGATGAAGCATATCAAAAAATTAAAGAAATAAAAAAATAAAAAAAACAACATTTATAGTTGTTTTTTCTTAAATAATATGATAAAATTAAGTAGTTGTTGATTCGATGGGTCTTGTTACTTATGATCAATGTAAAACAAATATTAGAGAGGAGCGGTAGTTATGAATAAGATTGAAGAAATAACTAAAAATCAAATTAGAACTGATATTCCTGAATTTCGTGTTGGATATACAGTAAGAGTTAACTACAAGATTAAAGAAGGAAATAAAGAAAGAATTCAAGCTTTTGAAGGAATTGTTATGTCAATTCAAGGAACTGGAATTTCTAAAAACTTTATTGTTAGAAAAAAATCACAAGGTATTGGTGTAGAAAGAACTTTCCCAGTTAATTCACCTTTAATTGATTCAATTGAAGTTGTTAGACGTGGACGTGTAAGACAAGCAAAACTTGGATATATCAGAAAACTAGTTAGTCAACCAAAAATCAAAGAAGAAAGAGACAAGGCTTAGTCGTCTTGTTTTTTTTCAATTATGAAAATATTAAAAGAATTAATTCCTTATATTGTAATTATAATTGTTGTTGTATTAATAAGAACATTTATAGTTACTCCTGTACAAGTTGATGGTTCATCAATGTATCCTACTTTAAAGAATAATGAAATATTAATATTAAAAAAATATGATAAATCTTATAGTAGGTTTGATATTGTTGTAATCAATTCTGATCATGGTAGACTAATAAAAAGGGTAGTTGGACTTCCTGGTGAAACTATAGAATATAAAAATAATAAATTATATATTAATGATAAAGTTGTTAAACAAAATTTCAAAATGAATACTAAAACATCTGATTTTGAAAAAGTAAAAATTCCAAAAGATAGCTATTTTGTTATGGGTGATAATAGAGACAATTCAGCTGATAGTAGAGTATTTGGAACGTTTAATAAAAAGTATATTAAAGGAACTATTGGTATAAGATTATTTCCATTTAATAAAATTGGTAAAATAAAATAGTTGTAATATTTAAATAATATGTTATAATAATAACTATGGTTGGGGGAATTAGTATGACTGAAAAAGTAAATATTTCTATAAATGGAAATGAAAAAAGTAAAAATGAAATTATATATAATAATGTAATGGAAGAATTAAATCAAGAAGAACAAGTTAAATATTTAAAATCTAAGGTAACTAGATTAGAACTTGAAATGAAAAATAAGATGGTAGCGTTAATTCTTATTTTATCTTCAATAATAGGATTTTCAATAGGTATTTATTTTCTAATTCTTAATTTATTTGTTCTTGGAACAATTATTATATTTTCAACATTTATTGTTGTTATGATTAGATTTTATATGATGTATAAATCAATATTAAATATTATTCGTGATAAAGAATTTGATAAAGTAGATCAACTATATAAATTATTAAATTCTAGATTAAAATAGAATAATTAATATAAAATTTTACATAATAATAAAAAAAGTATTGTCAAAATAGAACAAATTTGTTATAATTAATTTGTTCTTCAGATGGCGAGATAGCTCAGCTGGCTAGAGCTTCCGGTTCATACCCGGGCGGTCGAGGGTTCAAATCCCCCTCTCGCTACCAATAAGAAATAGACTAACTAGAAATAGTTAGTTTTTTTATTGACTTTCAAACAAATTATGATATAATAAATTTCAATTATTTAGGAGGGATTATGAAAGATATTAATGAGCTTTTTGAAATTGCTGATAAAAATTTAAAAAAAACAGAAAATGAATCAATAAAATTTTATAAAGAGGTTGAAAGCTTTATAGAAATAATTTTAACCACAATTGATCATAAGAAAGGTAAATATGATTGGAATAAAGAATCTGAAATTATACCTAAAAGTGGTGGAGAATTTAGAACTTGCAAATACGAATACAATGAGAATGGTTTAAAAATTACTATTGACTATTCTTGGGAATGTAGTGAATTAAGTAATCCATGTGGGTTAGTTGGTCCTTTAGGTTTTGATCGTGAACACAAAGTTAATTTTGAAAAAGTAAAAGAAATACTTGCAAACGATGGTATAATAATTACAAGAAAACAATCACATAGAAAAACAGAATATAATTATGGCACACATATATATACAGATAAAATTATAATTGAAGTACCTAGAGAAAAAGGTAAAGGTCAATATACTATAAAAAAAACTAATCATAATGATTAGTTTTTTTTATAATTATTTTTTAAAATAAATAGGTCTTATTTATTTTTTTACCATAATGATATATTTTTAATAGATGTGTAGGTGATTATAAATCTATTAAATAGTATAGTTTACTATAATCTTGAAGGAGGCTATAGTGAAAAATAAAAAAATATGATATAATAATTAATCAAATGGAGGAGTTTCTTATGAATTTTGAAGAAAAAAATTTACCTTTAACAAGTGAAGAAATTATTGAAGAATGTGATATGTGGCTTGATTTGTTTAAGCAAGTTCATGATGAATTTAAAGAATTAGTTTTATCTGAAAAATATAGAAAAAAAGATGTGACTATGGAATTGAAATTCCCACTATATCCTGATTGTTCTCCATATAATTCATTCTTAAAAGGAATATCTTTAAACTTGTGTTCATATGGTAGTTTAAGAAAATCAGGTGTATATGCTACAATTAAATATAAGAATGGAGATATATATGCATATTTAGTTGCTAATGTTTTAGATTATTATTTGTTACAAAATCTTAGAGATGAACAAATAATTATGTATGATAGATATTATAGTGAATATTTATATTCTGATAGTGAGAATAATGAAACGACAGTTCCAATATTAGCTTCATTATCACCTTTAACTGAAACAAAAAAAATTGATGAATTAGTTTTTGAAATGATTAGTAATCATAATTCAGGTGAATCATCAGAACAATTAATTTCTAATTTAAAAAATAGAATTTATAATCAACAAATAAATGATAATTATGATTTTTATATATCAAGACAATGTGATCATATTTTAAAAAAATCTTTAAATTCTAAGAAGTAGCGTGTAATTATTGCTACTTTTTTTATAAAATGTATGTATAAATTGTTTTTTATACCAAAAAAGATGATATTGAGTAATAATCTCATATCATCTTACTTCTTATTTTAATCTTAATATTGGACCTTCTTTTTCATTTGGCTTAAATTCATCAACCACACCTTTACCACATACAAATGAATCCTTACATTCCATAATTGCATCAAAATAACAGCGATGTAGAGGAAATCCTTCTATCGTATCATTAAATGTCATATATTCACCATTTGAATCATATCCATCATAACAAGTTCTTTTTGGATCTGTTTTTATAATACCAAATTTTTCACTATTGTGCATCACATAATCACAGCTAAATAGAGTATTTCTTATTTCTAAAACCTCATCATATCCAATTTCGTTGGGATAACCCAAATATTTTAATAATTCATATAATTCATATGCAGAATGTCCTATACAAATTGATGCATTTAATATTTCTTCATTAGGACTTATATCAAAAATTGGATAATGAGGAGAGTTATATAATAAATCGTTCGCGTGATTATTTTCATCTAAAGTAAATAAAATACTACGATTAAAGGTAGTTGTATTGGTACTTTCTCCTCCATAATTAATATAATCTTTTTCTTTCTTAAAAAGAAAAGATTTGTTTTGTAAGCTCCATATTGGTTCTTTATCATCTTCAAGATTTATAAAGGGAAATTCATGTTCTATTTTCAGTTTTGATTGAAATATATCCTGTACTCTTCCTACAAATATATCTTTTATTTCAACTTTATAATTTTTATTTTCCATACTATCACCTGTTTAATTAAGATTTATTGTATCATTTCTTTTTTTTAAAATCAAGAGTATAGATACTATGCTTAAAAATTTTTATTAAAAATTGATAATAATAATTAATAATATGATATAATAGATATTACATGGAGGTTTTGGAATGAAAAAAATTGATTTAAAAAAATTAGTAAGTCAAATAAAAAAATATAATTTAGAAGCTTTATTTGATAGTACATATGAATTTGATGATTGGTTAAATAGTTTAAATAATAAACAAATAAATAATTTTAATAGTTTAGATATAGAACCTGATGATATTAAAATACCTAAATGTGTTTTAATAAATAAAGATTTATTAAATTGTAATGATTTTTTACAAAAATTAGATGCGATGATGAAATTAAAATATGTAGATAGACGCTCTGATTATAATGAATATTTATTTGGAACTATTTTATGTAGTAAATCTTTTTTAAATAGTAAAAATTATTATAAAGATATGGAAACTGTTAAAGATGTTACTGACAACGTTTATCCTTTATTGATTATTTCTCATGAAGAATTTGTTAATAGCCCATATCATGATGAAGACTTGAAACTTATTATGGAAGCAGATAATGATGGTTTTCCATCTGTTGCTGAAGCTTTATTTGATGTAGCTCATAATATAGATTCTATTAAAAGCCCATATCATAGAGAAGATATGAAAATAATTTCTAAATGTGAAAGTAGTTGTTTACAATCAGCTAATTCTTATCCAGAGGAAAGCGTAAATAATTTAGCTGTTAATACGGTATCACTTAAAGATAAATATCATATTGATAATATGAAAATACTAGCACAAAAACCATCTATATATTTATATGAATTGATGACAAATCAAGAAATAATAAATGGTAAATATTATAGAGATGAAATAAATACTTTAGTAAATGCCGAAAGTGATACTAATTCATATGCTTTATTTATGTATATTTCTAATCACCAAAAAATAATGTGGAAAGAATATTTATTAGGTCATAATTCTTTAGAAGATCTTTGGAATATAGAAAGATATTATTATAAAGATAAAGAAGATATAAAAAAAAAAAATAATCCAAATTATTTGAAATATCTTGATATATTAAGTAAGGCTGATAAGGAGCATGTATTATATGTTGAATCATTATTATCAAATAAACTATTTGTAAATAGTGAAAACTGTGAAAATGATTTAAAAGTATTCCTTTCAATAGAAGATAAAGAATTATTATTGGATGTATATAGATTTTTAGTATCTGATGATACAATAAATAGTAAATATCATAATAAAGATTTAAATCTTATTTTAAATGCTAAAAATAGTAAAATTAGAACTTATTTAGTAGATATCGCTACTGATTCAGACAGCATTAATAGCGTTAATCATGAATATGATATGGAATATGTTTCTAAATTAGATTGGAATAATATAGATCCTGAAATATTTGAAGATATGAAAATGTATCTATTATATGCACACGGAATTAATCATCCAAATCATGTAGAAAGACTTGAAAAATTATTAAAAGGTGAAAGAATTATAAATGAAGATTCTATTTCAAGCTATTTAGATTATTTAGAAGGTAATTCTGATAATATTATTAATACAAATAAACCAAAGATATTTACAAAAATAAAAAAAATATTTAATACAAAAAAGGTGGGTTAATATGGATAATAAATCATTAGAAAGTATTTTTGATAAATATAATAAATTATCACAAAAAAATCAAAAAAAAGCTTTAAATGAAATACGTAAAATAATAGAAAAATATTGTGATGTTCAAAAACAAGAAGATAAAGAGATAATTTGCTCAGAAGAAGGTCATCAATTTAGTGATTGGAAACAAATAGAATATACATATAAAAAGCAAAATCCATATTATGGTTCAAGAGATTATGTTAGTTCTCATGAAAAAGAATATACATTTGAAGAAGGTATTATATGGGAAAGAACATGTCTTAGATGTGGATATAAAGAAACACATAAATCTGAACCAAAAGAATTAAAAGAAGCAAGAAAAGAAAAAAATAGAAAAGAAAAAATAAAAAAATTAGAGAAAGAATTAGAAAGATTAAAAAAAACTAATCATAATGATTAGTTTTTATTTATCGGACATATAAGGCCTTTTCCTTTTTCTGATTCAATTATACATGAACGTTTACTAGGATACATTTTTATTTTGGCTTTTCCATCTGAAAAATCAATAAAATTTTGAAAAAGATTATAATTAAAATATTCAACATAATCAGTATCTTTATCTATAATCACGTAATATTCGTATGTATTATGAGGATATTTTTCTTGTATGTTTGTAATTATTAAATTATTACATGATTCTAGTTTTTCTACTTCTTCTAAAAACTTTTTACAACCATCAATAATTCTTATATTTTGATTATATTTTCCCATATTTAATCTATCTTTACGATATTTTGATAGTATTTCATCATTATTAAAAATATATACACATGCTGAATTAGTTAAAAGTAATTTATCATCATCAATATATGAAATATGTGTTTCCATAGATTTCCTAAAATATTCTAATAAGGCTTTTCTAGCATTCTTTATATAATCTTCTTCTTTTTGTTTATCAATATAGATATTATTATTTGATTTAATAAGTCTTTGGTTATCTAATGAATTAATGTATTTTTCTAATTCTTCATATTTTTTGTCTGTTATATATTCTTTTATTTTAATATATTCATCACGTTCTAACATAGTGTAACCTCCTAATTAATATATTATAATTTAATATAATTATAAATGCAAGAATAATTATACTGTTTTATATTATTTACTTTTTTTTACCATAATGATATAATTTTATTAGATGGGTAGGTGATTATAAATCTTTTAAATAATATAATTTACTATAATCTTGAAGGAGGCTATAGTGAAAAACAAAAAAATATTTAGAATTGCTTGCTTAATATTATGTATTACTTTAGTTGTTGGTTTTTTATATGTTACTATGCCAACGGTAATAGCTGATGTAGGTAATAATAATCGATATTCATCAAGTAATGATTCTGATGGTGATTCTGGAAATTGGTTCTTTATATTCTATATGTTATTTGATTTATTTGGACCAATAGGTGGAATTATCATTTTAGCGATTATTGCTGTTGTATTCTACTTTTTAAAGAAAAGTGGTAAATTAACTAAAGCTGAAAACGTAACTACAAATAATAAAGTATCTGATATTGTTGATACATCAGATAGTGTAGCTAATTTGATAAGACAAACTGATCCAAATTTCTCAGCAGATGCTTTTATTGGATGGGCAAGAGAAGTATTCTTAAAAATACAACAAGCATGGACTGATAGAAATTGGGAATTAATTAGGCCATTTGAATCTAATGAATTATTTAATGTTCATAATGCACAATTAGATGAATATATAAGAAATAAGAAAATAAATAAAATAGAAAAAATTAATATTAAGAAGGTAGCTTTACATTCATATACAGTTGATGGTGATAAAGAGGTTTTAACAGTTTATTTAGATGCAATTTTAAGAGATTATGTTACAAATGAAGATGGTAAAGTGTTAGAAAGTAATCCAGAAAAAGATTGGTATATGGAATACATTATGACATTTAATCGTAAAGTTGGTGTTAAAACAAAAGCAGGATTAAGTAATAAATCTACAACAAATTGTCCAAACTGCGGAGCTCCAACGACAGTTACTTCAGCTGGTAAATGTGATTATTGTAAGAGTGTAATAACAACTGGTGAACATGATTGGGTATTAAGTGATATTAGGAGTAGAGAATGATACATGATATTTTACTTATAATATGTATATTATTGTTTTCTAGTGTTATTGTTATTTTCTTTATTATAAGAAATAAATTAAGAGAAATATCATATGAGGCATTTGGTACTAAAAATTTAATTAAGGGAATCAGACAAACTAGTTTGGAAGCAATAAGTGAACCTAAAAGTATAATGGGAATGGAAAAGTTAGATTTGCCAAAATTACGTGAAGATTTTAAAGAATTAAATATAAATGAATTAAAAAGGGATGCCGAACAAAAAATAATTAATTGCTTAAATGCGATTGAAACGAAAAATACTGATAATTTAAAAGAAGAAGTATTAAAGGTATATGTTAATAGTAGATTAGAAGATTTAAAAGATAAAAATGTCAGTTATGATTCTATAAAGATTCATAACACAATACTTAATAGATATGAAAGAAATGATGCAATCGCAACACTAAAAATTCATTCAGCGATTGAATATATTTATACATATGGTAAAAAAAGCCCACGTAAAGTTCAAACAAGGTTTGAAGTTGAATATATATATGTTTTAGATGCTGAAAAGCTAGGATATAAAACAATTTTAGGATTAAATTGTCCTAACTGTGGAGGACCCATTAGAAGTCTAAGTGATGATATTTGTACATATTGTGGAAGTGGAATAATAAATTCATTTAAAGATATTGCAAAAAAAGCTTGGATTTTGAATAATATTAAAGAATTTTAGAAAGAAGGTTTATTATGGGATTAATTAGAGCAATCGTTGGAGCTGCGTCTTCAACACTTAAAGATGAATGGTTAGAGTATTTCTATTGTGATAGAATGCCTGACAACGTTATCATGAGAAGAGGAGTTTATAAAAACGAAAAAAACAATCATGGTAATGAAAATATTATTACTAATGGTAGTAAAATAGTTGTTGGTGAAGATCAATGTTTAATCGTTGTTGCTGATGGTAAAATTGTTGATTTTACAGCTGAAGCAGGTAGATATACATTTGATAAAGGTACTGAACCATCAATGTTATATGGAGGATTTGGGAAAGGATTAGTTGAATCATTTAAAACTATGGGTTCAAGATTTACAACAGCAGGTAATCCAAATCATGATCAAAGAATTTACTTCATTAACATGCGTGATTTAATTGGAAATAAATTTGGAACACCAAATCCAGTTCCATTTAGAGATAGTGAATTTGGATTAACTATTGATATTAAATGCTTTGGTGAATATGTAATGAAAGTATCAGATCCAATTAAATTCTATGTATCACTTGGTGGATCTGTTGATGGAGATTATGTAATTGATGATAAATTAAGAAGTCAATTTGATACAGACTTTATGCAAGCATTCCAACCTGCATTATATCAAGTTGCATTACAAAGAGTATCTTATGATATGTTACCAGGAGCAGTTAATCAAATAACTGAAGCTGTTAAAAATGAATTAGATAAAACTTGGGGAGATAATGGTATAACAGTAGCTCGTGTTTCTATTGGAGGAGTTACTCCAACTGAAGAATCTGCTAATGCTGTTAAGATGGCTCAACAAGATAGATTATATGCTATGAATCCTGAAATGAAAGGTTCAAGAGCAAACCGTGCTGCTTCTGAAGCAATGGTTGGTGCAGCAAATAATGCAAATGGAGCAATGACTGGATTCATGGGAATGGGTATGATGAATCAAGGTGGAGCAATGTTTGGAGCTAATATTTCTGAACAATCACAAATGAATGGAGCAATGGCTGGTGTAGCTGTTCCAGGATACAATGGATATCAACCACCTGTACAAGAACCAGTACAAACTGAAGCACCTGTTGAAGAAGCACCACAAGAAGAAGTAAAACTTGTTAAGGATGAAGAACCAGCAGTTGAAGTAAAAGAAGAAACAACTTCACCTGCAGGAGCTAAATTCTGTGTTAACTGTGGTGAACCAGTAAATGGTAATTTCTGTACAAATTGTGGAACAAAAGTAGAGTAATCTACTTTTTTTCTTGAATTATTTACTTTTTTATGTATAATATTAGTTGAGAGGTGTCTTATGAAGAAATGTGCTGTAATATACAATCCTAATAGTGGTAAAGGTATCCATGAAAAAGTGTTAGTTAAATTAGAAAAAATACTTAATGAACATGATTATGATGCTACTATATATAAAACTAAATATAAAGGTCATGCGAAAGAAATAGTTGAAAGTTTAGAACTAGTTGATTTAGTTATTTCAATTGGTGGAGATGGAACTTTTAATGAAATAATGACTGGTAATTTTAATCGTAAAAGAAAATTATTGTTATCTCATATTCCTGTAGGTACAGCAAATGATTTAGGAGCTATGTATGGATATGGTAAAAATTTAATAAGAAATTTAAAGTTATTATTAAATGGTACTGTAAAACAAGTGGATATATGTACAATTAATGATCAACCTTTTACTTATTCCGCTGGTACAGGTAAATTTGTTAATATTTCTTATGAAACACCTAGAGAATTAAAGAAAAAATATGGTTATTTAGCATATTTAATAGAAGCAGTTAAAGATTTTAGAGGACCAACTAAATTATATGATATTACATATAAAATAGATGATAAAACTATAAATGGTAAATTTTCATTTTTACTAATTTCAAACGCTAATAGAATAGCTGGGATACAAAATTTTTATAAAGATGTTAAATTAGATGATAGTAAGGTAGAAATATTATTATGTGATGCTTATGCTAAAAAAGATATAGCAAAAGGATTTTATAAATTAAAAACATCTGATATAACTAAAGCTCCAGGTTTTTATTTCTATAAAACTGATAAGTTTAGTATTACATTTAATGAAGAAAATCCTATTAAATGGAGTTTAGATGGTGAAAAATTTGAAAATGAAGATAAAACATTTGAAATTAAAATAGTTAAAAATATAAAATTATTAATACCAAATAAAAATATCAAAAAATTATTTTTAGAGGAAGAAAATGAAGACTAATTATCAAAAAAAATTAGATGAAATATTAGATACTCAAGATTTAGAACATCCTAAAAAATTATTACTTCAAAGTTGTTGTGGACCTTGTAGCAGTTATGTACTTGAATATTTATCAAACTATTTTGAAATAACAGTTTATTATTATAATCCAAATATAGATACTGAAGAAGAATATCAAAAAAGATTAAAAGAACAAGAACGTTTAATCAAATTAATGGTATTTAAAAATAAAGTAGAATTTAAAAAAGGAAAATATGATAGAGATAAATTTAAAAAAATAGTTAAAGGTTTAGAAAATGAAAAAGAGGGTGGAGTAAGATGTTTTGGATGTTATGCTCTACGTATGGAGGCAGCAGCTATTATAGCTAAAGAAGAAAATTTTGATTATTTTACAACTACTTTATCAGTAAGTCCTTATAAAAATGCTGATAAAATAAATGAAATAGGAGAAAAACTAGAAAAAAAATATGGCGTTAATTTTTTATATTCTGATTTTAAAAAACGTGAAGGATATAAAAGAAGTATAGAATTATCTAAATTATATAATTTATATAGACAAAACTTCTGTGGATGCGTTTATTCAAGAATTGAAAGCGAAAAAAAAAGAACTAATTAGTTCTTTTTTATATTTTTCTATATAATCCAATAGCTTTACCAAGAATAGTTACATTATTTAAAATTATTGGATCCATAGTATCATTTTCAGGTTGTAATCTGAAATGATCTGTTTCTTTATAATATGTTTTTAATGTTACTTCGTTTTCATCAGTCATTGCTACAACTATTTCTCCGTTACGTGCTGTATTTGTTCTTTCTACTATTACAATATCTCCATCAAGTATTCCGGCATTAATCATACTTGTACCACTAACATTTAAAGTAAATACTTCTTTATTTTTAGGAATTAAACTTGTAGGTAATGAAAAATATTCATCAGGTCTTTCAATTGCTTCAATTGGACTACCTGCAGTTATTTTACCAAGTAATGGTACATCAACTACTAAATCATTTTGATGAGCATATTCATTATCTACTAATAATTCTAATGCTCTGTTTTTTGAATCTCCTTTACGAATAATTCCTTTTTTCTCTAAATTTTTTAAATGTGTATGAATGGTTGCAGGACTAGATAGATCTAATGCTTTACCAATTTCTCTTATAGTAGGTGGATATCCATGTTCAACCATATATTCTTTTATGTATTTTAAAATATCGTCTTGACGTCTTGTTAGTTCTACCAAAAAACATTCCTCCTTTTTTTCACTAAATAAAGTATAACATACATTCGTTTGTTTGTCAAATGTTTGTTCGTTTTTTTATAAAAATGTAAACTACGAACAATTTTTCGTAAATAGTATTGACACGAACACATGTTTGTAATATAATTGAATCAGTTAAAGGAGTGATAGTATGAAAAAAAATATGATGAAGGAAATGATGAAAAGTAAATATATGATATTATTTATAGTATTTATATTATTAGTAACATACGTTAATTCATTAGGTATTCAAAAATTTAATAATCAAAATATTAATGAAAATGAAATAGTTATGAATAAATAATTATTATATATTATAATTGACTAACATATACTATTTTGATAAAATGTATAATGTTGTTAGGAGATGTAATATGATAAAATTATTTAAAAATTTTACCAAACGTGAGTATATATTAATGTTAATTACATTTATATTAATTTTTTCTCAAGTATGGTTAGAATTAAAAATGCCAGATTATATGTCAAAAATAACTACTTTAGTACAATCTGGTAGTAGTAATATGAATGAAATAGTTATCAATGGTGGATATATGTTATTATGTGCATTTGGTAGTTTAATAACAGCTATTATTGTTGGATATATTGTTTCATTTATAGCTTCAACTTTCTCTTTAAGAGTAAGAAAAAGATTATTTAACAAAGTAGAAGATTTAGCTACATCTGAAGTTAAACAATTTTCTGTAGATAGTTTAATTACCAGAACAACTAATGATGTTACTCAAATAGAAATGCTTATAGGATTAGGTTTACAATTGCTTATTAAAGCACCAATTACCGCTATTTGGGCTATTACTAAAATAATTAATAAAAGTTATGAATGGAGTATCATGACTGGTATTTCGGTTATAATACTTCTTACAGTTATAGGTATTTTAACGATTATAGTTGTTCCTAAGTTTAAAATAGTTCAAAAATTAACTGATAAATTAAATGGAGTAACTAGAGAAAATTTAAAAGGTATTAGAGTAGTTAGAGCTTTTAATGCAGAAAAATATGAAGAAGACAAATTTGATGAAGTAAATACAAAATTAACTAAACAACAAACATTCAATCAAAAAACATTTGCAATTATGTCACCAGTCATGTATTTAGTTTTATACTTTTTAACATTAGGTATTTATTTTGTAGGAGCATTCTTAATAAAAGATGCATCTTTAATAGATAAATTGCCAATATTTAGTAATATGATTGTATTTTCTTCATATGCTATGCAGGTTATTTTTTCATTCCTTATGTTAGCAATGATTTTTATGTTACTTCCAAGAGCGGGAGTATCTGCTAAACGTATTAATGAAGTATTAGATACTAAAAATACAATTAAAGATGGAACTATGGAAAATTCAAATAATATAAAAGGTGTAATTGAATTTAAAAATGTTTCATTTAAGTATCCTGATGCTGAAGAATATATTATTAAAAATATTAATTTTAAAGTTGAACAAGGTGAAACAGTAGCGTTTATTGGTTCTACTGGATCAGGTAAATCAACATTAATTAATTTAGTTCCTAGATTTTATGATGTAACAGATGGAGAATTATTAATTGATGGTATAAATGTAAAAGACTATAAATTAGAATATTTATATAATAAAATCGGTTATGTTCCACAAAAAGCTGTTATGTTTGATGGAACAGTTAAATCAAATATTAAATTTGGTAGCAATGGAAGAGCAAAAACAAATCAATTAATTGAAGAAGCAATTAAGATTGCTCAAGCAGAGGATTTTGTTTTAAAAATGGATAAACAATATGATTCTCATATTTCAAGTGGTGGTACTAATGTATCAGGGGGTCAAAAACAAAGACTAGCAATTGCACGTGCTATCGCAAGAACACCTGAAATATATATATTTGATGATTCATTTAGTGCACTTGATTATAAAACTGATGCAATTTTAAGAAAAGAATTAAGAAAGTATACAAAAGATTCAACTATGTTAATTGTTGCTCAAAGAATTGGAACTATTATGAATGCTGATAAAATTATTGTATTAGATAATGGTGAAATGGTTGGAATAGGTAAACATAAAGATTTACTTAAAAATTGTAAGGTATATCGTGAGATAGCTGAATCTCAATTATCAAAGGAGGAATTAGACTATGAGTAATGATAGAAAAATTGCTCCTCCTAAACATGGACCTATGAAAGGTGTTGGAGATAAAGCAAAGGATTTCAAATCTGCAATCAAAAGATTATTTAAAGAATTAAATAGTTTTAAAATATCAATTTTTATTTCATTAACTCTTGCTGCTTTAGGTGCTGTTTTATCAATAATATCACCTAATAAATTGAAGGATTTAACTAATGAAATATCAAAAGGTTTAATAATTAATACTAAAAATATGGAAACTTTAAATAAAGAAATGCAAAAAAATATGGAAAGTGATATAACTGTTGATGGTGTTACTATAACTAGTGAAGATCAAATGGGTTATATTATGACTATGAAGGGTTTATCTAAAGATTCTAAACAAGAAGAAGTATATGCAAAAATGGATAAGTTACCTGATAATATTAAAAAGGTAATTGAACCTAAAATGAATACAAATAATATTAAAAAGATTACTTTATTTTTGGTATGTATTTATGTTTTAAGTGCTTTATTTACATATATTGAACAAATAATTATGACAATTGTTTCAAATAAATTTGCCCAAAATTTAAGAAATAAAATATCTCTTAAGATAAATAAATTACCACTTAAATATTTTGATAAACATAAATCTGGTGATATTTTATCTAGAGTAACTAATGATGTTGATACAATAGCTCAAACTATGAATCATTCACTTGCTACTTTAGTAAGTAGTATTACCTTATTTATTGGTAGTATTATAATGATGTTTGTAACAAACTGGATTATGGCTATTACAGCAATTGTATCAAGTTTAATTGGTTTCTTCTTTATGGCTAAAGTTTTATCTAAATCACAAAAACACTTTATAGCAAGACAAAAATATTTAGGAGATTTAAATGGACATATTGAAGAAATATATTCTGGTTTAAATGTTGTTAAAGTTTATAATGCAAAAGAAGAAGTAGATAAAAAATTTGATGAATATAATAATAAATTATTTGAAGCAAATAGAAAAAGTCAATTCTTATCTGGTTTAATGATGCCTATGATGGGATTTATTGGTAATCTAGGTTATGTAGCAGTATGTATTGTAGGAGCATTACTTACTATGAATGATATGATTTCATTTGGTGTAATAGTAGCATTTATCCTATATGTTAGATTATTTACATCTCCATATCACAAATAGCTCAAGGAT
>Ga0256405_10006801_pt1 | contig 17893 bp, 24 predicted proteins | sample RumenRJG_02DNA_FD_189096 | JGI IMG/M metagenome (GOLD analysis project Ga0256405, IMG submission 189096) | Bovine rumen microbial communities from Lethbridge, Alberta, Canada - RJG_02 | ecosystem: Host-associated > Mammals > Digestive system > Stomach > Rumen | place: Canada: Alberta... | reverse complement strand
CCGATCATCGCAAAGCGGATCCGTAATGAGGAACAGGTGCTGGAAGGCGGACTTGAAGGGTATGCCGAGTATAAGAAGCGAATCCGATATAAGGTGATTCCGTTTGTGTGGTGAAACAAAAGAGGTGATTTTTTTGAGCTTGAATGATATTCGAAGTCCCGTGCAGAAGGGGGAGAAGGCTATGGAGCCCAGGCGGATCAATTCAGCTTTATCCGGATTCCGCGAGTAATGATCAAGGATCCGGTATTTGCGAAGCTGTCTGTGTATGTCAAATTAAAAAAGACCCAGGCTCCATAGAGCCTGGGATACTAAATAGCTTACCTTTTGACCCAGCATCATATTTTTGCTGTCTAATCTCCCATTACTTCAGCAAGATGTTTCTTGTCTTCATCATCCGGTTCATATCCCGCATCCAGAGCTTTCTGATACCACTCTTCAGCTGTCTTAAGGTCCTGTTCCACGCCGTTCCCCAAGTAATAGCAGTCTCCATACGCAAACATCGCGACCGGAAATCCTTGTTCGGCTGACATCTGAAAGAGCTGAAACGCCTTGTCATAATCCTGGTCAACGCCCTCTCCGATAGAATACTGGAAGCCAAGATTAAACTGTGCATTGGCGTTTCCCTGATCAGCGGAAAGTTCGAAATACCGGATCATCTCTTCAGAATCCTGTTCGACTCCTGTTCCGTCACGATAGCAGCAGCCGAGATTAAACTGCGCCATGGGTTCCCCTTGTTCAGCAGCCAGGTTATAGTATTCCAGCATTTTCTCATAATCCTGCTCTGTTCCAAGTCCCTGGTTATACAGAAAGCCCACTGCTGTCTGTGCCTGCGGATAGTTCTGCTCAGCAGAAAGGCTGTAGTATTCAAACGCTTTTTCATAGTCCTGCTCTACACCGTTTCCAAGCTGATACAGAAGCCCCAGATTATACTGTGCGCAGTCCAGGCCCTGGTCAGCAGCCAGTTTGTAATAATCCGCCGCCTTTGCATAATCCTGCTCCGTACCCCAGCCATTCTCAAAACAAACTCCCAGTAAATAGCATGCAGGAGCATTCTCCTGGTCTGCCGCCAGCTGCAGGTATTCTACGGCCTTTTCATAATTCTGTTTCAGTCCTTCCCCGTAAAGATAACAATTACCTAATAGGGTCTGGGATTCCGCGTCACCCTGATCCGCACAGGCTTTGAGAAGTTCTTCCGCTTTGGCGGCATCCTGCTCCACACCTTCTCCGTACAAATATGAGAGGGCAAGATTATATTCAGCCGGTATATTCCCCTGATCTGCGGCCAGCTGATAGTACTTCATTGCTTCCTCTTCATCCTGCTCTATGCCTAATCCGTTCAAATAGCAGTTTCCAAGCATGTTCTGTCCGTTAGCATCGCCCATATCCGCAGCCTCCTGCAGAATCGGGACAGCAGCTTCATAGTCTTCCGCTTCTATAAGAGCCCGGGCCTCTTCGACCAGGGAGGATGCCTTTTCTGTTTCCTCTGCCATTACAGGCCATGCGGTCAGGACCAGACACAGTACAGCCATTAAACTACTCTTTTTTTTCATTTTCCTAACTCCTCTTTTTCTTTCTTTTCATGTATTACGCCATTATTATGATGCCCGAGGCGCGCGAGAGTTGCGAAGCAACGGAGCGGTCCGTACATCATAGCTGGGGGCAAAAGCACCTTCTGACCCTGGCATCTTACCTGCGACATAATATCGCCTCTATAGTGATACTCTAACAAATCTTTTCATTATTATGAAGTGTTTTGCATAGGTAAAAAATTTGCCCAGAAAAAGGAATATAAAAATTGATAGACAAGCAAAGCATAATCTCCAGTTGCTGAAGGCAAGATAAAATGCACTCTAAACCGAACTAATTTTTAATTTCTGACTGTAAGTTCGGTTTAGAGGCGTATAATGTATTGCATTAAAAGATGGAGGTGGAGAATGGCAAAGCTATATTTCAGGAACAGATATTTGGAAAAAATACGTGGATTCTATGATGAAGGAGAGATCATTAAGGTAATAACCGGCGTACGCCGCTGCGGAAAATCTTCTCTGCTTGAAATGATCGTTACTGAATTAAAGTCTATGTGAATACCTTGAAAATACGACGAAAATGACTGTTCGAAAGGAAACGGTATATAATTACCTTTCTATCCTGGAAAATGCAAAGATCGTCAGCAAGTGTTCGCGATTTGACATGAAAAGCAGGAAAAGCTTGCGTGGAGAGGAAAAGTACTACCTGTCAGATTTGAGTTTTTATTATGCCAATAACACGGATAACCGGATCGAATATGGGCCGGTATTGGAAAACATTATATACAATTACGCAAAGTCCCGCGGATACGCCATTAGTGTCGGAAGAATAGGAAAACTCGAAGTGGATTTCATCTTAAGAGATATGAATATGGATTATGCCTATGTTCAGGTGGCCAGATATATTGATAACGGAAATGTTGACGAGAATGGCAAAAACCTGACAGAAGAACGGGAATACAGGCCTTTAGAGCAGATCAGAGATTCTTTTCCGAAGTATGTGATGACGCTGGATCGCCTGCTGCAAAAAAGAAGCGGGATTTTCCACAAAAATATTATTTCCTTCATTGAAAAAGGAGAACTGTTTTAAAGCACTGGCGATTCCAATGAGATATATTTTCGAGCCCTCAGGCAAGCCTGAGACATTTTGGGTTCTGTCCCAAAATGCTGCTGAAAGCTTTTCGGATGCTTCCGGTGAAAAGGATAATGACGGGGCACAGCGTGGCGACATGGCACGGCGAGGATATTCCTTTCGTCAGAGCAGACTTTTCTGGAGTGAAAGCGGCTAAATACCGGAAACATCCGGCGGCTGTGGAGGCGGCAAAGCTGGAGGTGGAAAAGACCGGGGCTCGGGTGCTGCTGATCGCCGGAAGGGAGGATGAAGCCTGGCCGGCTGAGCTCTCTGTCAGGACGATAGAGCATCAGCTTAAAGAAAGCGGCTATAAGAAGGAAGTTAAAACCCTGATCTTTCCCCACGGCAGCCACCTTTGCGGGCTTATGCCGAACAGGGAAAGAGAGAAAAAGCTTTACCGGATGATTCCGCTGGTCGGGCTCATGTATAAGACTTTTGGCAGATACCGGAAAGAAAACCTGCGGTACTTTGCCGAGTCGGAGAAGGAAATCATAAATTGGGTGAAGGAAAGCTGAACAGACTATGAGAAATCTGACATCGAGACAGAAAATAATGCTTGGCGTTTACGCCATGATCCTCGCCATGGCGGGGGATTACCTGCTGGGATTTGGAACTTTCAGCACATCGTCCTCGCCGGACGCTTATATGGGCATGACCTTCAATGTGGTCCCGGACTGGCGGTACGCCGTATCCTCCGTTCTGGGCTTCATCTGCGCAGCCTTATTCGCAGTCGCTGCCGTGGAACTTATGCATGTCATGGAAGGCCTGGATTCCGGAGCTGAATCATTCGGATGGCTGACACTGTATCTTGTATGCGCGTTGAGTCTGGTAGGAAAAGAGGAGAAGGTGTGAAGAGTTATCCGAAAAAGTGGGGAAAACTGTTTGAACGATATCTGGACGAATATCTTCCGGAAAGAAAAGATGAGATCTGCGCCCGGGCTGACAGGGAATACAGAAAGCTGCTGACGCAGATGCCCGACATTGGCGGAAAAGAAAACATGATGGCCTCCAACATGGAAACCGGTGATAATCCGCGTTCATTAGAGATCATTTCTCGCAAATGCCTGAAAAAGCGGGCTTTTCTCCTTTGATTTGATTTTCCATCCCATAGACAGAATTCCTCCCCTTTCCATCTTCAGTCCGTTCCAGGCACAGGTTCCGGCTAATATTTTTTCTTCTTCATTGAACTTCGTACCGGGAAATATTAGTTCTTCTAAAAGCGCTCGCCTTGCATTGAACCTCCATACATAGCTCGTTTCTGATCTGTATCTGCAGTAAGGAAGCGGGCTTTTTCTTTTGGAAATTCAGGAAGATGGAGGTATCAGATGAAATCAACAAAGAGAAAAACCATTATGATCGACGGTGTCCGCTACTACGTGGAGCGGCCGCATGACTGCAGAAAGTGTTTTTTCTGGAAGAATCTCAAGGTCGGCTGCACACTCGGCAGAGATATCGTTACTATGAATCGATGATTAAGAAAACACGGAAAACAGGGATTGGTGAGAAACCGCCCAGCTGTGCGAAATGTCAGTACTATCAGCCGGATTTCAAGTACAGGAAATGCCTGTACGCCAGATGTCCTTACCAGAGGGATACGGAGATCTTCCGCAAGAGATCGCTGAAGAAGGACAAGACAATTGTCTGATTAATACCACAATGCTCTTTGCCTTTGCATGCCTGTGAAGAAAAGGGTCTGTATGTCTGCAGATTTTTTGGGGGAATGGGGATAGAAAGCAGATCAAAAACATCTATAAACGCGAGACAGGCACGGAAATAGCGGAAAAGCATTATAAAACATTGCATAAACAACCAAAGCGCATGTTCCCTGATCGGTTTTGGCAACACCTGTGAAAGTACAATTTATGTATGACACAGAAACATATAGCCTCAAAAAGAAGCAGATAGCAGATCCATATCAAAGTTACAAAAGAAGGCATACCACCAGTGGAATAAATATCGGAGGAAAAACAGGATGGATATTATCGTGATCGTTATGATGCTTGTTATAGGTGCAGTTGCAGCGGCTATGGAAGGTGATTTCAGCGGTGTTAAGGTGATCGGGATCGTGGTCGGCTATATAGCAGTCATGATTCTCTTTTTCAAATTTATAATTGCTACAAATATCATAGGCCTTATTTTGACATTGATCCTCGTGATCGGGATTCTGATTTATGGGATTCTTGCAGCATCAGGAAAGGTATAAGAGAGATGTATTGAGACATATGATTCCTGGCAAGCTGTGGAGAAACAGATGTCGCCTGGCAGGCGACCGGTTAAAGAAGGTTGTTTCGTACAATAGTAAAGAAAGTGGAAATGGTTCTCATGAAAGGAGCGTTCACAATGAAGAAGATTATGATTGCAGCGATTCTGTTTCTGATGATATTCAGTGTTCCGGTAATGGCGGGATATCATAGACCATTCGTCCCGTCTGTCAAAAAATGCAGTGTCAGCGGATGTGATCGTCCGGTGACGGAGAACAGCTCATACTGCTCCGGCCATAAGTGCTCATCCAGGGGCTGTAAGAGCAAGCGTATGTCCGGTGGTATCTACTGTGCAACACATCAAAGCAAATACAACAAAAATGTACGCAACAGTGCAGGAAGCTGGCATGGCGAAAGCAGTACGAGCTCCCGGCGCTCATCATCCGGAAAAAGCAGCAGCTCCGGTAGAAAGTCCGGATCATGCAGGTCTTCTTTCGATCCGGATGATCACGATATTGAATCATATTACGATGATTATCGGGATGAGTACGACGATTACGATGATGCATATGATGGATTTCTGGACGATGATGACGCGTGGGATGATTACTGATTAAAGAGAAGTGGCCTTTCAACGCAAGTGACAACTTGCATAACGACATGTTTCCAGACAAATATCCGACGATGCGTAAGCTGCAAAAACCAATGCGAAAGCCACCCTATTGAAAGTGCATTTCCGGGTCTGGTATCATGTTTATACAGAGTCGACGCTGTAGAAACCAATGGATCGGGATGATGACATGGAAGGAGCATGGATGGAGATATCCGGACTGGATGAAGTGGATAACAGGATCGTAGCGCTTCTTTGTGAAAATGCGCGCCTGCCCTACTCAGAGATCGGGCAGGCGGTTGGGAAGTCCAGGGTTGCGGTGAAAACCCGGATAGAGCAGCTGGAGAAGCAGGGTATCATTCGCGGGTATCATGCGGAGATTGACGCTGGTGCAGTACCCGGCGGGATTCAGTTTATTCTGGACATTGAGGCGGAGCCACAGTGCTATGAGGAAGTACTGAGGAAGCTGTCTGTGAGCAATATGATTCGAAAGATATACGGAACCTCCGGAGAGAGCCATATCCATGCCGTTGGCATCGCCCCGAACAGTGAAACACTGGGGAGTTATGCCGGCCACCTGTACCGTTCGACGGAAGGCATGCGGAAGCTGAGCTGGCAGATCCTCCTCACCACCTACAAGGATATGGAGAGGGGCGTCGAATATGAGATACGACATCAGGAACATGAACATCTGGAAGGAAGTGCCGGAGAAGGAGAAAGGCCAGAGCAATGAATACCGCGGCATCAGACTTGAGGAGCTGAACCTGTCGGTTCGGTCATTCAACAGCCTGAAGCGGGGCAGCTGCAACACGGTTGGCGATATTCTGGATCTGATGGATGAGGATGGAAACGGGCTGAGGCGGATCCGAAACCTCGGAGCCAGAAGCGAGGCAGAGATCAAGGAAAAGCTGGAGGAGCTCCGGTCGGAATACGCGCGTAAGCCTGGCGGAGCGCAGCTGTCTGGCTGCGGGGAGAAGTCCGGTGATTCAGAAACGGAGGAGGAGAACAGCGGCAGAAAGATCGTCCTGTATCCGGCACAGCGTGTATGGGAGAGAGAGATCGGAGAATTCCACCTGTCCCATCATTCCGAGGACAGGCTTAGAAGATGTGGTATCAGCAGAATAAAAGATCTGTATGCAACTCACCCAAAGCAGGAGCCAGGCTGGTATGCGGTGCGGGAACTGCTCCGGAAGATCGTGGAGAATGGATAAGTGATGGATTCATGTAACCGCCATGTGAAAAGCTGTAGAGGATCCATAAGTACATGGCTGATGAAGGAATTCGGAGAATGCAGCGGATGGAGAGGTGTATGAGATGTTTGACTGGAATCGGAATGGAAAGATCGATGCGGGAGATCATGCTTTCACAGCCTTCATGATTGATCAGATTGAAAATGAAAATGGAAATGGCGGTAAGCCGACCGGCGGGTGTGGATGCTGCGGGCCGACTGTTGCAATGATGCTTATAGGTATTATTCTGCCGGTAGTGCTGACTGTGGTGTTTGTGGTGAACTGACATCAGAGCAGGTCCGTAGGGGTCGTGAGGCATAGGAAAAACTGAAGGATGTACACGCTGTGATCCTTTGGATTACTGCGTATATACATCAAAGAAGAAAATATAAAACCGGTCTCTTTCAAGGGCCGGTTTTGGATTATATATGAATGGATTATTAGAAACAACAAAGTGCAGTACGATACCATGCAAACATAGCCAAAATCCCTATTCCTGTCAATCTTCGGCTATAACAAAGGAATCCTGCAATAAAAATGGCAGGATGTGTGTATAAGAGTTATACTTGTATAAATATCACGAGCTCCCACATATTGTAATGTTCTATTTACGGTTGCGATCTGCATTTCTTCAATGTCATCAGCAAGCAGGTTTCGATTTAGAAGATGAAAGGTTCAGAGCGACCGTGAATAGTAATAATGTGTCCATGATCGGAAGGGGTCTAATGAGGTAACGTTAGACGAAATAGTAAGCTAAAAGGTGTTGATCAAAGATGAATCGATTCGATAGCCCGTATAAGGGCTCCGGGAATTTAACGAGGGAGCAGTTCTATTTCTATGAGATGCGTACTACTGCTCGACTAATGTGTGATGGCATAGAGGACGCGGAGATAATTGATAAAATTGTTTCTGAAAATCTCTTTCAATACCCGACAGAACGAACGATCAAAAGAGCAGCATCCGTCTGTGTAAAGAGGCTAGCCATGTGCCGGTAATAGATGCAGTTCCGAGTGAGTTTACATATGATGAAACAATATTTTTTGTAGAGGATACAGACAACAGAGTTGGTGATAAGAAAGCGATCCGAATTTTAAATGGTTCACCGGGTACAGCGTATGTCAGGCCGGGATTCATTCGGAAACAGATCCGGGAGTGGCTGCATAAAGGCTGGGAATATGATGCAAACACGGACGGGGTCAGTCCGGAAGGCGTCACTTTCACGATTACATTCTATAGGCCGTTTAGTTCTTTTCGGTCAATACGGACAAGCTTGGGAGGATTATATAAGAAAGCTGGCTTTTTTACTCGAAGGGAGAACCTGGCATCGTTGATAAAAGGCTCTTTACTGGAAGCGGAGTATGACGCAGATAGTGACGCATATGTGCTCTCGACGGATGAAGGCGCTGAGGTTGGTGAATTGTCCCGGACTGTTGCTGAAATGCTTGAAGGTATGACTGAGTACTATGTTGTTTACGATGGAGACGTACACGTGAACATATTATATTAGTAGGGTCTGATCAGGAGAGAATGAGATGGGAAAAGGATTATTTGACATGATCCTGGATGAAATCTTTGACGACGAATGGGTTGGGAAACACGGTGAGAAATTGACAGAACGTGAGCTGAAACTTGTTCGCCTGTTTGGGAGAAAAGGGAAGACTTTGCGGAATGTCTATGTTCCGAAAAACAACGGAGAGACCTCCGAGATTGATGTTCTCTACATCACGCAGAAAGGTATTTTTGTTATTGAGAGCAAAAACTATTCCGGTTGGATCTTTGGAGATGAAAAGTCAACCTACTGGACAGCAATGCTGTCAAACAGGCAGAAGAACCGATTCTATAATCCGGTGAAACAGAATCGTACCCATATCAGATGGTTGAATCAGTATCTGGAAGGAAGGTTTCCTCTGTTTTCAGTGATTGTCTTTTCTGAAAGATGTGAGCTTAAGAAGGTTGAGATAGAAAGCCTGACGATACAGGTGATTAAGCGGGATCATCTGTATGCCACAGTACGTAAGATATGGGATGCATCACCCGACTGCCTGGAAGAGGAAGAAGTAAACAGAATCTACGAGCGTCTGAAGGTGCTGACCAATGTGGATCAGGCGGTAAAAGAAGCACATGTACAGCGGATAAAAGACCGATATCAGAAGAGTGAAGAGGCTCCGATTAGAAACGAACAGCCGGCTGTTTCAGTGGTAAAGAACAAGATTGTCGCTGATCCCTCTAAAGGAGAAGTATCAAAAGTCCAAACTGACATGATCTGTCCTCGTTGCGGAGCGGAACTTGTCGTGCGCACTGCTAAAAAAGGGATGAATGCCGGCAGGCAATTTCTAGGATGCAGCCAGTTTCCCCAATGCAGATATGTGAGAGCTTTAACAACCGATGAAAAATAAACTGTTGAAGCATATTACGACGAGGGAGTCATAGTATCTGTGTTGTGCAGTTCAAAGACAAGAATAGTTTCTGGAAAAGGCACGAGTCGGCGGTGTGAGGGTCACAAGTGTGTTTGATCTGATTTCAAACAATTGCCTGTTGTAATGACCATCTCCCACTTTCTATGGATGGGTGTTCCAGTGGGGAGGAAAGGTTCGAATCACGGCGTCGGAAGAAGCTGTGGACGAATACGCCTCTATGGCAAGAAATGTATTAGGCCTGGGAGATCGAAGGGAAAAGTACATGCAGCTTCCATATTCTGACCAATTGAATATTGCGGCACTCTCCCGACTCTTCGACAACAAATCGGAGTGCTACAAGCTGTTTTGGTTTCAGGCGATCCTGGGGGAGGTGTGTGCCGGAAAGTCAGATATCCTTTATGAAGATCTGATCGATGAGATGATAGCGGACGCCTGGTACATGGTCACGGAATATCATCTGAACCTTGGTCCCCGGGACACTCTGGAAAAAGCCGTCGATCATATTTATCAGACGACGGGCATGCTGCCGTCCATCAAAAAGCAGGATATTTTGAATTGGCTGAAACGCTGCGAAGATCCAGTTGTTATCAAATACAAACGGGATCTGACGCTAAATGTTCCGTATCGGCTGCAGGCGCCGTTCTTTGAAGGGTTCCGGACAGATACCTGGAACTGCGGAACGAAGGAGCTTGCATTCCGGATTAATCAGCAGAAGCGGCTGATGTACTATTTTGATGCGATTACCGGCCTTCAGACCATAATCCAAATCGATCCGGACTGGGCAGTCTATATGAAGGAGAATCAGGAGATCCTCCGCGGATGGATCCAGTATAACATGATCCTCTACCTGCAGCGGCGCAATCCCAGTGTACCTGGTATTTCCGACAAGCTGTACCCGCCGCAGGAGCGGAAGCTTGAAAAGGTCAAAAAATACTGGAAACTCCTTTCCGAACTGGAATCCTTCCATGAGATCTATGGCGGCACGGAGATCACTAAGAACAATATTTCCATTGATCATTTTGTGCCGTGGTCCTATGTGGCGCACGATGAATTCTGGAATCTTCACCCAACGACCCGGTCGATCAACAGCAGCAAGAGCAACAACCTGCCGGACTGGGAGCACTATTTTCCGCTCCTTGCAGATCTGGAATATCACTCCTATCGGATGATCTGGACCTACGATAAAGTCAGATCAGAGTTTCAGAAGTGTGCGAGAGAACATTTGAACAGCCCGGAGATCGAGCACCGTCTGTACCGGCCGGGATTGGATCGCGATGAATTCAAGCTGCAGTTATCGGAAGTGATCTATCCGGTCTATCAGTCCGCAAGGAACTGCGGCTTCCGAAGGTGGGAATACAGTCATGAATGACCAGACGATCCGATATTATGATGAAAATGCTGAAGCATTTGTCGCCGGCACGGAAAATGCGGATATGCACGAATGCAGGGAACGGTTTCTGCGCTATTTGAAGCCCGGGAAGATAATACTTGATGCCGGCTGCGGCAGCGGCAGAGATGTGATAGCGTTTCGGGAAGCAGGTTATGAAGTGGATGCATTTGATGCTTCTGCGGAAATCTGCAGGATCGCGTCAGAAAAGACGGGTATTGATGTAAAACAGCTGCGTTTTGAAGACCTTGACGGAGAGAATGAGTATGACGGGATCTGGGCGTGTGCATCGCTTCTCCACGTGAAGCCGGCAGACCTGCCGGACGTTTTACAGCGGCTGCACAGGTTATTGAAGACGGAAGGTATCCTATATGTGTCGTTTAAATATGGATCCGCAGAGCGGGAGAAGGACGGCAGATATTTTCATGATCTGACGGAAAATACTTGCAGGGAACTGCTAACAGAAGCGGGTCTTTCAATCAGGGAACTTTTTGTAACCCAAGATGTCCGAAACGGCAGAAGCCAGGAAAAATGGGTGAATGCCATCGCTGGGAAATAAGATAATACATGCGGAGGATTCGTACGTATGGCAACAGAAAACTATGTATATAAAAAAGAAGTGGACTGGTCCCTCTTCAATTATGGTTTTGCCATTCCATTGGAATATCAGGTCGTTTTTAAACAGATCGCTGACCGCTTTATTGAAAGAGGCGAATCAAAAACGGTAAATCTCTACCTGAACGGGAAGTCCTACAAGGCCAGGATTCAAAACAACAAAATAGCCAACCGTTTTGGTAGCTGCCATGCATCGTGTTACGGAAAGAAATCTGGTTTTTTATGAGGCTGAAATAAGGGGTTATTGATATGTCAGAGCATCAATTAGGACAATTTGATTCCTGGGAAATCATAACAGAGGATATTGCAAGAAAAACGTGTGACAAGTCTTTCTTCAAATATCATGGCTCCGGTGTACCGCAAGGAATCCGGTGGTTTTTCGACGCAGATAATTTACCTGCAGGGAAATCAAAGACAATTGTTTTGGTTTATGACGGTTTCGAATATGATGGTTATATCCAGATGGATAATCAGACTTCATCAAGAACGAGGATCTTTTGGAACTCTGCTCTTGCCGAGAAATTTGAGGTGTATTCTAAAGATGATACCCCACATGTTTTAGAATTTCATCGAGTAGAAGGTGGTCGCTTCAAGGTGAAATTTGTCGATTTATCTCCAGTAGGAAAAAGTTCGTCCTCCTCTGTCCAGAAAGGTCTTGCTATGCGGGAAGCAATTGAAAAACTGATGCGCGGCTATCAGACCGCAAAGAATGAAGTGTTTGCAAATCATCCCTTCGGTGAATTTGTTCGTAAAGATCTTCCGGCATTGTTCTATAAGACAGGTTTGATCGACAAAGAAAAGTATTTAATTACCGGCAGTGTCGGACAAGGAAACTGGGCAATGGTTCCCTGGATCTGTATCTTTGATAGGTCGATTACCACCTCTGCTACTAAGGGAGAATACATTGTTTATCTTCTTTCAAAGGATTGCTCTGAGCTATATTTGACATTTAATCAAGGGTGCACGGAAATTCGGAAGACGCATAGTAAAAAAGAGACTATTTCTATTATGCGTGAGAAAGCTGGGAAGATTGCCAAACAAATAGATAATCATGGCTTTTTGGAAGATGAGGATATTTCGTTAGGGGAAGGGCTCACTGAGCTTGGATTACTGTATCAAAAGGGGATAATCTTCTATAAGAAATATGAGGTCGATGCTGTTCCGGATGACAATGAACTGTTGGATGACTTGTCCAAAATGATGGATATCTATCAAAGCTATGCCACCCTTCTTTTGAACAAAGATAACGAATGGTGGCCAGCACTTGAAGATTACAATCCGGGTATTACCAAGGAACAGTGGATAGAGATATTAAACAATCCTGAGCTTGTGGGCCCGATCTGGGGAGGGATTCTTGCTAAGTTTTATGATTATGGAGGAGCCGCTACCTGCAGCCAGATCGCTGAAAGATATGGCGGTACTCCGATGTCTGTTAGCGGGAATTGTACGCAATTTGCAAAGGCAATTCAAAAGGCAACAGATTGTGTCATGTATGATGCTGGCGATGATAGGAACCGTTACTGGCCAATTCTTTTTCAAGGCCGAAAAGCTACCAGCGAGGAAAAGGGTAATTGGGTCTGGAAATTTCGACCTGAGCTGAAAGAAGCACTCGATGAGGTTGATATTCTGCGATTTTTACAGGAAGAAGGTGAGCCGGAAATGCAAATATCGATAAAAGAAGCGATCGAACAGATCAAGTCTTATATTGCTGCAAAGGGCTTTACCTATGATGGCGGACTGATTGAGAACTTTTATCTTAGCCTGAAGAGTAAGCCGTTTGTGATTCTTGCAGGAACCTCCGGTACTGGTAAGACAAAGCTTGTAAAGCTGTTTGCAGAAGCTATCGGGGCAGACTACAAAATGGTTTCCGTACGGCCGGACTGGAGCGATGGCAGTGATCTCTTTGGACATACTGATCTGAACGGGAACTTTATCAACGGACCGATATGCGATGCATTTGACAGAGCTATTGCGGAGCCGACCAAACCGGTTTTGCTCTGCCTGGATGAGATGAACCTCGCCAGGGTGGAATACTATCTCAGTGACTTCCTCTCAGTAATTGAATCCAGAGAAAGGACTGATGACGGGAAAGTCCTCACAGATCCAATTGCTCAATATAAAGAAGGTATCCCCGAAAATCTCTACATTGTCGGTACCGTCAATATGGATGAGACAACATTCCCGTTCAGTAAGAAGGTATTGGATCGGGCGAATACGATCGAGTTCAGTTATGTTGATCTTCTTCCTGGATTTGATGCACTTGCTTCAGACGCTAAGCCGTTACACCTGTCGAACGATTTCCTCCGAACCAAATACTCGGTCCTGGCAACGGATTGTGAAAATGAGAAAGATTTTGTAGTAGAGGTCTGTGATGAGTTGCAGAAGGTGAATGCAATCCTGAGAAATGCAAACGCACATGTAGGATATCGTGTCCGTGATGAGATTGTATTTTACATGCTGAACAACAAAAATGCGGAATATTTGCTTACCTATGAGCAGGCTTTCGATAATGAGATAATGCAGAAGATCCTTCCGCGTATTCAAGGCAGCCAGACGGCGATTAAAGATCTGCTGGTCGAACTGTTTAAATACTGCATGGGAAATTACTCCGGGTTAGATACAGAAAGTGGTAACGCAGGCAAGCAGATGCAGGTAATGGCTGACTCTGCAAAGTACCCGGAAAGCGCAAAGAAGATCGGTTACATGATGTCGAGGTATGAAGAGGATGGCTTCACTTCCTACTGGCTCTGATAGACTATTAGAGATCCGCACCGAAACAATTGATGTTGTAATCAAATCAAAAGGGAAGCAGACAACAGGCATTTGGCAAAATGAAGCCGGATCTTCTTCCCTTAAGGTCGTTGCGCGAAATCTCGAACGAGTCAGTATACCAACACAGAGCATGGTGGAACAGTATGCCGATCATAAGGGTGTGTCAATCCACGACTACCTCATACAGCCGTTATTCTTTGAACAGACAGACTACATCATTACGATCCAGGCTAAAGAAGGCCAGGTACTTGAATTTCATAGTAATAGCAGCCTGATTGAAGAGCGCGTAAGCCGGGTTCTGGATGATGTTCCTTCTCTCTTATCTGGTGTTATTAACTTTGGAAACAGCGTTGGCTTCTCAGATTTGATCATTCGGGCAGACGGAAGGGATGTATTGTCGGTAAGAGTAGAAGTTTATCCGACAAAGATCTCCTATAAAGACGATTATCAGGCAATGATGGCTGACATTAATAATATGGTCAGCGAAAGCGTTCTCGACTTTATGAAAAAGACTTACCAGGTATTCGTTCCGGATCATAAGCGGAATGATGTATCGGCGGTATTTTTCACGATCTTACAGGCAATCTATGATAAATACCTGCGAGCGGCAAAAAGGATTCTTGCTGTCCCGCATCATAAGCTGATCACGGAGCATGAAGTGCTGCCTCATTATAAGGCGGGCCGTATAGATTCAAGTTCGGAAAAGTGGCTTCAGAAGCATCCGGAGCAGGTCCGCTGTACCGAAAGAGGCATTCAAGCTGAAAGAGTCCTCGCTGTCCGAAAGCAGATCACATATGACACGCAGGAAAACCGCCTCGTCAAATTCATGCTGAAGGCAACGGTGCGAAGAATTGATGATTTCACAAGAAGATATATCCAAAGTCGGCAGCAGCCCGACGAACAGGTGCTGACCGGGGCGTCGAAAATGTCGCGGGAGATTCAGAGACTACTCGGAGCATCTTGGCTTTCGGAAGTGTCCGATTATAGTGCATCCAAAAGTATGTCCCTGGTTTTTGGCATGGCTCCGGGATATCGGGAACTGTACAAATACTATCTGATGCTTCAGAACGGGATCTCGGTCGGAGGAGATATCTTCCATATGTCCGTCAGAGATACCGCCCAGTTATACGAGTACTGGTGTTTTATCAAACTATATGACATTCTTCGCAATCATTATACGCTGAAATCGCCGGATATTATTAAAGTTGACCGTAAAGGAGTCACGATAGATCTTGTGAAAGGAAAGCCTTCCAAGGTAACATTCCTTAACACAAAAACAGGCGAATGCATTTACTTGGCCTACAATCCGTCGGAGATTGCAACACAGACTGTAAACCAGCGACCGGATAATGTTCTGGAACTGGAAAAGAAGGGCTCCGGATCTGCTTATAAATATGTGTTCGATGCCAAGTATCGCATTGAAATGAACCCTGATGGGCAGTTCTATCCGGACAACAAGCCAGGTCCTAAGGTGGATGACATTAACACCATGCATCGATACAGGGATGCTATTGTTTATGAAAATCCCGAATCCAGGTTTACCTTTGAAAAAACCATGTTCGGGGCCTATATTCTTTTTCCATATGCTGATGAGAAAGAATATGAGAACCATCGCTTTTATAAGAGTATCGAAACTGTCAATATCGGAGGACTCCCGTTTCTCCCTTCGGCCACTTCACTGGTCACGAATTTGTTAGAGGAACTTGTCTCTGATTCACCTGAATCAGCATTTGAACGAGCTTCACTGCCAGCTGGTATCGAAGAACGATTGAAATCGGTTGATTGGGATAAGCGCGAGGTCCTGATCGGATTTGTTTCGGATGAGAGGCAACGAAGTCTTTTCCTGAATAACAAGATGTATTTCACACGTAGATTTGATACGGCAAATCTACCCGTTCGTTATGTGGCACTTTACGAAAAAGGGACCGGCATCGGATGGTATGGTGAAGTGATCGGATGGGAACAGACTTTGCGGAGAGCACTTCCCGGGCGAAGCGCTCATGGTAAAGAAAAATACCATGTATTTAGAGTCCTCAAGTGGCATGCTTTTGATACGCCCATCAGTGTGTCTGAGTATGGACCGAATCCTATTGCCTATACAAACTATTTCCTGTTATCAAACAGTTCGACGTACTCTGAACTGCTGCTGAAGAGCGAGGCAGATTATCGCTTCTTCACGGAGCTGAAGCGAAGGACGGATGAAGCAGTGATCGAGCAGTCTGATGAGGCCACGGCATTCGAATTCGGTTCAGCAAAGGTGTTGTTTGATCGATTGAATATATGTGTATTTGTCGGTGACAAGCAAGTCGATATGTGTACGGTTCAGGAGTTTTCAAAACATCCGAATGCAACGTTCCGAAGACTCCAGAAGTATGCGGAGTTGATGACAATGTCATAGAGCAACGGAGGACATAAAGTGGTTGAAATATCAAAAGCCGACTGGAAATTGTTCAGAGAGCGCATTCCCGGCTGGCAGGAAGCATACATGGAAAAGCTGAACAGAGAATATGTGGAGCTTTTGTCCAGAGATGAGCCAGCATCAAAAAAGTTCTGGACACTTGAGGAACGAATCCGGGTGGACAAGAATACTCCCGGCGTAAGGCTGCAGCTCAAGAAGTCTGAAACGGACTGGAATCTTGTAGCGCTGATGCGCGAGAAGGTTATTACTGCCGCAGATCTGGATGGCTTCAGTGAGGACTTAAAGGAGTATGTTTTGAGCCGTACGGACTATAGCCTTACGGATGAAGATTAAAAAGAGATTTATAAGAAAATGAAAATAGCCACAATGAATTTCAGACTACGTGCTCCATGGGTCCACAGTCTGAAAGAAAAACGAATGGTAGTAAAGAGCCTCATTGCAAAGTTGCAGAACCGATATCATGTATCGGTAGCGGAGATCGATGAGCAGGACACCCATCAAATCATCGCGATCGGTGTTGCAGCCATCGTTCCACATTACGCCATGGCGGATAGCCTGATGGATGACATTTCCCTTTTTGTGGAAGAGAACACGGAGGCGGAAATCATAGATGAAGACCGGGAAATCCGATAAGCAATTGAAGAATACAAGTAAGTTCATTTCCCTGATCCTCAGACATCAACCTGAGGCCATTGGAATCGCACTTGATGAACACGGATGGGCAGATGCACAGGATCTGATCGACGGAATCAAAAGATCAGAGGGACATATCCTTGATATGGAATTACTGGAGGAGATCGTTCGGACGGATGAAAAGCAGCGCTATTCCTTCAACGAAGATCACACACTGATCCGTGCAAATCAGGGACATTCCATTCCTGTCGATGTAGAACTGGAAGAAAAGACCCCGCCGGATATTCTCTGGCATGGTACCGGAAAGAAATATGTCTCTTCTATCGATGCGCAGGGTCTGATCCCCAAAAGCCGGTTGTATGTGCACCTTTCCTCGGATATGGATACGGCACGGAAAGTCGGTAGCCGGCATGGAAAACCGGTCATTTATGAAATTGACTGCCGGGGAATGACAGAAGACGGATATCATTTCTTTCTTTCAGCTAATCATGTATGGCTGACAAAGGAAGTGCCGGTAAAATACCTGAAGAAGGAAGAAATAAATTGAAGATCATGGTTAGCGCCTGCCTGGCAGGTGAGAACTGCAAATATAATGGTGGAAACAATCGGAACGAGAAGGTCCTTCAGCTGATGGAGGAAAATGAAGTGATTACCGTCTGCCCGGAGCAGATAGGTGGTCTTCCTACTCCGCGTGTGCCGTCAGAAATCAGATACGGTGTGGTCACAGCGAAGGATGGCCGGATCGTGGACGTGGAATTCCGTGCCGGCGCCGCGAAGTGTCTGGAAATCGCCGTACGTGAACAGCCGGATCTGATCGTTCTGCAGTCCCGGAGCCCCAGCTGCGGTGTAAAACAGCGGTACGACGGGACATTTTCAGGAACACTGATTGATGGGGCGGGTGTGACTGCGCAGCTTTTGATAGAGCACGGATTCCGGTGCGTGGATGTGGAGG
>Ga0256405_10006800_pt1 | contig 17897 bp, 17 predicted proteins | sample RumenRJG_02DNA_FD_189096 | JGI IMG/M metagenome (GOLD analysis project Ga0256405, IMG submission 189096) | Bovine rumen microbial communities from Lethbridge, Alberta, Canada - RJG_02 | ecosystem: Host-associated > Mammals > Digestive system > Stomach > Rumen | place: Canada: Alberta... | reverse complement strand
GATTCGCCAAAATACAGATGACGTTTAACTACTTCTATCTTCTCTGCTGATGTTAGTCTCTTCATAGAAAAACCTCCCAGGCAAACAGTTTTTTATTTCAACTGTCTACCTAGGAGGTAGCATATCAGTGCCCGCAGTACCAAACTTTAAAATCTACCAGATCATAGATCTGCCACAAATGATTCGACACATCGTTTTGAGTAAGCCCTTCGTTAAGAAGCACATTCCCTGGAGCTTCATGAGAAAATACATAGTCAACTTGATTGTCATATCTGCTGAGATTCTTCAAAGCCTCATCGTATTCATTCTTTGATGGAAGCTCTTCTCTCCACCAGATTTTATGTATATCTTTTTTCTCGGTTCCTGTGACTGTGCCTCGGTCATGACTCTGTGCCCCGCCGAGCGTAAATATCCTTTTGCCATCGATTTCATATACCTGGCCACGCATCAGATGGATAATGGAGTCTGATACCTTCTGTACCTTGCCTCCGTACCATTCGCTTACAGGATATTTCTTCAGTCGGTCATAGTTTTCATGATTTCCGTCCACCCACAGAGTCGTGAACGGTTTCTCATTAAGCCAGTCATACCAGAACAGTTCTTCTTTACTCCAGCAAATATCCTCTGGACACGAAGGTACATCAAAACCCGTCTCCCTATAGTTGAATATCAGTCCGAAGTCACCACAGACTATCAGGTAATCGTCTTTTGTCATGGATTCCTGATCAGTAAATATCCTGGAACTCAATTTGTGTATATCGATTGGAATATGTGTATCCCCTGTTACATAAATCATCAGTTGTTACCCCTTTTCACGAAGATATATGGTTCTTAATCTTCAGTTAAGTTCTTTTTTATTTGTGTATAAATATCTCTTACAGCATTTACTACTTTATTGTAATTCAGATCCGTTGCATAGCTGTACTTTGTTTGATATGCTTGCCATAGCTTTTTCATGCCTGAGTCTGCAGATATTATTTCAATTATTACGTCCCCGGATCCGATCAACTTCACGTCGCCTCTTTTACCGCATGTGGCTTCAAATGCCTGTGCCAGAGTTTTGTTGTCAATACTATTTTCATACCGCAGTAACAAAGTATACAGATCATAATAATCTCTCATCCTTGTATTCAGAACGCCTCTTGATAATACTGTCTGCATTTTCTCTGCAATAATAGTCTCAAGATTATATGACCAAAGTCGTATTGAGCGGTCCTCAAGCATTAATTTATAATCATATTCGATTGCTCTTGGGGTTATAGCATCTCCTGCAGAAATATCGATTTTGATGGGTGTAATCATTTTACCCAGTGCTGCATCAAGCGAGACACGTATTCCCGGATACTCCATATCATCCATTATGTCCGATATGTCCCTAATCACAAATGACACATCATCTCCCATGTCGATATCACATATTTCTTCCACAAACTGCCTTATATCGTTTTTTGAAAGGTTTAGATTTCTGATGGAGGTATCTATATCCATGGTTGACCTTAAGGCTACTCCAACCATTGAAGTCACCAGAATACCGCCTTTAATAACGAAATTTTCAGCATATGGAGAATTCGCTACTCTTTCGAGGAAGCGTTCCATCATATAAATTCTGATCAGGGCCCTTGCATCCGCTTTGTTTTCTTTGGCTATGTTTTTTATACGGCCTTTGATCTGCTCCTGTGTCAATGCCATTATAACATCACCTCCATGTACCCTCTGATTATAGAGTCAACATGAAATAACTTAGCATATTCCATTAGTTTATTCAGATCCTTATCTTTTCTTGATATATATGTTTTCAATGCAGTCTGATAATCCTGGATCTCAAATCTGCTCCTTGAACGTACAAGGTCACAAATAGTTCGCTCGAGATCATATACCGGGATATTATGCCCAAATGAGTTTATGGTTATTGTTTTTCCTAATTCCAACAACTCTTTTTTTACAGTAAATACTCTGATTCCGTCCTTGACAAGTCTAGAAGTCCCATAACCAGTATATATTGTTATTGTCTGTTGCAATGGTTCTCTGTCGATCAGTCTATGATAATAAAGTGCCTCATCATGAGAGAAAACTGCCTGAGGGCATCGCAAAGAAAGGATATACTGCTCATCCTCCCATAAACCCGGCTCAGCATATACCCCATGACCCACTTGCTGAAAGTAATTATTTTTTATGAACTTATATAAGGCATCTTTTGAGCATCCGTCATCTAAAGCCATTTTAGTCAACAGGATACCTGATCCATCTACATATTTTATGAAATCAGTCATTCAACATCACCAACCTTTGTGCTAATATTATATATCATATTAGCACAAAAGTAAAGGGAGATTTTTTGAGTGGATTTTGAGTGGGTCCGAGGTTGAACAGTGCGGAAACCCTCCATTTCTCTATGTTTTTGACCCCAAACATTTTGTTCGAGCCCCTGATTGCCTAAAAAAACTCCGAAATATCTTTTCGGAGTTTTCTTTTATATATCTGTCATTGATTATCAGGGTCAATCCTATTTTAATAGTACGTTTCCAAACACCAAACCATATATGAAGGCAAGCTTAGAGTTCTTCTCCCTTCACAATCATTTTCTGCAATGTTTTTAGTCGAGATCTTAAATCCAACAGTCGGCTTGTATTTTTTGCAGTATTCCTTGTAACTTTTAGCCTGAGTATTATCTGCCGCCTTGACCTCCACAGGGATTATAAGTTCATGATCTTCATATATAAAATCAACCTCTGCAGTATTTCCGGACCTCCAGAAATATGGTTCTTTTCTCAATGCTCTCAGTTCATTCAGGACATAATTCTCAGCAAAGGCCCCTTTATATCTTTTATATGTTTCAGTCTCATTCAGTATTGTTTCAGGGGAAATCCCTGATTTGACACGAAGCAGTCCTATATCCGACATATAGACTTTGAAATAGGTTTTATCTGCGAAAGCAGATAACGGAGTTTCAGGCTTTTCAACTAGGTACAGCTGGGATACCAGGCCTGCATCTTTAAGCCATTGAAGTGCATCTTCCAACTCTTTTGATCTTTTCCCTTCTTTCACATGAGAGAAAACAAACTTATTGTTTTCCTTGGCCAGCTGCACCGGGACCGAATCCCATATCCATCTGATTTTAGCAAGGTCTTTAAGAGGTGCATGCTTCGAGAAGTCATCGGCATAATCATTCAGTATCTCTCTCTGTACTACTTCCACTTCATCGTAATCATGTGTATCCAGCCATGTCTGAACGGCTTCAGGCATCCCGCCGACCACGTAATACTCCTTCCAGAGTTTCTTCATAGGGATCGAGTAAAGGTCAGGCACCGGTCTGTCTGTCTTCCAGCTGCTCAATATTTCTAACAGGTCATCACGGCCGTTGGCGATCACGAATTCTCTGAAGTTCATTGGATAAAGCTGCATTCGGTTTACCTTGCCTACCGGGAAAGATACTTCTTCGTTTTTTATGGCTACGCCAAGTAATGAACCCGCACAGATAAGGTGCAGCTCCCTCATATTTTCGCAAAAATATTTGAGCGAGGTTATGGCTCTGGTGCAGGCTTGTATCTCATCGAAAATCAGTATAGTCTCCCCCGGAATGATCTTTTGCCCGGATAATAATTCTATTTCAGATACTATCCTGTTTACATTAAAGTCATAATCAAATATTGCAGCCAAATTCTCAGATTCTTCAAAGTTGAGATAGATAGAGTTACTGAAATGATCTCTGGCGAATTCTTTGATAATATATGTTTTGCCGCACTGACGTACTCCAAGCATAAGGAGAGGTTTTCTCTGGGCATTATCTTTCCACTTTATCAATTCACTTGTGATTTCTCTGAACACAGCTATGCTCCTTTCGCAAAGTCATGGCATTTACGTTATGATTATACCAAAAGTCCTATGACTTTTGCAAGTGTTATTGCGTTTTTGCCACGACTTTTATGAATACGAGCTATTAAAACTAATGGATCTCGAAATATACCATATTAGCTTGCTAGTCTCAAGATTATATGACCAAAGTCGTATTGAGCGATCCTCCAGCATTAATTTGTAATCATATTCAATTGCTCCCGGAGTTATCGCATCCCCTGTCGATATGTCAATTTTTATGGGAGTTATCATTTTACCCGATATCGCGTCCAGCGATGCTCGTATTCCCGGATATTCCATATCATCCATTATATCAGATATGTCCCTAATCACAAACGACACATCATCTCCCATGTCGATATCACATATTTCTTTCACAAACTGCCTTATATCGTTTTTTGAAAGGTTTAGATTTCTGATGGAAGTGTCTATATCCATGGTTGACCTTAAGGCTACTCCAACCATTGAAGTCACCAGAATACCGCCTTTAATAACGAAATTTTCAGCATATGGAGAATTCGCTACTCTTTCGAGGAAGCGTTCCATCATATAAATTCTGATCAGGGCCCTTGCATCCGCTTTGTTTTCTTTGGCTATGTTTTTTATACGGCCTTTGATCTGCTCCTGTGTCAATGCCATTATAACATCACCTCCATGTACCCTCTGATTATAGAGTCAACATGAAATAACTTAGCATATTCCATTAGTTTATTCAGATCCTTATCTTTTCTTGATATATATGTTTTCAATGCAGTCTGATAATCCTGGATCTCAAATCTGCTCCTTGAACGTACAAGGTCACAAATAGTTCGCTCGAGATCATATACCGGGATATTATGCCCAAATGAGTTTATGGTTATTGTTTTTCCTAATTCCAACAACTCTTTTTTTACAGTAAATACTCTGATTCCGTCCTTGACAAGTCTAGAAGTCCCATAACCAGTATATATTGTTATTGTCTGTTGCAATGGTTCTCTGTCGATCAGTCTATGATAATAAAGTGCCTCATCATGAGAGAAAACTGCCTGAGGGCATCGCAAAGAAAGGATATACTGCTCATCCTCCCATAAACCCGGCTCAGCATATACCCCATGACCCACTTGCTGAAAGTAATTATTTTTTATGAACTTATATAAGGCATCTTTTGAGCATCCGTCATCTAAAGCCATTTTAGTCAACAGGATACCTGATCCATCTACATATTTTATGAAATCAGTCATTCAACATCACCAACCTTTGTGCTAATATTATATATCATATTAGCACAAAAGTAAAGGGAGATTTTTTGGGTGGATTTTGAGTGGGCCCGAGGTTGAACAGTGCGTAAACCCTCCATTTCTCTTAATTCTTGACCCCAAACATTTTGTTCGAGCCCCTGATGGTCCACCAGTAAAAACGACCCCGAAAAGAAATTTTCGGGGTTTTGCTTTATCTCCGTAAACCCTTGATTTTCAAGGGTTTTCACGTTTTTTGCAGCAATTATTACTGCAACTTCCGATGCCGGATGTTCAGTTAAGTTCCCAAAGTAAAAAATAGCTGAACCCCAGCATCTATGCGGTCTGTTCCCAAATATTGGGAACAAAATCGATTGACTCACACTTGTTCTCAATCATCTTCAAGCTTCAGAGCTTCTTCCATCTTCAGAACTCTTTCATCTTCTATGCTTCTGTCAAAATGATAACTCTGAAGTGTAGAAATAAAAGTTTTTCTTGATTTGTGAGAACTTTTCATCTGGATTCCAAGTTTATCGCAGTACTTTCTGTAAAGATCTGCTATCGCACCGTAGGAACAATAGTTGCCGTCAACGGAAAAAATATATCCGTCAGACTCTACTCCAAGTTCAAGTTGCCTCTCTCGGCACTTGTCGATAATGTTTCTGGCATCCGATGTGAGAATAACAACTCTGTCTTCGTGACCGCCCTTAGTATGATCAACAACCTGACGACAGTCTCTTCTGAGCATTCTTCTTACATGTAAGTATGGTCCGTCAATATCCTCATATCTTAAGACACATACCTCGCCGATACGGACACTGGTCTCAAACGGCATCATTACAGCTAATGGAGCCAGCTGATAAACCTTCGTTCTTTCGTAGTAATCCTTCCAGGCTAGCTCCATGAGGCCTTTAAGCTCCTCCTTGGAATATACCTGAGACTCGCTGGACTTTTTCTTTTTCTTCTTGAACATCCTTCTGCCGTCCACCCGGACCTTTCTGAAGTTGTTCTCGTTGATTATTTCCTTGTCCACAGCGGAGTCCAGACACTGGCGAATTATGCCGGAGAAATTGTAATACATGGTCTTATCCATTTCATATTGTTTGATCATGGAATGGACCCATTCATCCAGCACCACCTTGGTGAGCCTTCTAAGAGGCATCTTGGCAATCTTGGTATCCTTGTAGAAGCGTTTCCAGTCAGAGTCGATTCTAAGCGTCGTTGAACTGGCAGATGTATGTAATTCTTTGTACTCCAGCCAGTCCGGATATATGTCCTGAAGTGTCATGCGATCATTCATCTTTTTCTTGTCTTCACCGACATAGAAGACGTATAACGCTTCTTCAAGATCTTCCCTTGTTTGCTTGGCAATTCTTCGTCTCTTTTCAGGGAATTCCTCATCTACTACGTTAGTTACCCAACGGCCGTCCTTAGCCTGGTATATTTTGTACGGATGCGTAGCAAGTACTTTGATCAATTGTGATCTTTTCATTTCTTTTTCCGCATTGCCTACGTCAACTTTACCGATTTCTACAAGGAACTACAATAGTTCGATTGCCTTATCATCAGTCAAATTGTACTTTATTTCTTCCACGCTCCGTACACCTCCTTTCTGGCCGGTATTATAAAAGGCCCGGGGAATCAACCCGAGCCTCTCTATATATTACATATATGTAGTTTTATACATATATCTCCACTATCTTCATCATCAGTTTCTCTGGATCCAGATCACATATGATACCGAAGTATTTGGATCTGAAGAAATTCTCGCATTCCCGTTTGCTTAGGAATGCTCTGTAATCTGTTGGATCTTTCTTAAGTTTCTTTGATGCTATATTCTTTGATTTCTGTAACCATTTCCCCGCCTCTTGTTTTCCGAACATTTGTTCTTTTTTATAATGCGATTATACTATCGATTATTTCAAAAAGCAACCATTTGTTTTCATATAACGTCAAAAGCGGTACACATGTACCGCTTTATTATAAATGCTATTTAAGGTTTAATGCCTATTTTATGCAGCCATCTGCATTTCTACAATCAGCATCACAACTGCAAGACCTATCCACATAACAAGAAGAGGCCAAACCCATTTGAGCCACTTATCATATGTTACCTTACATAGTTGAAGGATAGCAAGAATAAGTCCTGTAGGTGTGATCAGACCTATTATGTTAAGCCCGTAAACATAAGCTGAAACCACAAGCTCCCTCGGAAGCCCTACTGCATCTGCGAGAGGAGCCATGATCGGGATAGATAACATTGCAAGTCCGGACGATGAATTAACAAAGAATCCAAGGATGATAAATATTACAGTAAGTACTATCAGGAACAATATAGGGTTCATTCCCTGAACCCAACCCGACATAGTATGAAGAAGCGTGCCTGAAATATACCCGTTTTCAAGAAGTATATTTACTGCTCTGGCACATCCGCATACCAGCGCCACTCCAACAAAGTCAGATGCCCCCTGAATGAATACCTCTGTAAATTTGCTCTCTGGCACTCTCCCTATAACACCGATTATAATTGATGATACAAGGAACAGCATTGACATTTCAGCAAACCACCAGCCTAGCTTTACTACTCCGTATACCATAACCACAAAAGTAACAAAGAAAAACGTGAGGATGATTTTATCCTTGGCCTGCATTTTTGTGTCAGATGATGTAACATCTGTTTTGTCTCCATGTACTCCGAAGAACTCTTCAAGCTCTTCATGCTGCTCCCACATCACGGATTTGGTAGGATCCTTCTTGATTTTCGCTCCATATTTGAACAGATACCCGATCGTGATCAGGATTCCAACTATCAGTCCTATCACACGTGCTGCAAGTCCGTCTCCAAATGTGATGCCTGCAGCATTTGATGCTATAACAACAGAAAATGGATTAACTGTGGAGAACATGCATCCAACACAGGAGCCAAGATAGATAGCTGCCACACCGGTCATCGCATCATAGCCTGCCTTCATAAATACGGGAATCAGTATAGGATAAAAAGCTACGGTTTCTTCAGCCATTCCGAAGGTAGTTCCTCCCATAGCTATAAGAAAGCAAACAACCGCGATGATGATTTTCTCATGACCTTTAGAAATACGTGCGAGTTCTGAGATGCCCGAATTGAAGACACCTATATGATTTACGATAGCGATCATACCGCCTATCATAAAGATAAATACCATTATCTCGACGCATTCATATATTCCGGAAATAGGTGCTCTGATCACCTGAAATATTCCCTGTCCGTTCTGGTCTACCAATTCATATGTCCCTTCTATTGACATGGGACGATATATGCTTCCATTGACGAAATTCTCAACCTTTGCATTGATACCGAAATTATCAAGAGTTTCCTGCACAGCCGGATACTCAGTGGTATTTCCTTTTGGAGTAGTGACCACGAATACATCGTTATCAGAATCATATGCAAGAGTTGAATATGCTCCTGCTGGAACAATATACGTCAGAACTGCAGCAAAGATCATTACTAGCACGAGTACTGTATAGGCAGACGGGAAAACGAATTTCTTTTTCACTTTATTCTCACTCATTGTTTATCACCTTCTCCTGAATGGTGCAAACAACAAACAGGCACCTTAACATCGATGCTTTTCTGATCCACCGTGATCTTTGTAACCACATCCTGTCTTATAGTTTCTTCACAATCAGTTCCATAAAGTATAAGCTGAAGATCAGAACCCCTGTCGAGAATATAATCCGTAGGGATCATTTCAAAAGAGTATTCATAAAACTCACCTGGAACGATCCTTCTTTTGCTATAAACAGAATCTCTGTTCTGGGCATTCATCCAGCCCCTTGTTATCACACGGTATTCTGAAGGCTGGTCTTCCGGAGGAAAAGTAAACGGCTCATCAGCTGATGGATATGGTTTTGTTTTAAGGCGTGTCTTGACACCACGGTCGACAAGCATAGCACTCAGCACAGCTGTCTGCATATCTATTGCGGCCTTAAACCTGACTTTTACTCTTCCTGCTATCCTTAAAGGCTCATGATCCGAAGGGATATTCCATATATAACTAAGCTTCGTTCCGGAATTCCCGTTTAAAACCAGGTCATCCCTCCACTCCAGAAGGTTATCCAGTTCCTTTTTAAATGGAGTCTTTGAAAGATCATCTGTTATAACAGCGTTATCCACTTTTTCTATAGGAAAATCTCTGAACTCGGTCCCTTCAGGAGGCCATACATCAGTCGCAAGCCATTTTTCAGGATCAATGTTGCTTTCTACAAGTACCGTTGGATCCTTTTCAGCTCCGTTTTCTTCTCCTTTAAGAGTCCAGTCAAGCCATTTATCTATTGCTTCAAGTGCGGGTGATCCCTTAAGATCGTATATGTATATGTGTTCACCTCTGTGAAGAAGGATTCTGCTTGTCTTTCCAAGTTTCTGAAGGGCTTCGAACATATCAAAACACTGATCTGTCTTAACATTCCAGTCGTTCAGGCCGTGAATAATGAATGCCTTAGCTTTAATATTCCCAGCCTGTTTAACATAATTTCTGGAGTCCCAAAACCGGTTATAGTTTCCGGATTCTCTGTCTGCTCCTTCACGAAGAAGCTTAAGGCATTCTTCGTACTGATCTTTAACGCTAAAATAGTCTTCTTTATCCTTTGCGCGGCTGAAACAGTACTTTGAAAGAATGTCAATATCGTCTCCCTGCCAGCCCAAAGGGGCTACAACAAGCCCATTATTTCTGTAGTAATTGTACCAGCTTGATATCCCTGCTTCAGGTATTATGGCTTCCAAGCCATCTACTCCTGTGGCAGCCACAGCAAAACATAAGGTACCCAGATACGACTTGGCAGACATTGCAACTTTGCCAGTGCACCAATCTGCTTTAATCTCAATATTGTTTTCTTTATCGGTGAAGGCTGTTGCTCTTCCATTTAACCAGTCAATCACTGACTTAAATGCAAGAACTTCTTCCCTTGATCCTGAGAGAGTGAAGCCGTCAGATCCTCTGGTGCCTAGGCCTCCTGAGAAAACAGTAGCATATCCTCTTTCATTCAGATGCTCATAAAGCTTCGAGATACACTCAAATTCATTTCTTATACTTTCATCACAAGGTGCAGTTTCAGCCAAGCCTTTTATCGGCCTTTTAGGGATATGATTATTTTCATCATCATATTTACAATCATATCCGAAGTCGAAACATACATCTTCTTCGGTGATATCCTGCTCAGGATACACCTTAATGGGCTTATCCACATCTTTCAGGTCGTACCAGTCCTCATTACAGGTCATCATATAAGGATTGGCAACAAAAACAGCTGGAACTGGCGCAGGCCTCCCCTCCTCATTCACAGGCCTGCGAACATATGCCGCTATAAGATCACGCTTGCCATCGTTATCTGTATCGACAGGTGTTTCGATATATATCTTTTCAAATATATAATCCATTATTCCTCAGCTCCGCTTTCAGAAGGCTTTTTGTTGGGATCAATTCCATGTTTCTTTAAAAAAGCATTCCATACAAGCACGAATATTGCTCCGATAATCATAATGGCAATCAGGAAACCAAAGAACACTCTATATCCCGATACTCCCGGATTGTTATCAAGAATCGTTCCGGCTAAAAGAGAAACGAAGATCTCAGGAAGATATCCTACTGTAGAAATGATGCCGGCTGCAGTACCTGAGTATTTCTTTGGCACTGCTCCTTGCTCCATCATAGTCCAAGTCATAGCATAGTTTACATTGTAGAAAATGTATATAATAATGAAGATTATTGCTACAGGCCATACACTTGAAGCAGATACAGGAAGCAGGAGTATCGCGCCTGTACCTATAGCCATAATAAGGAAGGATGTGAAGATGATTTTTGAAGCCCCGAAACGGTCTGTGATATATCCACCGCCTACGTTTCCAAGCAAGGAGAACCATCTCTTTGATGCAGCAAGTGCTGCGCCAAATGTTACTGTAGCGCCAAGGATATCTGTAAGATATGGAGTGAAGTAGTAAAGTGACAGTGTGAATACATATGTGCAGAATGTTACGATTCCGATGATCCATACTGCTGGCATCTTAAGCACTTCGCCTATACCCTTAAGGGTGATTCTGTCAGATGAGCTTACGATATCTTCCTTGACAGTCAACCATGCAAAGATACCCATAGCAATTGTAAGCACTGAATAGAATATAATGACATAGCGCATGCCCTTAACCTGATCATCCATCTGTCCGCATCCTAATCTGAAGAACAGAACTGCAGCTGTTGCCATGAGAGCAGCTGCGATACCTCTTCCGCCTTCAAAGAAGCCATAGGCTTTCCCCTGCTCATCCTCTCCTGATAGGATTCTTACAGCCTTAACACAGGCAGGCCAGAATGCGAATAATGAGCTGATACCCCAGAATGCATAAAGGCATACAAGAGCTCCGAAACCTAAAGGAAGAAGGTGAATGAATCCACCAATACCGGTTCCAATAAGAGATACGGTGAGGATTGTCCTGGTGGAGAATTTATCTACAACAACTCCTCCGAATAAATAGGAAACCATTCCGAATACTCCCAGAATCGTTCCAAAAAGGCCCATCTGAGTATTTGTCAGATTGTATGTTTCCAGATATACATCATAGTAGTCATATCTGAAATAAGGCAGCCCATAAATAATGGACCCAGCGAATGCGACGATCATAACTCCCAGAAAATTCTTTCCAAGCTTGCCGTCCAGTCCAAGTTTTGAAATTAAATTCATTACATTATCCCTTTCTTTTTCTAAAAATATGATAATTAAAGATGATATATTACTAACAGATAAGTATTCATAACAGATGCTCATCTATTTGTAACCGTTATTATTTAAGGCTAATCTCCAACTTTTCTTTTAAGATAATTAAGGTAGCTGTTAGCTTCAACTTCCTTTTTAATGGATCTCTCCAGAAGCTCATCAGGGGTATACAGAGCCCCGAATCTGAAGATATTTTCCCTAAGCCAATTGTTAATCTTTTCAAATTCTCCTCTGGCCAGAATATCATCAAGGTTTCCGCACTCCTTCTCTACAGCTGATGAAAGTTCAGCAGAAGTAAGATTTGCAGCTATATATGTGGGGAAATATCCTACATATCCCGATGCCCAATGTACATCTTGTATGGGTCCTTCATGATGGTTCTTAGGTTTTACGCCCAGATATTTTTCATATTTCAATGTCCAGACTTCGGCCAAATCATCGATTTTGAGTTCTCCCGATATGAGGTCTCTCTCGATTTCATATCTAACAATTATATGCATGAGGTAACTGACCTCATCAGCATTGATTCTTATAGGAGATGGTTCATGAATGTTTATGGAACGCATGAATTCATCGAAACCGCATTTTTTGCTGTCAAGTTCAGGGATGATGGCAGAAGATTCTTTAAATACATATTCCCAGAATCCACTGCTTCTGCCGATAATGTTTTCATAAAGTCTGCCAACAGCCTCTTCAATATAATTGGATGACACTTCACAAAGCATAGTCCCAAGAAGTGACGGGTCTATCGACTGCTGATACACGCCCTTTCCTCCTGAATGAAGAACATTGAAAATTCCTTCGTAAATATTATCTTTGTCGTAAGTCGTAACAATTCTTACATCCCCTGGCGAATTTGCTACTATGGTCGTGCATTCGCCTGGATCGACTCTCCCCGAATCAGCCTTGAAGCCTATCCTCTTAAGCAGCATCTGCCACAGCATTTTTTGCTTTTCGATATCTGCGGATATCAAGATCGGCGGTTTATAGTTTAAGGTGTTGTTCCTCTCATATCCGATCAGTTCCTGCAGACCGGGTTTGAGACTATCAACCATTTTTTCAAGTTTTCTGACGGTAAGTCCCTCATCATAGTATCCCATAAGGGCGTCGTATGGATGCTCTTTATAACCCCAATAATCTGCAAAGTTTCTGAACTTATTCATGATCCTTCTCAGACATTCATTGTAGCTATCTAACTCGCCGCTTTTTCTTGCCTCCGACCACACCTTTTCTGAAAGCGAAATGAGGCTAATATACTCGCCGTATTCTTTCTCGGGTATACTATTAATAAAACTTGCTCCCCGTGTGATATGAGCTATCATCCTTTCTGTCTTAAAGGTGTTTCTTTTATCTCCCTTAAGCTCATTCAACAGTTCTCTGAATCTATGGTCATTGAACAGTTTATGGCTCTCCTCTGCAAGAAAACCAAGCTGTTTGCTTCTATAAGCAATGCCTTTTGAAGGCATATTCGTAATCTTATCCCAAAACAATACGGAATTCATTACATTTCTGATGTATTCGATCTGTCCGATATGTTCTGTAAGTTCTTTAAGTCTGGACTCGTATGACATCTTATCCTCCGTAATTGTTTAACCGTTACCTGTTATTGAGCTGCATAAAAAACGGATGCAGTACATTCCCTCCAAGGTCTTCTGCCAGCTTTGAAAAGACATCTTCCGTTTCAGCCTCCTTGGTGGCTTTTTTTGATGCTTCATTCATAAGATCTCTGAATTTTTCTCTTCTCTCAATCAGGTCGTCATCTTCGATCTGCTGAAGCAGAGCAAGGAGTATGAGAGCTTCCCTCTTCATTTTCTGAAGCGCAAATTTATGTGTCCTTACGGTAGCAACACTTATGCCCATGGTCTCTGAAATCTTCTTATTGTCATACTCTGCATACAGACACTTGAGAAGTGTCTTCTGTACATCCGTCAGGCCGTTTATTTCCTTATCCATCTCCACCAGGCTGATAAAAGATCCATCATGCATGTCATACACGTGCTCCTGTACGGCTCTTTCAGCAGTAACGTTTCTGCTCTGCGAGCTGTATATCAGCCCTTCTTCATATGATTTACCGCAAAAGATACAGCAATAGCTTTTCTTTCTTCTGTCAAATGTATAGCCATGAGCTATTTCTTCAACATTTAATTCTTTTAATATTTCTTTCATGATGTCTATCTTTAATTGCTAAACGTTTTAATGTTTTGTTTACTATTTACTGAATTATATTATTTTTGGTTTACCAAATCAATATTATTTTATAACATTTCAGGGATAATCAAAGTCTTTTTAGGGTCAATTCTTAGGGTCTGATTTTAGGGTCTGCATTTTCACTAAATGCAGGCCTTTTTACATGTCTAAATTTTAGGGTCAACAATTAGGGTCTGTGCTTTCCATCAAAAAAGAAGGCAACACGAATTGCCTTCTCTCCTTCTTTCCCTTAAGATATCCTTGGGTGGATCCAGGGAAAGGATTTTTATGCAAAACAATAATATCATAGATTTTCTGGATTTATCGGCTGAATTGTCTATAGAATCATTATACTATAGATTGCTCTAATAGCAGCAAAACGGCACCGTAGTGCCGCTTAATACTATTTTCTCTCTGCTTTTACCAGCTTCTTAGCCATCTTTACTATATCTTCCACCGCTTTCTCGGGAGATACGATTCTAATTCCACCTTCAAAGGTGAATACCCAGGCATAGAAGGTAGGGCTTAAAGCAACTCTTACTCTGGCCTCGAATGTAGTTCTGGATATTGGATCCGTATCCACATCTTCACCGAATCTGTCTATGATGTATTTCATGAACTCGTTCTTGCATTCCAGGACCACATCAACTTCTTCGCCGTCAAACATCTCGAAGACCTTTCTGGAATAATCTTCCAGATTAAAATCTTCCGGCTCCGGTACAGCATCTTCTACAAGTATCTCCACCTTGGATAATCTATCGGTCCTGAATACGGATACATTACCATGCTTATCAGACCAGCCGACAACGTAATAGAAATCCTCATTCCAGAAAAGAGCATATGGACTCAGTTCATATATTTCTCCGGAATTTCTGAAGACCTTTTCTTTATACCTGTTATACTCGGTATACTTGAAAGCTAACCTCCTGTTTTATGTCTGCCTGATTGCCTGCGGTGCATTATTTTAACCTAACATAACCGAAACAAGGAAAAATCCGATCATATTGCTCAGAAAATGCGGAATGAAGCTGATCAGACAGTTTCCGGTCTTGCGGTACAGAATTGCAATGTAGGAATTGTACTAAAGATTGTAAACAGAGCTTTAGAGCTGAAATAGTATATTGCCCAAAATACAGAAGCAAAAGAGGCCTCGCCGATTGAGAGCGAAATACACCCCTTGCACAGACCCTTCGGATCTATGCACAGGTATTTCGCCCTGCGGGGCAGGCTGCTGAAAGGAGGTGAACGAAATGCAAGGACATACTTTTATCCAGCAGACAAAGCTGACAAACGTCAGCGGCAGGATCAAGTATATCAGCAGCCAGGCTAAACAGGAGAACCTGTACGCCGTATATGAAACGACAGAAAGGTCGTTTTGGAGAGAACTCGCACAGGAAAACCATGCCGAGTTCATAAGGAGTGGAGCAGAAGGCAAATGTATCGAAGCCCGTGAGCTTATAATAGCATTGCCGCCAAGTCTGTACGAATACAGCCATAACGAGCTTCTCAGATATTTTGTGGATAAGTTCAAGGAGGAGTACGGAGTTGAATGTATAGCTGCTCTCCACCATAACAAGAGCAAAACCAATTTCCATATCCACCTGATCTATTCCGAGCGCAAGAAACTGGAGATGCCGACCATAAAGGTCGCAACAAGAAACATATTCATAGATGAGTCCGGAAAGCGCCGGAGGACCAAGAAAGAAATAACAGCCGAAGATGGAACCATCAGACACGGCTGCCGGATAATACCAAAAGGCGAGATCTATGAGAAACATCTATTCGATAAGAAGAAGACGGTATTCAAGGAAAAGACTTTTCTCCATGATGTCAAGGAATTCTTTACGGATATCATTAACGATCACGTCATAAATGATGCTGAGAAGCTTAAGGTCTTCCCTTCTAATAGTCCGTATATAGCGACCAAGAAGATCGGTAAAAGCAATCCCCATGCCAATGAGATCCACTACACCAATAAATTAAAGGATAACTGGAACCGTCATGTGGACCAGGCTATGAGGATAGGGATTCCGAAGGAGGTGCTGATCGATATAAAGAGACAGGAGATTGTAGCCCCCATAGGTAAAGCTATAAAGAATGGGACCGACAGGCATAAGGCTATACAGGTATTTATAGAGCGCACTACCAGGACCTTAAACAACATGATAAGAACGATGTTCAAAATGAGCCCGCAAAGAATAGAACACATACTTAAGAATCAGCTTAAGGAATTTATTGATTTCTGCCGGGCACCTTTAAAAGATCGTAGAAAGGAGGAAAGAGAAGCAAGATGAAAAACGCAGTAATATACGCAAGATACAGTTCAGACCGGCAAAACGAAATGTCGATCACAGGGCAGATTGCTGAATGTAAGAAGTTCGCTGAGGAAAACGATCTCATAATAATTGATGAGTATGTAGACCGTGCACTGACGGCAACATCTGACAAGCGGCCCAGTTTCCTGAAGATGATCGAAGACAGTAAAGACGGATTCTTTGATACGATCCTGGTATATCAGCTTGACCGGTTCGCCAGGAATAAGAACGATTCCGGATACTATAAAAAGATACTTACTGATAATGGCGTAAAAGTCGTATCAGCCAAGGAACATATTTCAGAAGACAGCTCCGGAGTCATAACAGAAGGCTTGATAGAAGTATTCGCAGAATACTTCAGCAGGCAGCTATCTGAGAAGGTCAGCCGGGGAATGTATCTCAGAGCAGATCAATGCAAGTATAACGGCGGCACCCTCACCTTTGGATACTCAATAGATCAGGATGGGTTTTATAAACTCGATGAGATCAAGGCTCCTATCGTTAGGGAAATGTTTGAGCGGACAGCCCAGGGAGAGACTGCGATATCCATCTGTAGAGACCTTAACGCAAGGGGGATCCGGACAACGAAAGGAAATGAGTTTTCTAAGAACTCTCTGCAAAACATACTTCGGAATGAGAGATATAAAGGGATATATATCTTTGGACACGAACGTAAACCTGACGGGATCCCGCGAATAGTAGATGATGACCTGTTTGACGAAGTACAGGAAAGAATCGGTAAAAATGCTGTCAACCGCAGACCTGCCATAGAAGACTATCTCCTGACAGGCAAATTGTACTGTGGGAACTGTAAGGATATGATGATCGGAACATCAGGCACATCCAAGACAGGGAGATCATATCGGTACTATATATGCAAGAACGCTCCCGACAAATGCAATAAGAAAAACGTAAAGAAGGAATTCATTGAAAAAAGAGTCCTGAAGATATGCCGGCAGTCACTCACAGACGATGTAATAAACGAAGTCGTCCAGAAGACCATTGAGCAAAACGAGCGTGATCAGGAAAGTCCGGAGCTGATACGGCTAAGAAGCGAGCTGAAAGCTACCCAAAATAAAATCGAGAAAATCATTACTGAGATCGAAAATGGTATGTCATCGGCAACGCTCGCAAACAGACTTATTCAGAGAGAGGAAGAACTGGAATTTATAAAAAAGCAGCTGAAAAAGGAAACCGCCAAACAAAAGCGCTTGGATCCTCATGATGTAAGATCGTTCCTGCGACTTTTAAGAAGAGGTCGAAAAGAAGATATCATCTATCAAAAGATGCTGGTGCATGTTTTCATAGACAAGATATATCTATATGATGACCACTTTGTGATTTATCTAAAAGGTGCCGATAAAAGGTTTTCCATCAGTGACCACGAAGCCGGAATCGTAGAAGAATACTTAACTGATGCGGGTTCTAATATTAAAGGATGCGGTCCACCATTATTAATGAAGCAGGACGCCTATATGGCGTCCTGCTTCAGACCGTAGACAAAGTCTTTCAGAGCTAACGCTCTGAAGGGCTTTTTCTTTATGGTTTTTAAATATATGCCGGCATTTTTCTTAAATTCATGAAA
>Ga0256405_10006799_pt1 | contig 17899 bp, 41 predicted proteins | sample RumenRJG_02DNA_FD_189096 | JGI IMG/M metagenome (GOLD analysis project Ga0256405, IMG submission 189096) | Bovine rumen microbial communities from Lethbridge, Alberta, Canada - RJG_02 | ecosystem: Host-associated > Mammals > Digestive system > Stomach > Rumen | place: Canada: Alberta... | reverse complement strand
AGACGAGCGGGTGAAGCTGCGAGGGCAGCCTAATGAAGCGCGAAGATACGAGCGAGGGAGTCAGGTTTGCAATAATGATGGAGTAGGAAAATAACGGCAGCACGGAGTCAGGAGTCATGATCAAACGTGCATAAACAAAATGAATTGACCTTTGTGAGATATACGCTTTTAGTGTGTGTATTTTTTCAAGTTTAAAAAACTGGCTATATCGCCGGACTCATTCAATTTTCCATGACAGGCCGACCGAAAAAAGAAGCCTGCAAATAATAAAGTTGAAACAGACTCGGCACACACAAACTCCAGTTAACAAACATGAATTCGTACATACAAAAAGCGAAAATATAGGCCACGAAAGTAGGCGAATTTTAAAAGCTGAAACGGGCAGGTTTTTTCAACCTGTGAGCCGTTCGACTCGGCAGCGTGGCCGCTATTTTGTAAACATTTATTTTTCACTAAAACCAAAAAATCAAGGAGGCAAAAACATGATTAAAGTAAAAAACCTTTCAACGAATGAAATTACAACCGTGTATAACGTAAAAACTATCGAAGTTAACGACGTGCAAATTATTGTGGCCGAGCCGCAGTGCCCGAACCCGCAGGGGCGGTTCTTTAGAAATTATCCGTGCATGGTTGACGGTAGCGAATTTGTTACCCTCGAAAGCAAAGGGCAAGAAGTAGCTTGCAAGGTGCTTTCGCTGGCAGAGGGCTACGAACTTTGCGAGAAGGGCAAGCGTGGAAAGCGTGTCCCGAAAGAAGAATCGGCTACCGAACCGACTACCGAACCGACTACAGAGGCCACTGAGACAACGGAGGCCACGACTACCGAACAACAGCCCGAACCGACGGCCACAGAACCACGGCAGGCGGCTGAAACGGCAGACGACGACGCAGCGTTATTGTTGCGGATCATCCAACGACAGAAGGGCGGCAGCGTTGACGAAAATACAGTCAGGCGCATGATCGCGGAGGAGCTTGCAAAGTACGCGCAGGCCGAGCCGAAAAAAGTACAGATGGCCGCAAAGAAAGCTACGCAGAAGGGCGAAGAAGTCTATTGCGAGGGCTTCAAGAAAATTGTGCGCAATATACGACTCGGTTATAACGTCTATATGTACGGCCCCGCAGGCAGCGGAAAAAGCCACACGGCAGAACAGGTAGCCGAGGCACTCGGGCTTGACTATTACGCACAGACAACTATCCAGTTTGCGCACGACGTTCGCGGATATGGCGATGCAGGCGGAAACCTTGTTGATACGCCTTTCTACAAAGCATTCAGCGAGGGCGGTTTATATTTTCAGGATGAATACGATCGTAGTTGTGCGGAGGCCGCGATAGTGCTAAATACGGCACTGGCAAACGGATATTACGACTTCCCAGTCGTAGGCCGTGTAAAAGCTCACCCGAATTTCCGCTTTATTGCAGCGGGTAACACGTTGATGCAGGGCGCGGACGAAGAATATGTAACAGGCCAACAGTTAGATGCTTCGAGCGTTGACCGCTTTGCAACTTTCGTGAAACTTGACTACGACAGACGGATAGAGTTGCGCATCACCAACAACGACGTGGAACTGGTTGATTTTGTTGGCGATTTGCGGCAGGCTATTACGGCAACAGGAATTAAGCACGTTGTTAGCTATCGCGCCAGTAAGTATATGGCCGATCCCGATGTGAGGGCAGAAGATACTTTGGCCGAGATATTGACCGACTGCACACTGAAGGGACTGGATCGCGACGCTATCCGTGAAATATACGGCCGTCTGAATAATAAGCGTAGCCAGTGGGCAGTAGCCATGAAGGAGGTAGCAGGCGAATAGCTTGCAACCTCTTTTTCTTGTGAGTGACAATAAACAACAACAACAATAATAATAACAAACAAGTATATGAAAATAGTTAATTTTTTCCCGTCAATATATGATATGCACAAATATCTAACCGAAAATGAAACGCAGCCGTATTTTGCAAACAGGGTAGAGACGGGCAGCCATCTTGCGGGTAGCACATCTAAAGGCACGGAAAGCTACGAACAGGCCGACAACTTTCTTCTGTACGGTGACAAAGAAAGCATGAAAAAAGTCGAGGAGATGGGACTAAAAGAGACTCGTGAAAATATAGCACGCTACGCAAACAGACGGCAGGTATATAGTAGCGTAGTCGGTTTCGCGCCAAACGTGGCCAATTACGTGGCAGGATCGCCCTGTAGCATGATAGCCAGTCGGCAGGTACGACAGAAGCAAAAAACTATCAAGGTGTGCTATATAAATAATGCTTCCGGCTACGAAAGTACGGATAACATATTTAAGGCTGCCGTTAACATGTTCTGCGCTATAATGATTTTAGAGGCGCAGGGTATTAGTGTTGACTTGACAATAGGTATCTGCGCCAGACAGAACAGGGGAAAAGATAAATTAGGCATGTTTCTCAAAATTAAGCGTGCAGGGCAAAAGTTAGATATTTTGCGCATGATTTATCCGTGTGTCAACCCGTCGTTCCTGCGTAGGCATTATTTCCGCTATACTGAAGTAACGAAAGGCGTAATTAAATCTTTCGTTAATAATTACGGTTATATTGTCGAGGACAAAAACGAGATACGAGACATGGCGGCTTCATGCAATATTAAGCCAGACGTAATTATTAGATATTACGACTCGCGAGATAGGAGCGTGGATGATGTTATTAAAATGATCCGCGACGGCAAATAACACAATAACAGGGGTATCAAGTAATCGGTGTAGGTGCAGCGAAAGCACCTACCCCTGCAACTTAAATAAACGCTTTCTAAGCGCATGAAATATGTTTGGTGGGTAACTTATCCACTGGCACGGACAAAACGCGACAGAGGGCATTAAAATCATTTTTAAACCAAAATTATAGGAGATGTACGTATGAATGACGAACTTTTAAAACAATATCCGCACCTGACTAAGTGCGACGAATACGACCACGTAACATGTGGCAAGAATATCCGTGCGGAATTGAAAAAGCACTGGCCAAACACGAAATTCAGTGTGCGCTACGAATCTTTTGCAGGAGGTGACGAATACAGTGTATCATGGGAAGATGGCGCGACGACGAAAGAAGTCGAAGCGGTTATTAAGAAATTTCAAAATAGCCATGCCGACGAAACTGGCGACTATTGGGATTATGATTCGTCAGAGTTCAACGAATTATTTGGCGGTGTCAAGTATGTTATGACATCGCGGAGCATATCGGATGAAGTGTACAATAAAGTACGCGAAGAACTTGCTGATCTGACCGACGAACAGGTACGAACACAAACGTATAAGTGCGACAAAGATGACGTTATGCGCGTTATCATGGGTGGATATGCTTTTAGTGTTGACGACGTTGTTCATCAAGTTGCACGTTCCCGTTCATGGTATGAAGAACAACCAAAACAACAGAGACGCGATGAACAACCGCGTGAGTTGCCTGAATGTGGTGAAATAGTCTGTAAAGACTACTCAGATAAGAGCTTTGTTGTTGTTGGTGACACAAAGCCTATTAAAGACGAGTTGAAGCGATTCGGTGGCCGCTTTAACAAAAAGCTCTACTCCGGCACGGTTGCAGGATGGGTGTTCCCGATTGCAGTACGCGAAGAAGTAGAAGCGTTTTTGTGGTCACTTCCAGAAGCATAAAGTTGTGTTGTAATGATTGATTTATATACTTGTTTTATTATTAGATTGATTCTTGCTCGGTGGCCGCTGTGAAGCTCCCACCGCTTTTTAAACTTAAACCAATGGAGGAAATAAAAATGAAAACATTTGATTTATTTATATTCATGGTGGGCAGCATAATTATTGCCCCTGCCGTTATACTTTGTTGTAGCGGAAATATCTTTGCTACGTTTATAGGTGTCGTGTACGCGGCTATTTTGTACGCGACGGGTAATAACACGTTTGCGACGTTTTGGCGCGAATATTGGAAAGTATCTATTAACTTAACTAAAAAAGTGGAGGGTAAATAATATGAACGATACAGCAAAAAGAAATTTGGAAACAATACGTAATAGCATTGCCGCGTATGCGTCTTACTTAGACAGGAGCGCAGATATTTACGGAGAGATTGATGATGCAGTACAAAAGGCAGAGTACGCGATGAGTGAGCTTTTAAACACGATTAACCGCGTTGAAAAACACGCAGAGTTCATGAACAAAGAAAAACAGAAAGGAGGTACGATATGATCTATTTATGCGGAGTTATCTGGCTTGTAGCCGAGATGTTGGGATATTTCAGAAAGTAAAGTAAGGAGTAAGAACGATAAACAAAACAAAAAATATGAGTGTAAAAAAATTCGTCGGATGGAGGCGCGTCAGTACAACAAAACAGCGCGGCTCACATTTAGGATTGGAAGCACAGAAGTCTATTATTGATTTCTTTGTAGAAAGAGAGAAAGGTGAACTGATTGCTGACTATGAGGAATGTCATAGCGGAACTGACCTTGCAGGTTGTACGGAGTTAAAGAAAGCGAAGGAACACTGCAAGAGAACCGGCGCGACACTTATTATCGCAAAGACAGATAGATGTCGTGATACTGTAGAGGCTCTACAGTTGTATGAGGAAATGAATGGTAAAATTTATTTTTGCGATTTACCTCACACAGACAAATTTACATTGACATTGTTCTTTAGCCTCGCAGAGCGGGAGGCCATGATAGTAAGTCTTAGAACAAAACAAGCCTTAAAAGCAAAGAAAGACCGCAACGAACAGACGGGCGGCACAAATGAGCTTTGGGGTAAGAACACGGGCGCGAACAGGGAAGAAGTGTTGGAAGAGGTTCGGAGAAAGAGTGCGGAGGTCAGACGGCAAAGAATGATCAATGAGCCATCGAACAAATTTATCTGGACTTACACACAGAGCCAGATAAAGAATGGTCGCAGATTCTTCACGGATGAAGAGTTTGAGCAATTAGCTTGCGAGTTAAATGCACTTGAGCGGAAAACACCCACAGGCATGGAGTATAATAAAAACCGTGCAAAGGCGCAATATTACAAAATAAAGAAAGCAATGACATCTATTTAGGCAAAAAGATGCTTTCTAAGCGCATGAAACGTTTCGGTCGGTATAGTTTACCACAAAGATACCGAAATGCGCTTAGAACGCGCTTAAAACGCGAAATAAACACATAAAGACATGAAAGGTAAGAAAATGTATGGAGTTAAGTGTGCGGATGGTGATATTATTGCCGTCACGAACACGAAAGAAACGGCAATGCGTATTATGCGCGTTGTTGTCGAACATGATTGTTTGAACGAAAGTACAAACGTTTTATACGATTTGGGTGATACGGTTTATTTGGCAAACAGACAAAACGTCCAGATTGTTAGCCTGAATTACTTCTCTTCTAAAAAGAATTTTGTTTCTACAATGAGTTACGAAACTTTCGATTATTAAGATTATGAAATACTTTAAAGTAAAAACGGCAGGCAAGAACGATTGTTGCGAGTGTTGCTTTGCGATGACTTGCACCGATGAATGCAAATTAAAAAGAGGTTATCACTACGAAAAAGTTTATCACTTCGAAGAAATAAAAGAGGAGGATTATGTATGAATATTAGAATCGGATTTAAAGATGCCCTATCATACGGTGCAGGCATGGAGAATTGGGTACGTGGTTGGTTTGAGAAGGAATTAGGCTACAAAATGGAGTACACGTTTGTGTATGACTTTGCCGTTGCCGATTGGTTCAGCCGACAAGATGTTATAGACACGTACAACAGAGTAAAAGAGTCATGGCTTGATAACTACAAGGCTTTTACGGAGGTGGCAATGTCGCTTTCTATGCTTTCGAATGCACACTACCAATTAAGAAAGCAAGGATATGACGGGCGCGAGGATTTTATTGTGTTGTATGAGGATTTGTTTTACAAGGCAAAGGAAGATTTCTACGACAAGTACGCAGGCGACGGAGAGGCTTGTGCGTGGTTTTTCCAGATGACCGACTAATAACCCTATATGGTACATTGCGCTGGTTCGATTCCGGCGTAGGGTACGAGGATGTGAATCCTTATTCTGTATTCATATTTTGGTTTTAAGTGATTTTTGTTGGTTGGCGGTCATGGTGGATAGGTGAGTAACCGATAACCCATCGTGCCGCCAACATTTTTATTACTAAAAGATGAGATACAGGAATAAGACATAGAAAAATATTCACCAAAAAAAATTAAGTATATGGCAATGATTATTAAGACGGACGGACAAGTTATTTCCGTACAACCTAAAAACGGAAAAGACTTCTCGCTCCAAGAATTGAAAGCGATTGTGGGCGGCTATATTGAAATCATCAGAATGAATGATAAATTTATGGTCGTTAATGAAGAAGGTAAACTCGAACAACTCCCTTACAACGCTCTTGCAACTGGATTTTATTGGGCTAACGTAGGTCGTTACGACTATATTGTAGGTGATGTTCTTGTATGTGGCATTGATGAAATTAACTAAACAATAGAAAGGAAAAAGTAATATGGAAATTAACGAACTTAGAAAAAGGCAACTTGTTTATTATCGGCACAAACATCAGTTATTGTACGTCGATAGCGTAGACTTACGGAAGAAAAGTGTGACTTGTAACGACGGGAATATCGTCATCGGTGTAGATAGGTTGGAAAAGGTAGACGAAGAAGTCTTAGGGATGTTCGGTCTTACTATTGACGACATCTTACAACAAAATTACAGTATTTGAAAAAAGTGAAAGTTATGACATATCAGGGATTAGACAAGAATAATGTAGTACACATTGGTGACTTGTACAAGAAAGCCGGAAAATTCTTTATCATTGCGGAAGAAACGGATGACAGGGGATTGAAAGTGAGTTACGAAGTTGATCCGTGGTCGATAAAATGTGTTGAATTATGATAGATGCGAAGAATTTACTATCAAGATACACAAAAGACGGAAAGACATATAGCGTAGATGTTGCGTCAATGGGCGAAAAGGCGATGCGATTAAAACGATTGTACGATTGTTCCGTCAGCCTTTATCTACGTGCAAAGATAGCGCACAAGAAAGGAGATACGGAATTTAGCCGGATGTGTAGATTAAAAGAAGAACTTGACAAACATTTAAATAATGATGAAAACAAGACGTTGTAAAATATGCTTTGAAGAAAAGCCAATAGAAAAGTTTAAGCATTGGAAGAATAAAGACGGAGAAATATGCTACGGCTACCAGTGTCGTGCTTGTGAAGAACGTAAGTACAGACACAAGAAAGAGGTGGAAAACGGAGCGATGTACCATCTGGCGCGATATACGGACAAAGAGCTTATCTTTGAGTTGAATATGCGTGGCTATGGCATTGAGAATATTTAATATTAACGTTAAACAAAAAATGAAGATGAAAAACGAAAACGAAGTAACGAGATTCATGTATTATATCTTTAATAGATTTAGCATTGATGAATCAAGAAAATTGTTTGGTGAAAACCTTGGCGAACATATCTTTAGAAAGTTGCTATTACACCACAACGGTTTAAAATGGTATGCAGAGCTTGACAAAGCATGTCGGCAAAAACTCGTTGACAGGGCGAATGAACTTTATGGGTAGAATTAGTTAAAGTTTGTAAAAAATAACATGAGGTTATAAATTAAATTTTCACTTTCTTGTGACAACAAAAAGTGTTTAATGTTATAATTTAATGTTTATATTTAATGTTATATATTTATTGATATGTTACAAATTTGGACTACAATCGTTACAGATTTTGACTTTCATCGTTACAAATTTGGACAGCATCGTTACAAATTTGGACTCTTAATAAAACAAAAATATTTTCATAAAAATATTGTTTTTATAAAATAAAATGCTATCTTTGCAAACGGAAACGGGATAGACGGGAGTCATGAACCGTTGATAAGGTTTCCGCATTTTACCTTCCCTTTCCGTTTCTTTTAGAAACTAACTAATGCGGATTATAATTAAAATGCGGTATGAAGATAGTATTTTTTAGACAGTTATTATTAGATGAAAATGCGCGGCATTGGACTGCTGCTCAACAAATGATTTATTCCCACTTGTTATCACAATCAATACTTAAAATTGCTGGTGTTTTTCATAACAATGGAGAAAGTATTGACTATAGCGAAGTTATAGAGGACTTTAGATATGAAGATGGTACTATTGATTTATGTAACTTCACTGTTCGTAAACTTGTTGATGATTTGGGATTATCAAAACAAAACATATACGACTCTATAAACTTCCTCTTATCCACTGGATATATCGAAGATGAATATATTTATTGCCCGAAAGAAATAATATGTCATGGGTACTTTGAACTAAAAATAGATTCCGGGTTGACAAAACAATTACTTATTTTTTATTCTTGGCTATACGATAAGGCATATACAACTATTAAAGGCCACTCATTTAACGGGGTCATAGACACGTTTAGTTACAAGATGGCTGAAATACTTGGAACTAACGACACAAACATACGTGTTATGCTTTCAAGGCTTTCAGATAAAGGTCTTGTTAAGCGTATAAATACAGAAGATAGAAGATACGGAAAGTTAATAATTAAATAATACACAATATGAAATCAGAAGTTTACAACATCGACTGTATGGAGTTTATGAAAAACTCTGCCAGACAAGTTTTCGGACTCACCATAGCTGACCCTCCATTTGCTGTCAAGTACGCAAGAGGAAAGAATGGCTTCGGTGTCACGACTAAGAACTTGCCAACACCACAAGACTTAAAGTGGGATAGCAAGATTCCAGACAAAGAGTTCTTTGACGAGCTTTTAAGGGTGTCTGACAGGGTTATTATTTGGGGAGGGCAATACTTTACTCATCTGCTTCCTCAGTCGAAATGTTGGCTTGTATGGGACAAATGCAACGGAATAGAAAACAAATCTCCATTTGCCGATTGCGAACTTGCTTGGACTAATATGACTAAGGTCGTAAAACAATTCCATCTAAGACAACTTGGATTCATGTCGCAAACCAAAGATGGCAAACGCATCCATCAAACACAAAAACCCACAGAGTTGTACGAGTGGTTGATTAAGAACTATGCAAAAGAGGGTGATATTATCTTTGACCCGATGGCAGGTTCTTTCAGTTCAAGAATTGCCGCTTATAGGTTGGGATATGATTATGTCGGCTGCGAGATTGATAAAAATTTCTTTAACAAGGCAGAAGAAAGATTCAAACAAGAGACATCACAATTATCACTATTTAAATAATACAATATGTTAGAGTTAAACAAAATTTATTGTGGCGACTGCTTAGACTTGATGCCACAAATACGAGACCAAAGTGTTGATATGGTGTTGTGTGATTTGCCATACGGCACGACAGCTTGCAAGTGGGATGTTATTATACCATTTGACAAACTTTGGGAACAATACAAGCGTATCGTTAAACCAAACGGAAATATCATACTTTTCGCAAGCGGTCGTTTTGTTTTTGAGTTATACGCAAGTCAACCTAAGCTTTTTAGATATGATTTGGTTTGGCAAAAATCAAAGTGTGGAAGTCCATTTACTGCTAAATATATGCCTTTAAAGAAACATGAAAATATTCTTGTTTTCGGGGAAAGCGGTGCATACTACAAACCGCAAATGCAAAATGGCAAACCATACAAAAGAAATTGGACTCCTACCAAAACCAATAACATGAAATATGGTATTAGTGGAGTTCAAACAAATAATAATGGAACAAGGCATCCGTCAACAGTTTTGAATTTTCCTCAAAATTGGAGAAGACAAGACCAATTCCATCCGACACAAAAGCCTGTTGAACTATTGCAGTGGTTAATTCGCTCTTATTGTAAAGAAGGTGGTGTTGTGCTTGACAACTGCATGGGTAGTGGCAGTACAATCATTGCGGCAATCAAGGAGAAACGGAAATACATTGGTATCGAGAAAGACGAACACTACTTCGAGATAGCAAAAGAGAGAATTAAGAACGAAACGAGCCAACTGAGTTTATTTTAATAACAAATCTATGACGACTAATTAAACAATGGAGGTGAAATAAAAGGAATATGTTACAAGCAAAGACAAGAATACAACGTGATTATGTTGAAGGAATTGTAGAGAAACATATTGAACGAATCCAAGACGGCTGCAAATTTAGTTACGCGAATGTTTACAGCAACTGCAACGATGTTGTAGAAATAAATATAGTACACGAACATGACGACTTGTCGATTGATATTCCATTCGACATGATGGCAGAGATAGTTGATTACCTGAGAGAACAAAACAACAAATAACAGAATTATGGACAAGAAAATCTACATCGTGACAAGCGGAGAATACTTGGATTATTCTATCCACGCTGTGTTCTCCACTAAGGAAAAGGCAGAGGAGTACATTCAACAGTGTGGCACTGATTACACAATTGAAGAGTATGACCTCGACAAAGAGGTTGAAAAGAAAGAACATCTTTGGAAAATCAAGTTCGATAAAAACGGCGTAGCGACAGCATCACCAAGTTTTCTTATAAAAGAAAAAACGGACGTTTGTTTCGTATCCGTTTCATGGTACGGTGAGCGTTTTATACACTTCCATGTTGATGCAGACTCGATGGACAGAGCCATAAAGATTGCAAGGGAACGCTATGCCGCTATCAGGGCAAACAGTTATATTTGGCTTAGGCTTACGAACCCATACGAAACTGACGGGTTTGGCGGCTCGAAATTCGAGAAGTTCAATATCAAGACTAACGAGTTCTTTAAGTAGTAAACTAAATAAAAACAACAATATGAAAAATCAAAAACGCTTTCCACTTTTCTCTAACGGCACAGAATTTATGCTATGGACTTTGCGTAATTGTGACAGATGTATCAAGGCGGTGTTTTATAACGAGAAAAAGAACACATGTCCTAAGTACAAGTGTCGCATCCAAGAGCATATTGAAATAGCGTGTATTGGAGATGGCATGGGTAATGAGCGTGATTATAAAGCCACACACTCGTACATTTGCCCACATATAAAGACAGAGCGCAAGAAGCCACGCAAGAAAACAAATGAAAACGAATTAACTTTATTCTAATAATATGAATTTATAATTAAACAAACAATAATGGTATGGATATAAAAATGTTACATGTAAAAAACCAAAACCAAAAGGATGTTATTCTTAAAATTCTTGAAGATGACAATCCTACAACGTATCACACTTTTGAGGATTATGATAATGAAAACATCTTTGTTGACGGTCTAATAAGTTTTGATGCTATGGCTAAAATAGTAGACTATCTTAGACTTAATATCAAAAAGGGTGTTTGGTATAAATGTATTAAAGACGTATTTGATAACGAAAACAAATTTCTTCTATTTACAAAAGGAGAATATTATCTTTGTTCTAAAGACAATACATTGTTAGCAAACAATGATGAAGTTATTTATTGGAACAAATGGAACAATCCGTTAGAATGTTTTGTTGAAGTACAAAATAAATAAAAAACAACGAATAACGAATGGATATGGAAAAACTAAAACAAGTAGATGTGGGCTACGAGCTTAACAAAGAAGGCTATGGTTGGTCAGAAACCGTTGTAACGGATGAAAGTGTGTTGGCGGTTCTCGAAATGCGCTACAATATACAAATTGCATTAGCCATCGAATACAAAGAGGGCAGTAAAACTAAGTCAATCCGCATAGTTACGAAAGACAGAAAACATTATAAACTATATTTGTAAGAATATGAAAGAAAAAGAATTAAGAACAGCATTGACGCATTGGCTGATTTGCAACAAGGACTTTGAAGTGTTCAAGAAAGGCGAACGATACTGGCTTAAACTACTCTCAAACGGTGACTTGTGCGGTCGTAGCGACAACATCAAAGGTGTCGTAACGATTAAGATTAAAGAACAGAAATAACAACAACAAACTTAAAGATTATGGCAAAGATTGAATCATTACCGCTTAATGTGGTTTGGAATCTGACAAAGCAAGAACTTATGTCTGCTTGTGGAACGACAAATGTTGAAATCGTCGGTGTTGGATATGCTTCCGAATATGAAGATGACGACAATCTTGACGATTACCCTCTTTTGGTAAATGCAATAATTATTGGCGCAAAAGGAACGGAAGACAGCGGATTGCACCATTGGCTCATGGTGTGGAATGAAAACGAATGCAATTTCCATACCATAATGCGACTTGACCAGAAAGGAAGTAATAACAAAGGTTAGTATTATGATGAATTGTAGGAGTTGTAGGTATTGTGCCTTTGATGAATATCATCAATTGCATTGCTATTATCATGATTGCGATCCCGAAAGAGTTCGTTCTTGTTCCAATCACACACGCATCCCTGATGATGATTTTTGTTAATATAGTATAAACTTTTGCCGCACAATATACGTCATTCCGAAATAGTTCGTAATTTTGTACTTGATTTTAAGTTTAACCAACAATTAAATTGGCATAAAAATGAAAAAGATTACTTGGAAAGAGTTTAAAACGATGTGGTTAGAATCGTTCCATATCGCTATGCACGGATTGAAAGTAAATATGGTGGCTACACTATTAGGATTGTGGACTATAAGCCTTATAGCCTACGAGTGGTTGAAGAAGAAATGTATTAGGCATAAATTCATTTTAAGCGTTGTTGTAGCCATTATCTCGTTCGTTACGTGTATTTACCTATACGTGAACGGGAAATGCGCGAGAAACGCTTATGAAAAGCAAATCTTCGGTCTTACACAAAAGATTGACAGCCTGAAAAGTTCAAGTTTGGTGCAAGATAGCTTTAACGAGGGTCTGAAAAAAGGCAACGAGATTGCCGTACAAGCATTATCAAAAAAAATAGAATAAAAGATAAATGGCAACATACGGAATAAGTTTGACACCCGTTAAACTACAAGACAAAGACTTGCGGATAAACAAGATCTTAAAGGCGCAACTGGAAAAGAGCTACGGAGTGACAGGTAAGGCAACTCAAATAGTTTCTTTCATTGATGAACATAACAAGGTTCGTAAAGTGTTTTTCGACAACGAAAACATAAACATTATAGTATATCGGAAATTACATCCGAATTACACGGTGGAGGTAGAAAACCTTTCATTGTACGAGCCTAAGTTATTAAGGAAACAACGTAAAGAGAAAGAAAACTATGAACTTGAGATGCGTATTATAAGAGAAGAGCGTCGAAGGAAAAGAGAGTTGTACCTAAAAGAAACGGTACGTGTCATCATAGACGAAGATGAAAAAGTGTATTATGAAAGTATCACACAAGCGGCAAGGGCGATGAATACTACCGTTTTAAAGTTGTACAACGCGATAGCATTAAATATGGCTATCAACGGGCATCTGTTGTCATATAAGACGATAAAGAAAAGTGTCCTAAACAAGAGTGACTATACAAAAGCTTTATAAAAACAACAACGAACAAAAAAATAGGAGATCGGCAAATATGGAAAGAACACATCACAATGACCTTTCGCAACACGACAAGGAACTGTTGGCGAAGATTAGAAAAATTGACACAGAAATGTCATTCTACGGATGGCCAGAGATAGCATCTTTGGCTGAACAATTAGAGGATGAGTACCAGCGCGAATTGTGGAACGACACTTGCAAGCACTACAACCACATGGAAGAAGCAAGCATCGGCGAGTTATGATATACAACCCTCTTAATTCTGTATTCCGCGAAGGCAACGTTATCCTTCAGGTACAACGAACAAAATACCAACAGCCTCTCTGTGACGGCTGCTGGTACAACAACGAGAAGAACTATACCAAGTCATGCTTCGTCCACGGCCATGTATGCACACCGTACCACAGGAAGGACAAGTTGCAAGTACGATTCGTAAAGGTAGAACAATAATGAAAGCAATCAAAGAGTATGTCGTCTCGGCAGTATGGCTCGCAGCCATCACACTCGCCACATTCCTCGGACTCATCGCATGGGTGTTCTTTCATCCTAAACCACGATGCCCGAAGTGCGGACGAAAGATGAAGCACGGAAAGACCGACGAAAGCTTCGGGGTGTGGATGTGCAAGGACTGCATGGAGAAGTTCAGATAAAAAAAAGGATATGAAGAAGCCAGAAATCCTACTTGACATCATGCTCGATGGACGCTTCGTCTGTCAGCTACGCTATGCACGTCACGGCCAGTTGAAAATCATCAATGGTCACATGGCGGAAGTATACGACCTCGACGACCTACAGTCCTTTGTAGAGAAAGAACGGCCTTCCCTCATCGGACAGCCCTACAAAATCGAGTTTTCGCAACAACACATCTAACAACAACACGTCATGAAACAGTTATTCGGAGATACAATGCCTTCTTCCATCAAGTACCCGTTCTCATACGAGAACATAAAAGGGATAAGTATGAGCGCACAAAGGAATCCTTTTACAGTAGATGGTGAGTTTAATATTTATGGTTCTGTTGAGTTCAAGAATGGGAATACAGAGGGTAAGCAAAGATTTCGGGCTAATAGCCTTGGAGAGTTATTCGAGAAGATAGCTAAGTTTTGTATGTCACTACAGTAAACAAAATAATAAAACTTTTATAATTATGACAATAGAACAAAAATCTGTGGCCTATGACAAGGCTGAATGTCAAAAAAAGGTATTATTTTCTGACCTTGACGGAACGTTGATAGATACTATATCTGGAAATACTTTTCCTAAAGGTATTTGGGATATGCAATTTAAGTGGGATGTAATTCAAGCCATTAAAGACTATGGCTTTGAAATCCTTATTATTGTTAGTAATCAGGGCGGAATTGAAAAAGGATTTGTTAATGAAAGACATTTCACTAAAGGAAAAATGAACTATATTCAATTTGCCCTTATGGAGTATCTTGACATACCCGTAGAATATGATTACTGCAAATTCAACGATAAGGATAATCCATTTAGGAAACCTAACACTGGCATGTTGGAGCATGTTTGTTTCAAGAACTTGCCAAAGCATAACGTCATAGCAAGCAAAGAGGAAATGCTTATGATAGGAGATGCAAGTGGTAAAGAAGGACAATTTTCAGACTCTGATAAAAAGACTGCTGAGAACTTTGGCATTGATTACTTCGATATTATAGATTTTAAACAATACGTAGAATTAAATAAGTGTGATACAGAAATATGAAAGATTATAAGAAAATACTTGAAGGGATAGTGAAAATCATCAACACCACAGAAAAGAGTGATATTGGCTTTGTTAATATCTGTACCTATATTGATGAAAACTGTCCCGAACTCAAAGAGAGCGAGGATGAGGAGATAAGGAAAGAACTCATTGAAAAGGTGAAAGAAACTCCCGCTTGTATAGGTTTTGATAATAAGAATGCTGTGCTTGCTTGGCTTGAAAAGCAATCTACTCCACAAGTAAGAACTGGTCTTGAATGGTTAAACACCATAGATGATGCTTGCGACAAGAGATATGCAGAAGAATATGCACATGGAGAGTATTGCCATGAACAATCCTTTAAGTGGGGATTTCAAGAAGGTGTTGATTGGCTTGAAAAGCAAGGTGAGAAGAAGTCTGCTGAGTGGAGTGAAGAGGATGAAAGAATGTTTAATTCTGCCCTTTGGCATATCAAAAATTCTTGTAGTAATGGAGGTAAAAATAGCGGAGAATTTGAAGTCTATAATTGGCTCAAATCCCTCAAACCTCAGTCTCATTGGAAACCGACAGAAGAGCAACTCTCAGAACTTCGTCATGCAATTAGCGGATGTTCATTTGAAACATCTATACTTGTAGAATTAGAAGAAAATTTGAAGAAATTATTATGACACTTGTATTTAAGAAAAACCCGAATATTAAAATTGAGGCACCATCTATAAAAACCATTAAGTGTGGAAAGGATAAAAATAGTTATGGGTGGTATATTGTTGAAGATTGCGATGATGGCAATTATGAAAACATCCTTGGAGCATTAAGTATGGCATTTTGGGAACTTACAGATTAAGTTATGAAATGGTATCATGGTACAAATAAAAAAGCGTGGGAATTAATTAAAAAAGAAGGGGTATTATTTGGAGTTGACAAATTTAAACATGATGCTCCAAGAAAAACATATTTGGCGGCTGATAAGCAAGAAGCTAAATGTTATGGTGATGTATTATTAGAAGTTGAATATAACCCTTCTATTCATTCCACAATGAATAATTATGTTCCAGACTGTTGGCAAATAAGAGTGTATGAACCTATACAAATTAAAAATATCAAATGTTTAAAAGAATAAAATATGTACGGATATTATTATAAAGCAGGGAAAAGTTGGGAAGATAAGAAACTTTGGGAGGCCACCAAAGATAATCCACAACAAGATGTAAATATTAAGTCCTTTTTGCAGCAAGATAACTATTGGAACATCGGTAGTTTCATGGAACTTGCAAAGGAAATACAGTTAGTTCTTAAAGCAGACTATTCTTTTCCAATAATTCTTGACGAGGAACACAAGTTGGTTGATGGTGCGCACAGATTAGTTCATGCGTATCTTGATGGGAAGACACACATTAAAGGTGTTATAATAAGGAATGACCAATGGCCAGAACCTGACTATAATGAATCAAAACAAAGAATAGAAGAATAAAGTTATGAAAAAGATTATCCTATTAGCTCTCACCACCTTGATGATGGTGGGGTGTGAACACAAAACCGATGCTGAAATAGAAGAGGCAAAACATTTGAAAGGGTTCAATATTGTTGTTATAGATAGCTGTGAGTATCTTAAAAAGGATGATTGGGCTGGATATCAAGGATTTGGATATTTTGCCCATAAAGGCAACTGTCGCTTCTGTGCTGAACGTAGGAAGCAAGAATTAAAAGAACTGATTGAACAACTAAAAGATAAATAAGTTATGTTTATAGCAATTATACTTATTATTTTGTTACTTGGTGTACCATCAAGGAAAGTTATCCAGAAAGATAAAAATGGCATTGTTGTGGGAGAGTATGAATCTATCACTCTTGCGGCACAAGCAAACGGAGTATTATATACGTCTATAGTAAACAATTTAAAGGGTCGTTCTAAATATTGTGGTGGATATAAGTATGAATACAAGTAAAATTAAAACTATGAAAAAAGAGGATGCTATAAAGTACTTACAGCAGTTGTACCCCAATGGTGGCTACACATGGCTTGACGAGCAAAGAATGGAGGCCATCACTATGGCCATTGAAGCTCTTGAGGCATCCCTACCCCCCAAAGAAGAACTGGAGGAATATGCTCAAAGGGAATCCGAGTTGTTCGGTGAACGTGAATACGAAGTTGATTCTCTCGACAGAAATGCTCTCAGGAAAGGTTTTTACTGGGGTTGTAAGGCAGGCGCAGAATGGATGGCAAGTCAAGGGGAAACAGCAGAGGTCGGCTATTGGAATCAGCGAGGACTGTCTCTCCGTCTTGACAAGTCTTTAGAAAAATTGGGATATAAAGAAGGTGACAAAGTAATCATACAAATAAGAAAGAAGTAACTATGGATAATATGGAAAAAGCATTGTACCGAGTGACCACAAGGGGATGCGGTACGTTCTACGTCGTGGCATCGTCGTTTGACTATGCCGCTGGCGAAGTGACGAGAGAACTGAATGCACAGGACTACGGAAATTCAGCTCAGAGAGTTGTGACAAGCGTCGATTTCATTTGTCGGCAGACGTTCATGTCAAACGGCAAACGTGCGCTGTATGGTGACAATGACGAGAATCACCTAATGATTTCAAAGGAGGACTGACGTATGGTAACATTCAACGAAATACGCAAGTGGTTCGGTTTGGATTCCCGCATAGGCAAAGTAAAGTGCTATGTGTGTGGCAAGGAGTTAGAAGTTCCTAACATGTACTCCGATGAAGAACTATCTATATTGAAGCCTTATTGTTGTTCGACAACAGTCTTGCACGTTCAATGGCTTATTCATCACGGCTGGCACGTCAGTAATTACGATGCCGAACCAGCAGGAGCATACTATTGTCCTGACTGCTTCCCGAAAGGAACTC
>Ga0256405_10006798_pt1 | contig 17904 bp, 18 predicted proteins | sample RumenRJG_02DNA_FD_189096 | JGI IMG/M metagenome (GOLD analysis project Ga0256405, IMG submission 189096) | Bovine rumen microbial communities from Lethbridge, Alberta, Canada - RJG_02 | ecosystem: Host-associated > Mammals > Digestive system > Stomach > Rumen | place: Canada: Alberta... | reverse complement strand
GGGTTTGTACATCCGGCAAGATGCAACTCAACCGTATAGGAAGATCCTTTTTTATGCAACTGTCAATGTGCTATGCCGCTGAGTAAGTGGCAGGTGTATCACATAGAAAAAATGATTGACCCATATTTAAGATGATGCCGGATATTACTGATGATTCTTATGAATCGGAAGACAATGATTACGAGAAGGTAGATCCGGCGACTTTTGCAAAAGGTCTTGATAGGATTGAGTTCAAAGATAAAATCTTCGTACTTACTGGATTTGATACACGTGAAGAAAACAAGATTACAAGCATTATTACGGAAAGAGGAGGAACTATAAAGAGCTCGACGGTCCTCAAAACAGATTACCTTGTTGTCAGCGGGGACTATTCCTCAAAGAAATATGAACGCGCTGTTGAGCTAAAGCAGAAGGGCAAGAATATCTCGATTATCAGTAGTGAACAGTTCTATGATTTGCTCCATTAATTTGTAGTTCCTAGGTGCATGTTATAAGTATAACTTAGAAAGGAATTTTATAGTATGTCATTAAAACAAATGATTGCTTTTACTGAGGATGTTGGGCCGGATATATGTGAATTTGAGATTGAATGCGAGTTACTTTGCAATATTACAAAATCGTTTATAGAAGAGCATAGAGATGATTTTGATGCTGAAGATGGTCGAATGCTTAAATCATCAAATGGAATATTACAAGGATTGGCACCTATAGATGTTTGTCCAGGTAAAAAAGCCGACTTAGTCGATTGCTTAGAGGCTGTTCTGACAGAGTTTGAGATAGATGAAGAGTATATTGGGAAAATTCGCGATCAGAAGGAACAGATTGTTGAAGGTTCAACTATTGTTAAGTGGATGGCTTTGAGCAGAGATTTGAGAGCTTTGGATTTAGAGGGTGGTATAGAATTAATCGATGATGTGATCTTTGATAAAGTAATTGAAGCAATTGGTACATCATTGGATAGAGAATCCGCGATGAAGGATGAAGCGTTTAAGAAGGAAGCTATGTGGTATTTAGAGACTGAGCTACCCTACTTAATACTTATCTCTGAGTACAAACAGGAAAGTGATTCATGTAATAAAGTAATCAAAGATGAGATATCTGAATACGATTATGATAATAGTGCTAGTTTAGAAAAACCAGAAGATGATATTACTGAGAATGATCCTAATACCAGTGAGAAATTATCTTCCACAAAAGATGAATCTATAATAGACGATAATAGGATTGATACCGAAACAAGCTTATGCAATGTTTCGTTCTATATGGATAAAGATGTTTGCTCTTGGCTTTTTAATGAAGCTGGTGGTAAGGAGCAAACTAAAGTAAGCATGAAATTTGAAGATAATGACCACTTTAGCTACGATATTATTGATCAGCCATTCCATTGTGAAATAAAGGTTAAGGAAGGGAATATTGAATTTCTGTTATATATTCGTACTGTATTTGGCATTTATGAAGAAGAGAATGCTAATATTCATATAGTTTTTCATGGAAATGGAGAGAAACCTAATATAATCAGACAAGAAGGTATTGGTGGGGATGTAGCACAGACAATATCATACTTTGTGAAGATTGCCGTTCAGTTGCATAAACATATTAGTGGTACTATCAGTGAAAGCTTTGCTGAATTAAATCCTGAAAAAGAAGGAATGCTCGTCAGGATTATAGACAATGACCTTGTATTTAATAGAGTTTCCGGAAGGAAGCGCCCTTCGATGCTTTGCAATTCTTTATTCGAAGGAATGCATATGGATAGGCCTTATCTGGACGAACAAGCTAATGCTCTTGCTCGCGAGCATTTGACTATGGATGAAAAAATCTCCCTTGCAGAAGATGGCGATCCGGATTGCATGGAGGAAGTTGCTCAAGCATACCTTAATGGTGCAGACGGAGTTGAACAAGATTTTGGTAAATCTGCGTACTGGTGGGAAAAGCTTGCAGAGACAGGGGATCCTAGTGCTCAGTTTAACACAGGTTTGTTTTACGCAAAAGGTTGTGGAGTAGAAAGAGATTTTAAAAAAGCTGCAGATTGGATGAGAAAAGCTGCAGAGAATGGTGATGATGACGCTACTAACCTTGTAAAGTCTTATGAAGAAGTCCAAGAAAATCTAAGCAAAGCTGAGGCTGGTGATGCGGCGGCACAAGCAGAAATAGCAAAGCTCTACACCAAATTGGGCGGCTCCTTGGAACAGTTTAGTACTGACAGTGATTATAAAGAGGCTTTTTTATGGGCGAAAAGGTCTGCAGACCAAGGGTGCCCAGAGGGCCTGTATTGCCTTGCGCTTTGTTATGAACATGGTAGAGGCACAGAGTATAATAATGAGAAAGCAATTGAGGCATATAAAAAGGCTGCCGATATGAAGCATGCTCCATCCCAGTGGAATTTGGCATGCGAATATCTTCGCGGTTTCAGTATTGGACATGAAGTAGAAGGACTGATACTTGCCTATGAATCTGCAGCCCAGGGATACGAACTTGCAATAAATGGACTCGAGCAGAGTGGAAACACCGTTGAGAAGATCATAGAATCTTATGAGGATCCCGAAAGAATTATTACACTGGAAGCAACGCAGTATGAAGGTCGTGCTGATCGTTGTGAAAGAATGAAGGTTGGAGATGAACTGACCTATAAGTTGTCAAAGGATAGGCAGGGACAGGATGCGCTTGAGCTGTTTTTCAAAGGTGGATCTGTAGGTTTGGCATACCAGCATTCGGTGGGCAAAATCATCGCTTTACTGAAAATGAATAAAATAGAACTGAAGGTAACTGTTCGAACCTGCACTCCGAAATCTAAACGTGGTCCCAGGGCAAGAAATGCCGATGTCACACTGAATATGATTCTTTCTGAAATCAGAAATGAAACACCGGAAGAACGTGAAAAAAGAATAGCGCGTGAAGCCGCTAAGAGAAAAGAAGCAGAAGAAAAGGCCCGAATTGAGGCAGAAAGACGTAGAGTTGAAGAGGAAGCAAGAAAGAAGGCTGAAGAAGAGAATAAGGCAAGAAAAAGAAAACAGGCTGAGTCAGGTGCATTAGATTTGGTCAAAGAAGCTCGAAAATCTTATAAAAAACTTGAAGAAAACTGGCAAGCACGATTTGATGCTCATCAGGATCGAGTTTCTTCAAAAACATTTATGTCCATGGATGAAGTCATTAGGGACATGCGAAGAATTGTATTGGATCGAAATAGTTATGGGACTAAGTATGATGACCTTATTAAAGATATTGACAGTCGAGGAAAAGAGTATATCAGGGATGGCTGCTCTTATATTGCAGTCAAGGCAATTAGAGATGTGATTGCTGAAATAATTGATGAATCCAGTGCATTGGATATTGACTTCAGTACAACAGGTGTGTCAACCGAAGAGATTGGATCGACAAAGTTTGAGGTTTCGCAATCTTCAAAATCGATACAGAAATGGTGGAATTCTAAATATGACAATATGCCGGAAGTACAGGCTGAAAAAAGGAAGAAGAGATTAACCGATGATCTTAGGACTGCACAGCAAGTTGTAGATGAAGCAAAGAAGGAACGCTCAGAGCTTGATATAAAAGAAAAAACACTTGAGCAGGATGTTTCACTTTCCGAACATAATGTTGAGGATCTTGAAAGCAACTTTGATGCGTCCAAAGCACGTATAGAATCAGATTTGACTTCTATACTGCAGGGACTGCAGGAAAAGATTGATGCCCTTAAGGCTGAAAAAGCTGCAACAGAAAAGAATATTGCAGATATGCAGGCTCAAATTGCAGGTCTTTCATTCTTGAAGTTTGGTTTGAAGAAAGACTTAACTCAGAAAGTTGAGAGCGCACGGGCAGAACTACCGCGATTCACAGAGGATATTCGACGTATTGAAGCTGAGTATGAAGAAGCGAGGCGGAAGTGTAGTAGTGATATAGATTCTCTTCAAAAAAAGATTGAAGATGAAAAACGTATTCTTTCTGGAAAGAAGAGCGAATTAGCAGCTTTACCAGATAAGAAAACGGAACTGGATGCAAAAGTTGAAGCTGCTATAAAGAAAGTAGAGGATTTGAAAAAGAGGATTGAAAATCTTTATCAGTGACTATTACCGATATCAACAGATGGCTTTAAATCAGGCTTTTTGTTGATATTCAATAAAAGGATTTGAGAAAGGAATACAGTATGGAAACAATTAAGATTAAAGTATACTTGAAGGATCTCACAAAAATATTAATTACAAAAGAAGTTTTTCAAGGGTTTTATGGAGGATATATATGGGCTGAGGGATGTGGTTTATCAGAAGAATTGCTGCATGTATGTGAAAATGAAATATATCTTCAAAACACCAGATTTGGAAGCAAAGGAGAAAGAAAAGAAATCACATCACTAGAATCGTTGCTAGATGAAATACTTGTGAAGGATACAGAGAATACTGACTGCTGGTCAGATGAAGAGCCTTGGGATGATATTGAAGCAAGTGACGGTTCAACCATAGAGAATATGTCTCAGCTAATTGATCGTATAGGTTTGATTTCTAATATTGTCAAGATTGAAGCGAATCAAGAATATATAGATGATGAAGAGTATTTGGAATCAGACGATCCGTACAGTACATCTATGAACGAAGTAATAGACTTTTCAATATACAAAGGTATCATGTAAGACTCTAAAACATTCTATATGCATATGAACTTATGTGCGTCTGGTATAAGAAACTGAAGGAAGACGGTTCAGCTGTGTGTCTGACACAACCAGTTGTAATTATGCTTTTTGAATATGCGCTTTGTCATAGAGGTCGCTGTAGCTGCGTTTTGAATGCAAAAAGTACGAGGGAGGAAGAAATATGGCATCGAAAGATATAGAACAATTTACAAATGGCATTTCAGGTTCCATTACGGATGCAGTGGCAGTAGCGAAAAAAGACTATAGAGAAAGACTAGAAGCAATTGATAGTATTTATACTATGCCGGATATGATTATTCAGGCTGGCGGAGTTTCACGAGCTGATCTTGCAAAAGGCGCTGAAGGCGAGATGCAACGTGTACAGGGAGAACAAATCAGAGCTATTGAGGGAGTGATCAAAAAAGTAGACAATAAGCTTACATCAATAAAAGGAAATCCAGAAAGCGCAGCTGATATTGTCTATTTGACTGAAAAGATTTCCGAATGGAATAAACGATCAGAGGAAATCGGAATTCCAAAGGGTTCTCATTCCAGTGCACATCCTGTATCAGCTACGAAGTCAATGGTAGATATTCAAAAAAAATGGGAGAAATTTTGCCAGACAGATCCAACTATTCAGAAGGCCTCTTTATTTGAACGGAAAGCCAAGTTAGATCAGGAAATATCTGCGCTCACTACAGAAATTGCTGATTTGGAAAAGAAGATTCCTTGTCTAAAGGAAGAACTCGAAGACCGCAATACAAATGGCGCGAAGTATGAACAACAGGTAAAGGCTGAAGTAAGCGAAGAGGTCGAAGCAATCTCTGTAGAATTGAGACATGCTGAAGAAGACGTGACGGACCTTGAAAATCAGGAAAAAAGCATTCGGACACAGCTTTCATCTTCAGGGCTCTTTGCATTCGGTAAGAAGAAAGACCTTAAAGCACAGCTGGAAAAACTTTCCACAGATATCTCTGATGCTAAATTGAAAACATCAGAAATTGAAAAGAAAAAGAAAACGACAGAAGAAAGCCTTTCAGTGAGGATTAATGCATTAAATGATAAGGTAGCTCAGCTGAAAGAAGAAATCACTATGTCAGGACATAAACTTGAGGAAGAAAAGATAAAACTATCAGAAATGAAGACTGAGCTGATGGAGGTTGAAACAAAACTGTCTTGAGTATCAGAGGGCTGTAAGAAATACATTGTTAAATAGAGTACGTTCAATTAAGTTATCGTAAAGGTTTCATAATCTCCCAAAAAGCAGCGTCGATGGAAGAATCAGCGTCCGGATAGTATTTACGCAGTTGAGCCAGGGCACGATCCTGGTAGGCGGAGTGGCCGCAAGTGCTAATTGGTTTCATAATGTGCACGTCCAATCAAGAGCGATTTTGCTTCTTAATTGAAGGGGCACGCTCTGCCGCCTCTGGCGAGCAGGAGCCGTCAAGGCATGACGCACATTTAAGCTCCTATGTCACCCATTTTATGAGGTTTTCGCATTAAAAGTGGGAAATGATGTGGGGAAAAAGCGGAATCGGGTCTCGGAAAGCCTGTGTTTATGTGGACTGGAGATTCCGAGAGTCTATTGAAGTAAAAGGAGGGTTTTATGGGATACTATAGCGGTAGCATCACATTAGACTTTGATGGAACAAACTGTGAAAAGCAGATGATGGAAAAACTGCTTCAGATGATGGAACCCGAAGCCGAATGGGAATGGACCTTACCAGTGAATGAAGACTTTGATTTCTATCCGACGACTGCTTTATTAGGATCATTAGAAAAAGGTGATGATGGGAAATATTACATACCATATGGAATTCCCCAATATACATTAGCGCCTAAATTATTTGCAGCGTTATTTCCTGCATCCAAATTTAGCTATTCTATAATATTGGAATATTCTGTCACTTTAGATGACACACCATATCTGACTGCCGTCTATGAAGATAGTAAACTAATGATGCGAGATAGTCGTCTTTATGGAAGTGGCGATAAAGAGAAAATAGCTGAAATATGCAGGAAAATGATTGGGACAGACTCTAAAGCCAGAGAAAAGTACGAACAAGCTTTAGAAGAGGCAGGCTGTGAAGAAGATATTAACTGGTTTTTCCTGTTGGACGGACTTGTTAATGATCCATATGAAATGATGGCTTCGTTGTATGAATATCGTAAAGTCCCCCCATCTCGTAATACAGAATATGAAAACTCTTTCTTTACGGATGGCGATCTTCAGGAATATCTTGTTGGAGAACAAATAAAAAAACATGATACGTCTATTGGAGAATATATTCAGCAGTTCTCATTCACAGAAGAACAGATTCAGAAGTTTAAAACGATTGCTGCAGAAAGCAATTTTCCCGACTTTACTGATTTGATGCTGTAAGAGAAACAACGGCTAAGAGTTTGTTTGGGATGAATAGCTATGGTGATGGAAAAGAAGAGTACTAAGTATCCATAAGCAGTGCAAAAGTATGGAAAGTTCCGATCGTCAAAGTGTGTGATGATTTGACATATATAAATACATAACGTAAACACATACATTGCAAGGCATATCGCGGAAGCTGGAATGGATTGTGAGGTATTCCCTGCTCCGTTCAGATTGTTCGTAGACGATAAAGACTGTCTTTTCCCAGATTTGTCCATCATCTGTGATAAGAATATACTTTCAGACCGTGGCTGCGAAGGAGCACCGGATTGGGTGATTGAGGTAACAAGTCCGTCAACGCAAAATAATGATTACATGACAAAGCTTTTCAGATATCGATCCATAGGTGTTCGGCTGTACTGGGTTATCAATTCTGGTAAACAAACTGTGAATGTTTGGGATTTTGAACACGGGGAATATACACAATACTGTTTTTCGGAATCTGTCTCTGTGTCGATCTGTAATGGTTTTGCGATGTGCCTGGATGATATATTGTGAGTGATAATTACTTGTAAAGAGTTTGTGAAGAAGATACTTGAAGAGGAAATCTGGCTGTATTGCTGCCCCACAGATCGGCTGAAACTATTTGCTGCTAAGCTATAGGAAAAAACAATTCAATTCACTGTTCTTTTATTGGATTGTAAGAATAAGTGTTTCAGGAATAAACCAAGAAGTTTATAGCTGGTGTTTATATGAATAAGGCCTTTTTGATTAAAGATGGAGTATTGAAAGAATACTATGGATCTGATGAGGAGATTGTAATTCCCAAAGGAGTCACGAGTATCGGTAATAGAGCTTTTGCCGTAAATAAGAACCTTATAAGTGTTATTTTTCCAGAGGGTGTTACGAGAATAGGAGATTCAGCCTTTTGTTTATGTGAAAGTCTTAGAAAGGTGTCCATTTCAGAAGGAACAACAAAGATTGAAAACGAAGCATTTAGGGGGTGCGTTCGGCTTAAAGAAATAACGCTACCAGAGAGTTTAAGCTTTATTGGTGACTATGCTTTTGAAGACTGTCTTCATCTAAAGAATGTGACTATTCCCAAAGGTGTGAAATACATTGGTAAACATGCTTTTTTCGCTTGTAGCGATCTGAAGAAACTAGATATTTCAGAGAATGTCAAAAATATAGGCGCAGGGGCTTTCGGATTTTGTGAGAGTTTGGTAAATAATGATGGAATGGTTATTGTTAATCATAGGTTATTCGACTATTTTGGCTCGGATAAAAATATAATAATTCCAGAAGGAGTTACACATATAGAAGAATATGCTTTTTTGCACGTAAAAGAAACTGTGAGAAGTGTTTCGATTCCAGATGGGGTAACATATATTGGTGAAGGCGCATTCTTTTGCTGTGAAAAACTGGTGAATCTAACGCTGCCGAAGGGAGTGACAAATATTGGTAAAGAAGCATTTGGGGAATGTAGAAGCTTGGTTAGCATTTCAATTCCAGATAGCGTTTCATTTATAGGTAGCAGAGCTTTTCAGTACTGTAGTAGTTTAGAAAGAATGATTATTCCAGAGGGAGTGACAAGTATCGGAGAGTCAACCTTTGAAGATTGTAATAGCTTAACGAGTATTACTGTTCCAGAAAGCGTTGAGTGTATTGGAAAATCCGCTTTCAAGGGTTGTAAAAAACTGAATAGCATAAAAACACCAATTACCATCGATTATGAACAGGCAGGGGGAGTAAGGTGTATTCTTATAATAAAAACTCGTGGAAAAGAATCTTTTTACGCTTTTTCAAGTAAAACTCCATCAGATAATCTTTCGGATTTTATACGTACTGGAAAATGGAAGGAATATGATCAGGAATTAATTAATAACGGACCAAAATATAAATATAAGATGTCAAACAGATTAGTGGGTGCGTTAGGACGACTACTTGAACCAAGGAAACTTACGAAGCGAAACAGGGAACTTTATATTGGGTTAGTAACCAAAAACATAAAAAAGATTATGTCTATTTCCGAATCATTAGAGTGCCCAGAAATGATTCAAGCACTCATTGATCTCGGTATTACTAGTGAGAAGAGTCTACTTGCATGAGCGTGAGATTCGTCAGGAAACAATCAGGAAAGAGCAAAAGAGGTTTTTCTGGATATCCTACGTGGTAATGGATCTGGAACTGACAGAGCAAGGCTCTTGAGATATGCAGGAATGAGGAACATACCATGGGGAACTGGGCAAAAGATTATCTCAAATATAAGAATGAGACTGGTGGGGGAGATCCTCTGAAAGGAACGGGAGGCGGCAGCGGTTCTGGACCTGGATGTGGAGGAATACTGCTCTTTATTTTTCTGATCTGGTTGATAGTGGATCTGTTGAGTGGGAAGTGAATTGTGATACGAAGAGGGTCGAGTGATAGTGCCATGAAGGACAACAGGAATAATCATACAGATAACCGATGATTTTGACTTGGACTGGATCGCGTATAGCGGACAGTGTTTGAAAAGGTTGGACCCGGAATTCTTTATCTTTTGACGGGGGGATGCTTCGGAATCGGGTGGCTGATCGACATGGTCACAATTGCGTGTGGCGTGTTCCGGGATAGCCAGGGTAATTATCTGAAAGATTGGTAGTGGTAGGGACAGGTTGTACAGGATGGTACCGAATATGATACTGATAAAATGGATAGCGGGTACTTCGATCTTAGCGGTACTTCTGTTTTGTGCGGTTCCCATATATGCAGAAACGCTTGTGCCGGGTTATATTATGGCCTCCTCTACGCTGATTGAGCCGGGGTACGACCACAGCGCATGGCTGGTGCAGGATTATGACACTTCGACTGCATGGACAGAGGGCGCTCCCGGAAACGGACTGGGCGAGTCTCTTTATATGGAGACAGATCGTTATGCGGTGATTACCGGCGGTGTGATCTGTACCGGATACTGCCGCAGCGAGGATCTGTTTTATAAGAACGGTGCACCGACAAGGATATACATTCATACCGGCAATCAGGAAGCGTATCTGGATGTGACACAGGATGCGAACACATACCAGTATGGCTATGGGGGATTTCATTTTCGTTTTGATGAGCCCCTGGTCAGCGATGGTTCGGTGACCATGACGATTGTCGGGGTCCGGGATGGCTGGAAGTGGGAGGATGCCTGCATCAGTGAACTGCGACTGGAGGGATATCAGGCAACGGCAGATACAGTGCCGGACTATTCCGGACAGACACCTCATGTCTCGCTTGTCCTGCCGACTGATGACGGGGAGTGGAGTGATCCGTATAATAATCCGGACGGGCTTGGCGCAGATGGAAGGGAACCGGGTGAGACGGACGTTTATACGCAGGATCCGGAGGCGCTGGACGGAGAAACTGTCGAGCGGCTGCGCGCATTTGCGGATACAGTCTATAAGATCCAGACGCGGCACACCGGAGCGGAAGATGAGGAGATTACCGCGGATGATCTGTACAGCTTTACCCATGCCGGCGTTCTGAACTGGTACCAGGCGAAAGTGAGGGATGAGCGCATTTCTTACCAGGAAGAGTTCAATTACGCTTATGAGGAAGACCTGAAGGAGATCGTGGGAGAGCTGTTTGAGACGCAGACGCAGCAGGAGGATGTGCAGGCTCTGTGCGATTATTTCGGAGCAGTTCGCGAAGGTGAGATGATCCGGATGAATGCTGCCGGAAATAACTGGAGCGATACGTATTATCTCCGGGATCCTGCAGGAGCGGGTTTTGAGCAGGGAAAGACGGTTCTGATCGGTGCTGTAATGGAATACAATCCAGGCTCTCAGGGATACATTCATACGAAGAGTTATCACGCGATCTTCACGCAGGACCCATATGATGCGGATGTGTTCCGGTTTGACGGGCTGTATGTAAGTTAAGAAACGAGGGTAAATATGAGGATCATCAGAGTTATCATATCGGCAGTATTCATAATGATTGTCGGGGCCTGTTTCACTGCTGCAGCGCAGCAAGCCGCAATGCCGGTTTTGTCTTTTGAACTGGAAGACGGAACGCAGATATTAGATCAGGATAATGTTATAGAAGCTTCTTTGATAAATCGTCCAGATAATCTCGGAAATCTGGAATTCATGATAGAGATCACGTTTGACGAAGAGGGGAAAGAAGCTTTCAAAAAAGCAACTACCGGACATGTCGGAGAGGAGATCCGAATACTGGTAAATGGAGAAACAGTAAGCGCTCCTGTCGTACAGGAACCTGTCATGGAGGGAAAATGTGTGCTCACAGGAGGTTTTACACAAAGTGAAGCAGAGGAGCTGATCCGTATGCTGGATCCGGAGAAAGCTGCCGCCTGTGGAGATGAGACTGAGACGGAAGGCTTAACGGAAAACAGTCCAGGCTTCGAAGATGATGCAGATTCCTTGTATGAGATATCAGAAATCCTCAAAAAAATCGATGCGTATCTGAGAGAAGGAAAAACATCTGATCTTTCCTTGCAGCCAGAGAAGCTGAATATGCTGGTTTCATTGGACGGAGAAGAGGATGATTATTATGAAGAGCTGACGCTTAGGTACGAAGGAGAAAAAGTAGAGCCGAAAGAGGCTAAATGGGAATCTGATCATCCGGAGATTGCAGAAGTAGATGAGTATGGTTGGGTGACATCAACCGGAGTTGGAACAGCTATTATTACAGCTCAGTACAAAGGTGTTTTCGCAGAGTGCGTGATAGACGTAGAAAGAAAGATCACAAGTGATACGCGTGGGGAATAAAAAGGAGACAAGCTATGTTGGAGATTGGGACAAAAGCGCCGGCATTTACACTGTCGGATCAGAACGGTGAGATGAGGAGCCTTGTAGATTATCTGGGACAGAAGATAGTTCTGTACTTCTATCCAAAGGACATGACGTCGGGGTGTACGAAGCAGGCCTGTGCATTTGGAGAACTGTATCCACAGTTCCGGGAGAAGGGTGCGGTCGTGCTTGGCGTGAGTAAGGACAGCGTGGTGTCGCATAAGAAATTTGAGGAGAAGTATGGTCTTCCGTTTAATGTAGCACTTTCATGATATATACCGGTGTCTACTGAAATGGATACGAGTAATGGGTATATGGTTATAAGGAAGAGTATAGGCTTTGCGCTGGGTATAGGCGTAATATTCCTCATACCGAACCTTCTCACCCGCCCGGATTACAGCAGGCCGTATATCGTTCTTATTTTGGGCAGTCTGGTTTCGTTTGGAGTGTTTCTGCTGATCCGGCATTATGACATACAGAGTACCAAGCTGAGTATGTCACTGTGCTATGGACAGATGTTTCTTGTTTTCATAACGCAATTGCTTAACTCATTAATGGGAATAGCCGTGTTGCCGTATGAGATGCATAAAGAGTATTTTAATGAAAGAGCCGTAAAAATTGAAAGCGATGATTACAGGTTTAAAAAAGATGTTTTCAACGACAATCAATGTCGTATAAGGTCTTACCATGAACACAATGGTTTGAAAGAATGGATTCTTCAGAAGCATAGAGAGAAAAAATGGGAAACAACGTATAATAGTGACAAGATTGGAATAGATATTAAAGAAAAAGCGGTTGTTTTCAACTTCTTAAGGCATATGAGAAATGCTGTTTGTCATTCGGGAAATAATTCTCTGAGCATTTTGCCTTTAGATGATGGAGTGGTTATAAAAGAGGTCTTGTTCTATGATCAGAATAAAGATAATCAAAATGAAGAATTTGCTATGAGATTATCCATTGATGAATTACATGAACTCATCGAGTTAGTAAACAATTTTTATTGCTATACGGAAATTGGGTCATTGGATAAAACGGAAACAATAAAGAAAGTAGAGGATAATGTTTATAGGCTGCTGGGGCGTAACTATTTACAGGACTGATTGCGATAGGAACGTTTACCATGGAATACTTTGACATCGTAAATGAAAACGGCATACCGACCGGAAAGACGGTCTCCCGGGACATTGCCCATAGCGAGGGCATCCTGCACCGTACAGCGCATGTATGGGTGGTAAAGCCATCTGACCACGGCTTTTCCATCCTTCTTCAGAAACGCAATATGGAAAAGGACTCGTTCCCCGGACAGTACGACACATCCTCTGCTGGTCATATCCTGGCTGGAGAAGAACCTATGAAGTCAGCACTTCGTGAGTTGAAAGAGGAACTGGGGATTGAAGCGGAACCGGAACAATTGCATTATGCCGGGACTTTCCGCATCAAGTATGAGAAAGAATTTCATGGGAAGCTCTTCCGGGATAATGAGGTTGCAACCGTGTATGTGTATGAAGAACCTGTGGAAATAGATAGCCTTACTCTCCAAAAATCAGAGGTATCCGAAGTCCGATGGTTTGACCTGGACGAGGTCTGGAATGAAATCAAGACTGACCGCAGCCGTTTCTGTGTGCCGACCGGCGGGCTGGAAGTACTGAAGTATTTCCTGAATATGTGATCAGTATCGTTGAAAAGCATTTGATGAAGAAAGGAATCACAGATGGCAAGATATACCACTGAACAAAAAGAAGCAGTAATCAACCGTGCCAGGGAGATAGGTGCCGCCGCCGCGGCAAAGGCCGAAGGAGTGAGTTATCCAACTGTCCTGAAATGGATGAAGGAAAGCGGAGCAGCTGCAGCTGAGAAGATTGTATCTCTTCCCGCCGGCACAATCAGTTCCATCGACGGACAGATTGAGCAGACGGAGAAGGAAATAGAAGAGCTGAACGCTGATCTGGCAAAGAAAAAGGCTGCCCTGAAGGCACTTAAGAAAGCCCGCGAGAAGGCTGAGAAGGTAGAGCAGAAGGCAGCGGAGGCGGCGGAGAAAAAGGAGCTGGTTGAGACGATTCTAAAGAGCGGAAGGCCGGTTGAGGAGATTCTTTCTCTGCTTCAGTCATGACTTCTACTGCCTTGGAAAGAACGGTGGACACTGTGTGTCTCATCGCGTCTGTAGTTTTTCTTTATCTGCTGCCTTACAAAATCAGCATACTGTTCTATTTTCTTTTTGGATGCTCAGCTTTTCTGTTCTGCATAGGCTTTTTTCGCCTTGTAACTACTATCGATGAACCTTCTTTACCGGAAACTGCATATTTGACCGGGCTTACTTTCATGGTTGGTGGCATGGCAGTAAATGCCTGTGGGATATATGGTGTGTACTCGGGTCAAGGCAGTGGCCGGAGCATTATGATAGCTACATTAACTCTGATTGAGGCGCTGGTTTTATACTCCATGGCAGGTGGCCTGATAAAATCACCTGCAGTAAAAAGGGTGGTTGCGATCATGTACCGGGTCGCAGCTGTCCTGCTAATTGCTTTGGGCGTTGGCTTAATGGCTAAGGAGCAGTTCAGTGAGAGAACGGTGATTCTGGGAACGATGCTTCTCATCGAGGCTGTATGCCTATGGAAGATCAAATTTGAGAAGGCACAGTTCAAAGAGGGAGTGTCTGGATGATGTTGGAAAGAACCCAGCCAGAAATGAAACCCGAAGAGTATGGTGTTCGTCTCGGTGTATGAGCCTTGTGAAGGTGGGATATAAGGGAATACGGGCTTGGCAGTCTCTACGGTTCATATTTCGGAGTTTTCGGAGATTCCGGAATACATCTCTTCGTCCCGAATTCCGCCTACAAAACAGCAAAAGAAATTCTCGTTACACTGAACTATCAGCAATGAGGCATTGATAACCATGGCAGAAGATCGTTGGATTATGCAGGGTCTGAATGCAGATGACCCTGATTGCATCAGAACTTTTTCTGATCTGGAAAAATACATAGAACAGGTTGGCTTCCTGCCACTATTCAGGAGCGATATCCCCGGTTTTTCCGTTGAAGAGCATGTTGCCACTGATGCCTGGTGGACCGGTGATGCTGAAACAGATCCCTGGGAATGGAGGAAGGTTATTGCCTCACATCGCAGGATCGCGTATGGGAAATTCTTTGGCCGGAAAGCCGGGTTCATCTCAAAGGACTGGTTCCCATTGCTTGCCAATTATAGGCGGGACGGCTATGATTTCGATGCCAGGTGGGACGATGAACTGGCAAGCCTGCGGAGCAAAAAAATCATGGATCTCTTTGCAGGGGAAAATTATGATCGGGAACTGTTCGCATCTGAAATGAAGCAGGAAGCAGGCCTAAGCAAAGAAAAGAATTTTGACGGTGAGATCACGAACCTGCAGATGCAGACCTACATTTGCATCGGAGATTTCAAGAGAAAAGTCAATAAATCAGGAAACGAATATGGCTGGGGCGCGGCGGTTTACTGCACGCCTGAACACTTATGGGGATATAATCATGTCGCATCATGTTATTCGGAGGAGCCTACAACATCCGCCGCAAAGCTGGAGGCACACCTCCAGGAATTATATCCTGAAGCTTCGGCCAGTCAGATTTCAAGATTTCTCGGGGTGAAGACATCAGATACAGAAAAAAAGAAAGTACTCACATACCCTGACAATCTCATCAAAGCTCTGAAAATAGAAGGGCTATCCCCAGGAACCCTCACGGAAGACCAGAAAGAGGGTCTGGAGGTTAGCATCGGCCAATTGCGGCCAAAACATGCCAGGTTGATCGACATGAAATACCGTGAAGGGATGACATACGAACAGATCGGCGCGGAGATGCTTCGTTCTCCAGGCACTGTGAGTGGATATAACTCCAAGGCTCTTGATAAACTCCGTTGGCCTGAAATCTCTGAATGGTATATAAACGGATACCAGAAAACCGTCAGTAAATACTACCCACAAGAATCCAGCAGTCTCTATTCTACCCCAGATGAAGAAATGTGCCTTGTCATAGGCCTCAGTTTCAAACAATTCGATGTCCTGAAAGCAAACGGGATAAAGACGGTTTCTGACTTTACAGCAGCAATGAAGAATGCAAACTGGTTCAAACCGTTGAAAGGCATCGGAGCAAAGACGTCCGCGGATATAGCCATCAAGATTAAAAGGTATCTGAGCAGGCCTCCGGAATAATAACCAATCTCGAAGTCGTATATGAGGAAAATGATTTGGATAAGATTAAAAATATGACTGTTGGAAATCCATTCCGGCTGCTCTTCTTGTTTTCGCTTCCTCTTATGGCTGGAAACATTTTCCAGGAATTATATACCATCGCAGATACTGCCATTGCTGGGCGGATAATGGGCGTAGATGCCCTTGCCGCACTTGGAGCGGTATCCTGGAACGTCTGGTTTTTTCTGGGTATCATCCAGGGAATGACACAGGGATTCTCAATTTTAATAGCTCAAAAGTTCGGAGCTGGTAAACTGGATGAAATGCGGGAAGCTGCAGGCAATGCCCTTTTCCTCTCTTCTATCAGTGCTATTTTGATTTTGATGGTTGCGGAATTATCTATACAGCCTTTCCTATCCCTCATTCGCGTTCCATCTGAAATACAGGGTATTGGAAGGCTCTATGTCCGAGTACTGTTTTGCGGCCTGCCTGCTGTTGTGGCTTATAATATATTTTCCGCAATCCTGCGGGCCCTTGGGGATTCCAAGAATCCCCTATATGCAATGGTATTGGCTGCATGTACGAATATTGCCCTGGATTTTCTTTTTATCTTAGTGTTACATTGGGGCGTTGCCGGGGCTGCGATCGCTACTGTTTTGTCACAGCTTATTGCCGCTGTTTTCTGTTTGATGAAAATAAGAAGAATACCATCTTTGCATTTCAAAAGAAGTGATTTCATCCCGCGGATGTCCATAATACGACATATGGAGTATTTGGCTATGCCTATGGCTTTTCAAAACCTGGTGATTGCCGTTGGTGGTATTATTGTCCAAACAGTAGTAGATGGATATGGAGTATCCTTTATCGCCGGTTACACGACCACAACTAAAATGTATGGGCTTCTTGAATCAGCCGCCACTTCATATGGTTTTGCGATGGTAACATATTCAGGGCAAAACACAGGGGCTGGGAATCATGAAAGGGTATCACAAGGCCTACGTGCGAGCCTTATTATCTCCTTTCTAACCTCTTCCGTAATTGCAATAATCATGTTCGTGTTTGGCAGACAATTATTGAGTTTGTTTATGGATCCTGCCACACAAGACGGGTTTGACGCCTTACAAACCGGATATCTTTTTTTACGGATCATGGCAGCGTTTTTACCTGTCCTCTATGTTTTACATGTTGTAAGAAGTTGTATTCAAGGGATCGGTAACACTGTTATTCCTATGCTCTCTGGGATTTCAGAATTCTTCATGCGTACAGGAACAGCCTTCCTTCTTCCAGTATTTATTGGGGAATTGGGAATTCTTTTCGCAGAAGTAATTGCCTGGTTAGGAGCAGATTTCATTCTCATTCCAGGATATTTTATGGTCAAACATAAGAATGAAAAACGACTTCAAGGCCGTTTTTAATAAACCAAGAAGATAATAATGAACGAATTTCTTCCAAAATCGTGGGTGGTAGACGATCAAGGAGTCAGAATTTTTATTCTGGCTGGATCAGAAAAGGCATTGATTGTAGATTCCGGCATGACCGGACTAAATGTAATGGGTTTGGCGCGGAAGTATACAAATCTTCCACTGGAGCTCTTAAATACACATGCCGATATGGATCACATCGCCGGGAATGGCTCCTTCAGAAAGTTCTTCATGCATCCGGGGGATATCGGACAGTTTGAAAGTTCTTTTGGAACAGGGTTCGAGATTGTGCTCGTCCGAGCAGGGAACGAAATATGTAACAGTTGCGGTTGGCCGGTTCATTCGGGCTGCCCTGCCGTTATAGGTGAGGGTGTGGAGAAGAGAAAGCTTTTCGTTAAGTGTATAAAGAAGAAACAATACAAGCAAATATAAAATTTGTTAAGTATAACTTTCCCAACCAGTGAGACTATATAAAAGCCTATAGTTTTCACCGGAATGAGTTTTTTGACAACTCAAACGGTTGGATCAACCGCCGAAACACCTGTGATTCCACGGTTTTGGCCCATTTGC
>Ga0256405_10006797_pt1 | contig 17905 bp, 15 predicted proteins | sample RumenRJG_02DNA_FD_189096 | JGI IMG/M metagenome (GOLD analysis project Ga0256405, IMG submission 189096) | Bovine rumen microbial communities from Lethbridge, Alberta, Canada - RJG_02 | ecosystem: Host-associated > Mammals > Digestive system > Stomach > Rumen | place: Canada: Alberta... | reverse complement strand
CTTGGTAGAGGAGTTCGACTCTCCTTGGGGCTGCCAACTGAAGAATCTCCCCCCCTCCGCCACCGGCCCGGACTCCTGCCGTCAGCCCTGCTTCTGGGCCTTGATGGCCTGAGAGACGGCCAGCATGCGCTCGGAGAGGTCCTCGAAGCCGACATCGGTCGAGTAGACGTCCTTGTAGTACTGGTACGCCTTCTCCAGGTCGCCCTGCGACTCGGCGCACAGGCCCAGCTGGTAGACCACCTTCTTCTTGAGGTCGTCCATCATCGGGATCGCGTCGCGCGCCGTCTCGAGCTGCATCACCGCCATGTCGGTCTGATCCTTTTTGAGGAAGCACATCGCGAGGTAGTAGAGCGCCCACAGGCGGTCCTTCGGCGACTTCTGCGCCAGCTGCAGGTGCTCCAGCGCCTCGTCGTAATACTCGTAGGTGTAGTACTGGACGCCCAGCAGGTACCTGAGGTGCAGGTCGTTCGGGTAGCGCTCGACGCGGCTGGCGAGGTCGTCAAAGACGAACTGGTTCTTGTCCGCCTCCATCTGCACCGCCTCGTCCTCCTGGCCGTTCTTCCGCAGGAGCTCGATCTGCTGGTCGTAGTACTGCACCGTCGCCTGCGAGAGCATGCGGTCGAGCTCGGGGTCCATCGCGCCCGCCGCCTCGATGGCCGCCTGCAGGCACTCCACCGCCTCGTAGTAGCGCTTGTTCTGGATGTAGAGTCGCGCGAGCGCGCGCCGCGCGTTCATGTTCTTCGGCTCCTTCTCGATCTGCTGGAGCTTCTCAGCGATGAGCGCGTCGGCGTCGTCGCCGGTGATGACGGCCTTGTTCGCCTGGTCGAGCTTCTTGGCCTGCTCCTTGTTGGCGATCAGCGCCTGGAAGCCGCCCTTCTTGCCGGCCGTCTGCTCCCAGCCCGCGTTCATCGTCGCCTGCGCCTCGGTGTTCTTCAGCAGCTGCATGATCCGCTGGTCGCCCGGCTTGATCTCGCTCAGCTTGCGGTAGGCGTCGCGCGCCTTCTCCCAGTTCTTCGCCATCTGGTAGTACGTGGCGACGCGCTCGAGCAGCGCCGGATCCTTGTTCGAGCACTCGTAGGCCGCCTCGATGGAGATCGCCGCGTGGTCGGTCTTGCCCGCCGCCTCGGCCGCCTTCACCGCCGCCTCGATGTTGTCGGCGTCGAGCGGGTTCTGGCAGAGCAGCTTCTCCGCCTCCGCCATCGCCTCCGCGCCCTGACCCTTCTTGACGAGGCCCATGATCTTGTTGCGCGCGAGCAGGTAGCCCATCTTCGCGCCGAAGCCGACCTTGCCGTTCTTGCGGAAGTTGGCGATCTGCGCGGCGCGCAGCAGCTTGCGCGTCTCGAGAATGTCGGGGGCTGCGCTCACCGCCTCCATCAGCATGTCGACCGCCAGCTCGTAGTGGCCCGATTCGAGCGCCTGCCGCCCGCGGTTCGTGAAGTTCTGCGCCTTCTGCGCCAAGTCAACTGCCATGGGAAACCTCCTTCGTGTCAAATGGTTACGGCGTGACCGCCAGCCGCTCGTCGTCGGCCGGACCGAAGAGGCCCGGCGCCTTGTACGTCTTGAGCATGAAATGCGTCGCGGTCGACAGCACCCCGTCGATCGTCGACAGATCCTGCGCCACGAAGTGCGCCACGTCCTGAAGGCTGTCGCCCTTGACGAACACCAGCAGGTCATAGCCGCCCGACATCAGGAAGCACGCCTCCACCTGCTCGTACTTCGCGACCTTCTCGGCGATCTTGCCGAAGCCGCACTCGCGCTGCGGCGTGATCCGCAGCTCGATGACCGCATGCACCTCATTCGTCATAGTCGTTGTCCTCCAAAGGCTGTTCCGGCCTGTTTTCGTCCACGTCGTCGGTGCCCCAGTTCCGGGCGACGACATCGTCCACGATCTGCCGCGCGAGCTCCTCCGCCACGCGGCCGGACGCGTCGCGCTCCGCCGTCAGGCGGTCGGAGGACGTGAGGTACGTCGTGTCCGCCTGATAGACGCGGTCGCCGACGACCACCGCGCCCGTCGTCTTGTCGATCACGCTGACCTTCGCGCGGACCGTCAGCCGGAACTCGCGGTTGCGCACGATCCGCCAGGTCTCGTACGCCGCCGACGTCGACCCGCTGGAGGTGACGACACCCTGAACCTCGTAGGCGCTGTCGCCGACGGCGGCGATCTTCATCGTGCCCTCGCGCTGGAACTCGCGCAGGATCTGGCGCGTGAGGACGCTGCCCATCTCGGTCACGTTGCTTTCGTTGCGGAAGGTCGGCACCGCCACCGTGCGCTTGTCGGCGGGGATCGGCGACGTCCACGTGTACGCCGTGCAGCCGGCGAGCAGCGCCAGCGCCGGCGCCATCCATCTGAGTGCGTTCATTGCTCGTTCGTCTCCTGTTGAAGTTCCGTCAGCCGCGCCAGCGCCGCGGGCGCGTGCACGCTCGCGGGATAGTCCTTGAGAAAGCGCTCGTAGGCGGCGATCGCGCTGCGCTTCGTGCGCGTGCGCGAATCGTAGAATTTCGCCGCGCGGTACGCCTCGTCCTCGACGAGCTCGACCGCCTCGCGCAGGTCGGCGGTGAACGTGTCGCGCGTCTCGGCGTCGAGATTGGCGGCGAGCGCGAGCCGCAGGAACGCAATCGTGTCCTGGCAGCGCGAGCGGTTGTAGGCGTGCTTGCGCAAGAGCTCCATCCGCGCCGCCGCCTCGCGGACGAGCGCCGTGCGCGCCTCCGGCGTGTTCGCGTACAGGTTGCGGATGTTCTCGTAGACCTGGATCGCCTTGTCGTATTCGAGGTCGTCCTCCCGCAGCTCCGCCACCGCCAGCATCGCCTCGGCCGCGTACGGCGCGCCCGGCGCGCGCAGCACCAGCGCCTCGAACGCGCGGCGCACGTCCACCGTGTTCGCGAAGCGGAAGAACATGAACGTCTTGCCCTCCGCGCGCATCATCTTCGCCGTCTCGTAGAGCCGCGCCGCCACCGTTTCGTAGGCGCACTGCAGCGAATAGTAGTCCAGCAGGTAGCGGTACTCCTCGAACGCGCGGTCGAACTCGAGGTAGTGCGAATAGTAGAGATCGGCGAGCGCCTCCTGCGCGACGGGCGCCTCGGGCGCGGTCGGCCATTCGCGCACGAGCGCGTCGTACCCCCGGCGCGCCGCGCGCCACGACCCTTCCGCCGCGCACGCGCGGGCGTACGCGAGCTGGTCCGCCGCGTTGTCCTTCGCGGGACCGTTGATCCAGGAGAACCAGCGCGGCTCCTTCTTGCCCGTCGTGACGATCTCCTCCTCGCGGTCGAAACCCGGGTAGGCGTCCGTCGCATAGCGCGCCGACGACGACGGGTTCGAGACGTCCGCCACGGCGGCGCAGGCGGCGAGGGCCGCCGCGCCCGCAGTCAACAGAAACTTTCTTTGCATCATGTGCGTATTATACCACATCGCGCGCCCTCCCGCCACGGCGATTTTCAAGTTCCGTCACGGGGCGCGGTTCTGCGCGTCCTGGAGCGTCTGCTGCACCTCCGGCGAGGCGGGCAGCAGCTCCAGCGCGCGCCGCGCCAGGCTCTCCGCCTCCTCCCAGCGCCGCCCCTTGCGGCAGATGATCGACAGGTTGTTCAGCACCACCGGCTCGTCGGGCCGGCGCACGAGGCACCGGCGCAGGTAGCGCTCGGCGTCGTCCAGCCGCCCGTTCTGCAGACAGCCCATGCCCATGCCGAAGTTCGCCTCGGGGTTGTCCGCGTCGGAGCGCAGCACCGCCGGCGCGTAGCGCATCGCCTCCGTGAAGTCCGCGCGGCGCAGCGCGATCTGGAGCCCTTCCCACGGGGTCAGCCCCATGAACGTGCGCTGGTGCTCGTACTGGATCAGCGTGAGCAGGTGCTTCAGCGCCGTGTTCGCCTCGTCGAGCCGGTCGGCGAGCGCCGTGTCGTTGCGCAGGCGCGCGAGGCGCGACAGCCGCCACGTGATCGCCGAGAACACGTCCGAGAGCGCAGACGACGCGCGCGCGTCCGCCAGGCGCGGCGACAGCGCGAGGATGCGCGCGGCCAGCGCCTCCGCCGCCGCGATGCCGCGCGCGGGCTCGTCCGCCGGGAAGCCCTTTGTGCGCGCCACGAGCCCGGAGATCGGCGGCAGCGGCTGCTGCGCGCGCTTCCACAGCTCGAACCCGAGCTGGACCGCCGCCGCGTCGAGCCCGTCCGGCTTCTCGTCCTTCCAGACGCGCAGCAGGAGCGGCACGCTGACGCCCGCGTTCTCGCGGTCGATGCTGCCGGCGGGGAAGGTCGTCTCGCGCAGCGTCCGCTCGCGGCGGCCGCCGCCCGACATCATGTTCAGCGGATGGAGTTCGCGCCCGGCCGCCGCCGCCGCGAGACGCAGGCCGTTGTCGAGGTGCCCGTCGGTGAAGATCCATTTCGCGCCCGCGCACTCGCGCAGCGTCTCCGCCAGCGTGTCGCGGACGATGGCCTTCATCTCCGCCTCCGCGCCCCGCGGCAGGCGCAGCGCCGTCAGCAGGACGAGCGCGACCGCGATCGCCGGCACGAGGCCGCGCAGGAGCACGCCCGGGCGCGCCGCGCCGTCCGGCCGGTACGTGCCCTGGCACTCGAACGCGAACGCCGCGCCGATCATCGCCACGGCAACGGCCACGCACAGCAGGTAGACGGCCAGCAGGAAGCCCGACGTCACCGCCGACGCGCTGCGGAACCAGAACGTCGTCGCCGGGAACGCGCCCGACTGGAAGACGGCCAGCACGCAGACGAAGACGAGGATGACGCCGGTGCGGAAGACCATCGGGGCGTCGTCGCCGGCGGCGGACGGGGCGAGGCAGAGCGCGACGACGAGCGGGCAGACACAGAAGGCGAAGCCCACCAGCCAGCCGAACCACGACGAGGCGCCCATCAGGACCTTGCCGTAGCAGACGCCGTAGTGGAAATAGATGTCCGTCCCGTTCCAGCCGTTCGCCGCGACGCCGCCGAGCGCCGTGAAGATCGTCGCGTTCAGCCAGACCGCCAGACCCAGCGCGCCCAGAAAGAGGAAGAACATGCGCCAGCGCGGCAGATCCTTCGGCTCCGGCAGGCCGTCGGACGCCGAGAAGTCGTGGGCGAAGACGAGCCGCCAGAAGCGGAAGTAGCCGAACACGAAGAGGGCGGCCAGCAGGAACGCGAGCGGCGTCTCGGCGGCCAGCACGCCCACGAGCGCCACGAGCGGGTAGAGCCGCCCCGCGCCGCCGCGCACCAGCCACCGCAGCCACAGGTGGAGCGCGCCGAGCAGCATCAGGAAGCGCAGCTCGTCGGGCGAGAACGTCTGCACGATCCGCCAGAAGGGATCGGACGCCGCGACCAGCAGCGCCGCCACGGCGGCGAAGAACGGCGCGATGCGCCGCCGCCAGACGGCGTACTCGGTCGCCGTGCGCAGCTGGAGCGCGAGCAGCTGGCGCACGACGAGGTAGACGAGGGCGATCGCCCCGCCGCCCAGCACCGCGCCCGCGAGCGACAGCGCCTTGAGCGCGGGCGCAACGTCCAGTCCGGCGAACACCCCCGCCGCCAGCGCGCGCCATAGGCCCGGGAAAACCTCCTTCGGCGGCACGAGGCGTGCGGCGACCGCCACCTCCTCCCACTGCGACGGGTCGGGCAGCGACATCGACAGGCACGCGTACACGACGCACGCGGCCGTTCCCAGGAAGGCGGCCAGCGCCCAGTCCAACGGCGCCAGACGGCACCTTTCGACGATCTTGACTCTGCTCATGTCAAACCTCCGTTTGTTGGTTCAAATCCTTCCGGCGTCCGCGCCGCCGGCCGTCACAGGAAGCGGCCCTTCGTCTGGATGCGGTCGATGCGCTTCTCCGCCTCGTCCGACGCGGGCACGTCGCTCGCCACCACCAGCTCGAGAATGTGCATCGCCTGGAAATCCTTGCCGCGGCTCTCGTACTCGTCGGCGAGCAGGAACGCCGCCTTCGCGAAGCACGCGCTCGCCTCGTCGCCGAAGACGGTGCCGCTGCGGATGCCCTCGCGGTAGGCGACGACGACGCCGGAATAGAACTGGTCGATCGCGTCCTCCAGCCGCTTGAGCTTCTCGAGCGTGCGGCCGATCTTGAACGACACGGCGATCTTCATGTCGGGCGACAGCGCCTCGCCCTGGCGCACCGCGCGATACGCATCGAGCGCCTCGCGGTAGCGCGCGGGATTGTCCGCGCCCATCACGAAGAGCGCGTCCGCCTTCATCACCTGCGCCTTGAGCCGCTCCTCGTCGCCCGTGCCCTCGGCGAGCATCGCGCGCTCCAGCACGAGCACCGCCTCGTCGAAGCGCGCCAGCTCCATCAGCGACTCGCCCTGGATCAGGTAGCCGCGCGCGCACGCGGGCGACGCCGGATAGCGCTCGACGAGCCGCGTCACCGTCTGGACCGCGCGGTCGAAGTCGTTGTCCGCGAACGCCGCGCGCGCCGACCACACGAGCGCCTCCGGCGCCTGCGGCGCGTCGGGCCGCAGGTCCGCGTACGCCGCAAAGAGCGCGCACGACTCGCGCCACTGCCGCGCGTTGTAGGCGAACTTGGCGAGCCACAGCGTCGCCTCGGCGCGGATCGCCGGGTCGCTGCCGCCGTCCGCGATCGCCCGCGCCTTGGCGCGCGCCTCCTCGTCGCGCAGCTGCCCGTAGAGGCAGAGCATCTCGAAATAGTCGGCGAGCGGCCGGCGCGACGGATCCTCCTCCGCCAGCTTCGCGAACGCCTTGCTCGCACCCTCGAAATCGTAGCTGCGGTACAGCTCGCGCGCCTTCTCCTCCATCTCCCGCAGGCGCACGACGACCTTCAGCTTCTCGCCCGCCGGCGTCTTCGGGTACTTCTCCAGCACGAGCCGGTACTTCGCCATCGCCTTCTCGCCGTCGCCGTGCTCGGCATACGTGTCGCCCTGCTCCAGCACGGCGTTCGCCCGCGCCGTGTCGTTGGTGGCCGCGGCCTCCGCGCGCGCGAACGACGCGACCGCCTCCTCGAAGCGGCCGAGCTTCCGGAGCGCCCAGCCGTAGCCCTCGTGCACCGCCGCCACCTTCGCGGCGTCGGGCCAGGTGACGAGCGCGGCGCTGTAGGCGTTCGTCGCCGCCTCGTACCTGCGGTCCGCGAGGTAGGCGTCCGCGAGCGCGAGCGCGGCGTCGCGCGCGCCCGTCGCGTCGGGCGCGTCCGCCGCCGTCTTGCGGATGAGCGTCGCGCCCTCCTCGAACGTAGCGGGCGCCGCGATCAGCACGCGCCCCAGCCGCAGCGCCGCCAGACGCCGCAGATCCGCGCTCTGGGCGAGCCGGTACGCCGTGCGCAGGGGCGCCTCCTCGCCGAGGTTCACGGCGGCGGGCACGTAGATGCGCGCGTCCAGGTTGGTCTGGGCGACGATCTCGCGCCAGAGCGCCTCCGCGCCCTTCCGGTCGCCCGCCGCCTCCAGGACGCGCGCGGCGTCGAGCTTCGCGTCGTCCGCCGAGCCGAAGCCCGTCTCCTTCAGGATCTTCAGCGCGGCGGCGCTGTCGCCCGCGTCCATTGCCAGGCGCGCGCGCAGCCGCGCCTGCAGGGCCGCGTACGCCGCGTCCGCAAACACGGTCCGGCGCAAAAGCTCGTCCGCCGCGTCGCCCTTTCCCGTCTCGGCAAGCGCGAGCGCCCGGTAGTAGACGTAGCCGTCGCCGTCCGCGTCCCATGCGTCCAGCTGCGTGAGAAGCTCGTCCCAACGCTCCTCGCGCGCGTAGCTTTCCAGAATGACGAAGCGGCCCTCGTCGCCGCCCGCGCGCTCCGCGTGTGTGCGAGCCACGGCCCACAGCCCGTCGCGCAGCGCCTCCCGGGCAACCTCCAGCTCACCGGCGGCGGCGGAAAAGGCGACGGCGCACGCGAGCGCCACGATAAGCCGCACCTTCAAATCTCGCCTCCCATGTAGCCCATGTCGGTCAGGAGCTTTTCGTTCTTCATCCACTGCGGCTCGACGCGCACCCACAGCTCCAGCGCCACCTTGACGCCGAAAATCCCCTTCAGCTCGCGTTCGGCGCACTTGCGCACGTACTTGATCGTCTCGGCGCCGCGGCCGATGACGATCGGCTTCTGCGAGGCGCGGTTGACGAGAAGATCGACCTTGACGTCCCAGCGGCCCGCGTCCTCCTTGATCTCCTTAACGCAGACGCCCAGCTCGTGCGGCAGCTCCTGATGGAGCTTCGCCAGATACTTCTCGCGGATCGAATCGGCGATCGTCAGCCGCCGCGGATAGTCGGTGACGATGTCCTCCGGGAAGAGCGCCTCGCCCTCGTCCGCCAGGTCGAAGAGCGCGTCCAGCACATCCTGCGCGCCGCCCTCCGTCGTCGAAATCGCCTTGACCCACTTGACATCCCACTTCCCGCTCTCAACACCCGTCTTCCCACTCTCCACTCTCAACTCTCCACTCTCCACTCTCAACTCTTCCCACTTGTCCCTGAACATCGTCTCGAAGAACGGCGCGCGGTCGGCCTTGTTCAGGACGAAGACGACCTTCTCCGGCCGCTCCCTGGCGACGCGCTGCATCCAGCCGATGTCCTCCAGCTGCGGCTCCTGCGCCGCGTCGAAGACGACGCAGAGGATGTCCGCGCCTGCCGAGCTGCGCCGCGCCATGCGGTTCAGGAGCCGCCCCAGCGTGCCGACGGCCTTGTGGAGGCCGGGCGTGTCGAGGAGCACCAGCTGGCCGCGCGGATCGGCGACGATGCCGCGCACCGTGTTGCGCGTCGTCTGCTCGACCGGCGAGACGATGGAGATCTTTTCACCGACGAGCCGGTTGACGAGCGTGGATTTGCCCGCGTTCGTCCGTCCGACGATCCCGACAATGGCGACCTTCTTGCCCATCACGGAACGGGGAAGCCCGCGACCAGTTCCTTCGCCGCGCGCTTCACGCGCGCCTGCACGGCCGTGTCGGCGATGTTGTCGAGGACGTCGGCGATCCACGTGCCGATCTTGATCATCTCCGGCTCCTTCATGCCGCGCGTCGTGACGGACGCGGTGCCGACGCGGATGCCGCTCGTCTTGAACGGCGACTCGGTGTCGTACGGAATCGTGTTCTTGTTGACGACGATGCCCGCCGCGTCGAGCGCGGCCGCCGCCTCCTTGCCCGTGATGCCCTTCGTCGACTTGACGTCGACGAGGAAGAGGTGGTTGTCGGTGCCGCCCGAGACGATCCGGTAGCCGCGGTCCTGCACGGTCTTGCAGAGGACCTGGCAGTTCCTGACGACCTGCTGCGCGTAGCCCTTCTTCGCCTCGCTCATCCACTCCTTGAAGACGACCGCCTTCGCCGCGATGATGTTCTCCAGCGGGCCGCCCTGCATCCCCGGGAAGACGGCGCTGTCGAGCGCCTTCGCCCACTTCGCCTTGCAGAGCACCATGCCGCCGCGCGGGCCGCCGAGCGTCTTGTGCGTCGTCGTCGTCACGAAGTCCGCGTACGGAACGGGGCTTTCGTGCGCGCCGCCCGCGACGAGACCCGCGATGTGGGCCATGTCGACCATCATGATGCAGCCGACCTTGTCGCAGATTTCGCGCACGCGCCGGAAGTCGATCGCGCGCGGATAGGCGCTCGCGCCCGTCAGCAGGATCTTCGGCTTCACCTCCAGCGCAAGCCGCTCGATCTCGTCGTAGTCGAGCCGCTCCGTCTCCCGGTTCACCGTGTACGGCACGATGTTGTAGATCTTGCCCGAAAAGTTGACGGGCGAGCCGTGGCTCAGGTGGCCGCCCTGGTCGAGCGACATCGACAGGATCGTATCGCCCGGCTGGAGCGTCGCGAAATAGACGGCCATGTTCGCCGCGCTGCCGCAGTGCGGCTGGACGTTCGCGTGCTCCGCGCCGAAGAGCGCGCAGGCGCGCGTGCAGGCCAGCTCCTCGGCCGCGTCGACCGGCACGCAGCCGGAATACCAGCGCTTGCCCGGATAGCCCTCGGCATACTTGTTCATGAGCACGGACCCCGCCGCCTCGCGGCACGCGCGGCTCGACGTGTTCTCCGACGCGATGAGATTAATTTCGGTGTCTTCCTGCTCGGTCTGCGCGACGATGGCCGCGAACACCTCGGGATCGTCCTGCGCGAGCCCGCTCACGTCGCTCAGCCGCCCGGCGCGCTCGAGCTTGGCGCGACGGCGCGCGTGGCGTTCGCTCGCATCCTCGGGCGTCGCGATGAAGGCGGCGGCGATCTCGGCCGCGTACGCCGCGCTCACCGCCTTCGCGCCGAGGCAGAGCACGTTCGCGCCGTTGTGCTGGCGCGAGACGACCGCCTCGTCGACCGTCCGGCAGAGCGCCGCGCGCACGTTCTGGAAGCGGTTGGCCGTCATCGACACGCCGATGCCGCTCGTGCAGACGAGAATGCCGAAATCCACCTCGCCCTTCGCGACGGCCAGCGCCACCGCCTGGGCGTAGTCGGGATAGTCGCACGATTCGCGCGAAGTCGTCCCCTTGTCGATCAGTTCCGCCTTGCCCGCGAGCGCGGCGAGCAGCGCGCCTTTGAGTTCATAACCGCCGTGATCGGCACCGATTGCAATCTTCATCTTGCCTCCTGTTGAATGAGAAAATAGTATATCATATTTTCCGCCGCCCCACGGCGGCCCCGGCGCGTTTCTGCGCGATCGCGACGACGGCCTTGCGCGCGGTGGCGAACGCGAGCGTCAGGTTGTAGCCGCCCGTCGGCCCGTCGATGTCCAGCACCTCGCCCGCGAAGTAGAGCCCCGGCACGCGGCGCGACTCCATCGTCTCGGGATCGACCTCGTCGGTCGCGACGCCGCCGATGGTGACAATCGCCTCCTTCAAGGGGCGCGGCACGGGATTGTCGACGCGCACGCACTCCCCGTCAAACTCAACTTCCAACGAAAGCGTGGAGAGGACCGAACGGCGTTCGGCCAACCGCTTTCCGTGCTCCATCCACCGTTCGGCATTGTAGACCGCCGCGCCCGACAGCCCGAACGTTTCGCAGTCCACCTCGCCCGCGTACGTGTAAAGGAGGCGGCCCGCGCCGTCGAAGACGCGCGCGCACCCGTTCTCGAAACGCCGCCCCGCCCGCCGCGTCACACGCGGATCGGCCGTCTCGACGCCGATCAGCCCGGCGCGGGGCGGAATGATCCGGTGGCCGAGCGCACGCGCGAAATCGTGGCCGTCGCCGACGCTGCCGAGCTTCGGGTAGCTGAGGCCGCCCGTGGCGACGAGCACCGATTCCGCCCAGAGCGTGAAAGCGCGTGTGGCGACGATGAAGCCGTTCTTCTGCGGCTGGAGGCCGATGACGGGCGCGTTGACGATGATCGGCACCTCGCTGTCGCGCAGCAGGTCGCCGAAGGCGTGGACAATCGTCGCGGCCTTGCCGTCGGCGGGGAACATCCGCCCGTCGGGCTGGCGCCGGACCGCGACGCCGAGCGACCGGAAGCCCTGGATGATCTTCCGAGGCGGCAGTTCGCGGATCGCGGCCGCGGCAAAATCGCCGCGCTCGCCGCCGGCGGCGAGATCGCGGATGAACGCATCGGGCGGAATGTCCTTCGTGAAGTTGCAGCGGCCGTTCGCGGTCATCAGCACCTTGGAGCCGAGCCGCGCCTTGCGCTCGAAGACGACGCACGGCAGCTGCCGCTCGGCGGCGACGGCGGCCGCGAACATCCCCGCCGCGCCGCCGCCGATGATCGCCAGCGCGACCGGCCGATGCGTGAGGTTCGTCTTCATGGCCGCGTCTCCGCGCTCCGCCGCTTACAGGCCGCCCATGATGAGCGAACCGAACGTGGAGATCGGCGTCGTGTCGCGGAAGTTGTCGAGCACCTGGCGGACGTCCTTCGCGAGACCGTCGATTTCGTTGTAGAGCTCGTCGTCGGTCAGGAGCTTGCCGACGGTGCCCTCGCCGTTCTTCAGCCGCTCGGCCGTCACGTTGAGGTTGTCGAGGAGCCGGTTCGCGCTCTCGATCGTCGCCTTCGCGTCCAGCGAGTCGCACGCCGCCTTGAAGCTCGCGATGGCGTCGCTGACGTTCTGGTAGAGCGGATCGTCCTCCTTCAGGAGCCGGCCGACGAGCCCTTCGCCGTTCTTCAGCCGCTCCGACAGCTCGCTCGCGTTGGCGAGCGTCCGCTGGAGGTCGTTGTAGACGGTGTCGTCGGACGACAGGAGCCTGCCGACCGTCCCTTCGCCGCGCTCGACGCGCGCGGCGACGGTCTGCACGCTGCCGGCGGCCGCGCGCGCGTCGGCGACGGTCGCCTTGAGGTCGTCGTAGACCGTCTCTTCGTTGAGGAGCCGGCCGATGGTGCCCTCGCCGCGTTCGACGCGATCGACGACCGAGAGAACCTTGGCGCTCGCCGCCTCGATGTTGGTGACGATGGCCTTCAGCTCGCCGCCCGACGTGAACGTGTTCAGGTTCCGGGCGATCGTCGAGACGTCCTGCATCCAGTCGCTCGGCGTTTCGCCGGCGAACAGCGTCTCGGCGAGCGGCCGCACCTCGCCCTCGCCCTCCTCCAGCAGCAGGTAGTTGCCGCCGAGCAGCGACAGGTTGCAGACCGCGATGCGGCAGCTCTCGCGCAGCACCACGTCGCCGTCGATCTCCACGGTCACGACGAGGTTGCTCGGCGTCAGGTCGATGCGGTCGACGGTGCCGACCTTCGTGCCGCGGTACATCACGTTGTCGTGGTCCTTGAGGCCGCCGACGGCGTCGAAGACGACGCGCGCGTGCACCTTCTGGCGGCCCTGCAGCACGTCGACGCCCGAGATGACGATCGTGAAATAGACGAGGAGCGCGAGGACCGCGAGCATGAAGAGGCCGACAATTGCCTCGGAAAACGGATCTTTCTTGCGTGAACTCATGGAATTTCTCCTTTCATCGCCGCGAGGAACTCCTTCACGTCGCGGTTTTCGGATTTGAGGAAGTCGCCGGGCGGCGCGCATTCGATCGCCCGGCCCTCCTTCAGGAGGAGGATGCGGTCCGCGATCGCAAGCGCGCCCGGAAGGTCGTGGGTGACGACGACCGAGGTGATGCCGAGCTCGCGGTTGAGCTTCTTGATGAGACGGTTGATGGTGACCGACGTGACGGGATCGAGGCCCGACGTCGGCTCGTCGTAGAGGACGACGTCGTTCGTCGGCCGCACGATCGCGCGCGCGAGGCCCGCGCGCTTCTGCATGCCGCCGGAAATCTCGGCGGGATACTTGCCGGCCGCCGCGGTCAGCTCGACCGATTCGAGCGCGGCGGCGACGCGGCGGTCGATTTCGTCGTCGCCCATCGACGTGCATTCCCGCAGCGGCAGCGCCACGTTGTCCGCGACGTTCATCCACGCGAGGAGCGCGCCGCCCTGGAAGAGGTAGCCGATGCGCGAGCGGATCCGGTTCAACTCGCGGCCGGAGCACGTCGCCACGTCGATGCCGTCGACCAGCACCCGGCCCGACGTCGGCGTCAAAAGGCGCACGAGGTGCTTGAGCGTGACCGACTTGCCGGTGCCCGACGGGCCGACGACGCAGAGCACCTCGCCCGCGCGCACGTCGAAGGTGAGGCCGTCCAGCACGGGCACGCCGTTGAACTTCTTGACGACATTCTGAAATTCGATCAACGCCATTTCAAGGCCTTCCTCAACGGTAGCAGACGCGGGTGATCATGTAGCCGAACATGAGGATCAGGAGGAACGAGACGATGACGCTGCGCTGGGTGGACTTGCCCACGCCCGTCGCGCCGAGCTCGGTGCCGAAGCCCTCCGCGCAGGAGACGGTGCCGATCAGGATGCCGAAGACGAGCGACTTCAGGAGCCCCACGAAAAGGTCCTTCGTGGCCGCCATCGACATCGCGCTCGAGATGTACTGCGGGAAGTCGACGCCGAGCTGCGTCACGCCGACGATGCCGCCGCCCATCGTGCCGATGACGCAGCAGAAGAAGCCGAGAAGCGGCGCCATCAGGACGAGCGCGAGGATGCGCGGCGCGGCGAGGTAGCGGATCGGCGGGATCGACATGATCTCCAGCGCCGCCAGCTCGTCGTTCACCTTCATCGTGCCGAGCTCCGCCGCGATGGCCGAGCCGACGCACGCCGCGAGGCACATGCCGCAGCTGAACGGGCCCATCTCGCGGATGAGCGAGATCATCACCGCCGCGCCGAGGTAGATCTCCTGGTTGAAGCGCCGCAGCTCCAGACCGACCTGCAGGGCGAGGATCATCCCCGTGAAGAGCGAGACGACCGTCACGACGGGGAGCGTGCGGATGCCGGTGACGTAGAGCTGCTGCGCGAGGTCGTGGCGCGCATCGCGGCGGCAGAGGACCGCCGGAAAGTACGCCGCGCTCTCGACGAGGATGCGCGCCGCCCAGCCGAGCGACGACAGGAACTTCGTCAGGTGCCGAAAGGTGCTGCCCGCGCGCGTGCGCGGCACATCATCCCAGATCGGCTCGCGGACGACCCTCATTCGGCGGCGGGCGCTTCAGGTGCCGGAACTTCAACAGCCGGAACTTCGACGGCCGGGGTCTCGACAGTCGGGGTCTCGACAGTCGGCACTTCAACAGCCGGGGCCTCCGTGACCGGGGCCGGGGCCTCGACAGCCGGCGCGGCCGCGGCCGCTTCCAGCTGCTGCGCGGCCGCATCCGCCGCATCAAAAAGCGAACGCTTCGCGCGCTTCTCCCAGCGCTTCACGAGCGAGGTCGCCGCCTCGACGCGCGCGACCGCGAGCTCGTCGTCCTTGACCGATTCCTTCAGCGCGGCCAGCATCTCCAGCGCCTTCGCCTTGTCGCCGCCCGCCGCCACGGCGCGCGCCGCGCCCAGCTGCGCGGTCAGCGCGAGATAGCTCTTCGGCTGCGCGTCGGCGAACGCTTCAAACGCGGCCTTCGCCTCGTCGTAGCGCTCGAGCGCCTCGAGGCACATCGCCTTGCCGACCGCCGGCGCGTTCGCGAAACCCTCCGGCGCGCGGCCGTCGAGCTTCTCGTAGAGGTCCAGCGCCTCTTCGTACTTCTCGGCGTCAAAATACGCCTTGGCGAGGCGCAGCCGGAGCGCCGGACCCGCCTTCGTGCCCTCGTAGCGCGACGCCGCTTCCGCGAGCTCGTCCACGCCCGTCGCGTCCATCAGCGCGGCGGCGGCGGCATCCGCCTGCGCGGCGCGGTAGTTCTTGACGCCGTAGTAGCCGAGCACCGCGAGGCCGCACACGGCGACGATCGCCAGCGTCTGCTTGCCGTCCTTCTCCCACCAGTCGATCACAGGGAGCAGTTCTTCAGGAATAGTCATTTTTCGTTACCTTTCTTCGTAGGGTTCGTCGTGTTTGTCGTCGTAAAGCTGCGCCCATTCGTTCAGCACCGCCTCGCTGCGGCCGTCCGCGCGCGCGATGATGCGGTTGTAGTCGAGGGCGTCGAGGAAGTCGCGGCTGTGGACGAAGCGCGTCGTCTTGTTCTTCTTCGGCGATTCGGCCAGGCGGCGGGTCGAATCGAGCAGGATCGCGCCCGTGAAGTAGACCGCCTTCGGCGCCTTGATCGCGCCCGTGAAGAGCTGGATGACCTTGCGCCCCGCGCCGAGCTTGCGCTCCTCCTGGAAAAGGCCCGTCATCAGCACGGCCGCGCGCAGACCGTTCGAGACCTCGAAGCCCTTCTCCGTCATCATCGCGTCGTACGCGTCGAGCGCCGCGAGGTACTTGAACGTCGGGCTCTTGCGCCCGCCCGTGCGGTCGATGTAGTGCGCGAGCTCCGGCACGAGGTCGCCGAGCATCCCGCATTCCCACAGGAGCCGGAACGCCTCCGCCGCGTGCGAATAGGTGAAGAGGCGGAAGACCTCCTCGCAGACGCGCGGCGTCGCGGCGAGCAGGATGCACGCATGGTACTTCTTCATCGCCGCCCACGTCTTCGGCTCGATCTTGAAACCGAGGCGCGACGAGAACTTGACCGCGCGCATCATGCGCACGGGATCCTCCTGGAAGCGCACGCCGGGATTGCCGATCGCGCGGATGATCTTGTGCCGGATGTCGTCCATGCCGCCGACCCAGTCGATCACGCTGAAGTCCGCGATGTTGTAGAAGAGGCCGTTCACCGTGAAGTCGCGCCGGTAGGCGTCCGTCTCGGGCGTGCCGAAGGTGTTGTCCTCCTGCGGCCCCTCCGCCGCATGCTCGATGATCTCGCCCACCGACTGCGCGTTCTGGCGGAACGTCGCCGTCTCGATGATCTTGCCGCCCGCGAAGCGCACGTGCGCGAGCCGGAAGCGTCGGCCGATCAGGAAGCAGTTGCGGAATGCGTGCTTCACCTCGTTCGGCAACGCGCTCGTCCCCACGTCGAAATCCTTCGGCTTGCGGCCCATCAGCAGGTCGCGCACGCCGCCGCCGACGAGATAGGCGGTGTAGCCCAGGCTGTGCAGGCGATAGAGGACCTTGAGGGCGTCCGGATCGATGTTGGCGCGCGAAACGCAGTGATCCTGCCGTTTGTAGACGACAGGCAACTTGCGTTTGCGTTTCAGGAATTCAAACATGGTCGTATATTATACACTATTTCCGCCCCTGTGCGCAAGCGCGCGCAGGAGGGAAATTCGCGAACGGGCCGTTCCCGCACGGCCGGCCCGGACGCGGGCGGGAATCATTCGCCCCGCGTCGGCGTCGTGAAGCGGTACTCGGTCACCGTGCGGTACGTTTCGCCGGGGCGGAGCGTGACGGACGGGAAATCGGGCCGGTTGGGCGTGTTCGGATAGTGCTGCGTCTCGAGCGCGAGCCAGCCGCGATAGCGCATCTTCTCGCCACCCTTCATCGTCCATTCGTCCTTGATGAAGTTGCCCGCGTAGAACTGGAGGCCGATCTGGTCGGTCCACACCTCGACCGCGCGCGCCGCGCCGCGCAGCTCCGCCACCTTGCGGAAGCCCGTGCCGTTCAGGCACCAGTTGTGGTCGTAGCCGGGGCCGTACTGGAGAACGGGATCGGGATCGTCGATGCGCGCGCCGATCTTCCGGAACGTGCGGAAGTCGAAGGGCGTGCCCTCCACGGCCTGCGGCGCGCCGGGCACGGGCGCGAGGTCGGCGTCGACCGCGAGGTACGTGTCGGCGTCGATCATCAGCTCCTGGTCGAGGATCGTCCCCTCGCCGTTCATGTTGAAGTAGACGTGCTGCGTCAGGTTGAGCGGCGTCGCCTTGTCGGTCGTCGCCTCGTACTCGATGCGCCAGACGTTCGCCGGCGTGATCGTGTAGGTGACGCGCGCCGTCACGCTGCCGGGAAAGCCCTCCTCGCCGTCGGGCGACGTGCGCGTAAAGACGATGCCGACGTCGTCGCCGTGCGCGAACGGCGCCGCGTCCCAGACATACGCATCCCAGCCGCGCGTGCCGCCGTGAAGCGCCGCGTGGTGCGTCGCGTCGCTCTGCGCGAGCGTGTACGTCTGGCCGTCGAGCGCGAAGACGCCCTGCGCGATGCGGTTGCCGAAGCGCCCGATGATCGCGCCGAAATACGGATCGGTCCGCTCCCAGCCCGAGACGTCGTCAAAGCCGATCGTCACATCCTTCAGCTCGCCCGCCGCGTCCGGCACGAGCAGACGCACCACCTTGCCGCCCGCGTCGGTCACGTCCATCACGAGCCCGCCTTTTCCCTTGAGCGTCCACAGGTGCGCCTTCTCGCCGTACTTCGTCGTGCCGAACGGTTTCGGCGCGCAACCGCAGGACGTCTTGCACGGACAGCAGCAACCGGCCGCGAGCGCGGCCGCCAACGATGCGACAATCAATTTCTTCATTATGAATTCTCCTTTAATCCAAGTGATTGATTATGATACCAAAAATCCCGCGATTTGCCAAGTGTGCCGCGCGGCCAAAATTTCGCCTGTTTGTGACAGCGAAGAAGCGCGGCCCGTGGGGGTCGCGCTTCAGTCGGTCTTGATTCGGTGACATGAGAAAACAGCAACAATCTGCGCTGAGAGTTTCACCATTGGCTGTGGACTTGCGTCCATCGCCTGACTCCTTAGAAAGGAGGTGATCCAACCGCTGGTTCCCCAACGGTTACCTTGTTACGACTTCATCCCAATCACCACCCACACCTTAGGCGGACAAATGCCCGACTTC
>Ga0256405_10006794_pt1 | contig 17916 bp, 18 predicted proteins | sample RumenRJG_02DNA_FD_189096 | JGI IMG/M metagenome (GOLD analysis project Ga0256405, IMG submission 189096) | Bovine rumen microbial communities from Lethbridge, Alberta, Canada - RJG_02 | ecosystem: Host-associated > Mammals > Digestive system > Stomach > Rumen | place: Canada: Alberta... | reverse complement strand
TGCCTTGCCCCTGCGGATCGTTTGCTTCACGAGGGACTTCACGGTCTCCTCAGCAAAGGAATACCTCTTCGGCATCTTCACTGTGATGTCTGCGTATCTGTGATTCACAGTCCGGATCTCAGCGGTCACGTTCCGTTTGCCGTCCGTATATTCTCCCCGGCCGAAGCCGGTCATACTTTTTACCATAGCACTCTCCATTTCACTTTATTTTATGATACTATACCTATTGTAATGAAATAACCCGAAAAGCACAACCGCAATTTCTGTGCGTACAGAGAGGATCCCCTATGTCATTCGACGGAATGGTCACCTTTGCCGCGGCGGAGGAGCTCCTGCTGGGCAAGATCGAAAAAATATACCAGCCAGCGCCCGAGCAGCTCCTTCTGAGCATCCATACCCAGAGGGGCCGCAGGCGTCTTTTCATGTCGGCTTCCGGCAATCACAGCGCCGTCTACCTGATCGACAAGACCCCCGAAAATCCAACGGTCCCGCCGGTCTTCTGCATGGTCATGCGAAAGCATCTGGGCGCGGCCCGCATCGTAGCAGTCGAGCAGCATGAGAACGACCGCATCCTGGAGATCTGTCTGGAGACTGTGGACGAAATGGGATTTTCTGTAAACCGCAAGATCATTGTCGAGATCATGGGCAAACACAGCAATATCCTGCTGATCGACATGGGAAATGGCCGGATCATCGACTGCATCAAGCATGTGTCCATCGACGTCAACCGCGCCCGCCAGCTGATCCCCGGAAAGCCTTACGAATATCCCCCTCTGCAGCACAAGACACCTTTCACTGAGGTGACGTCTGAGGATGTCCGGAGCATGATGACCAACCAGTTCCAGCCGGAACGTGACCTTCTGGACGGGATCCAGGGGATCTCTCCCGCTCTGGCCCAGACCCTGGCAAGCGCCGGTTTTGGCGGCGATCAGGCAAGCGGCAGCGAGTTCGATCCGGATCTGGCTTACGATGCCCTGCAGGAAATGATCCGCGCTGTCCGGGAAGGACAGACACGTCCGGTCGTCTATCTTAACGAAGACGATAAGCCGGCGGATTTTCATATCACACCTCTGTCCCTCTATGAGGCCGACCCCATATTCCGGGCTCTTCCCTTCGATACTCTCAGCGAGGCGGCGGAATACTTCTTCGTCCACCGGGAGTCCTCCAACACGATCCGGCAGAAGTCCAACGACCTGCAGCGGGTCATCCGTGGGGCTCTCGACAAATCGAAGCTGAAACTGCAAAGGCTGGGTGATGACCTTCAAAAGGCTGAGAAGGCGGACCAGCATCGTCTGTACGGAGAACTGCTGACAGCCAATCTTCATCTGGTCCAGCCGGGAGCGGATAAGGTGAAGGTCATCAGCTATTATGACGGCAGCGAGGTCACGATCCCTCTGGATCCCCGCTTCAGTCCCTCCCGCAATGCCCAGAATTATTACAAGAAGTACGGCAAAGCAAAGACCGCGATCCACGAGAAGACCTTCCAGATGGAAGAGACCCGAAAAGAGATCAGCTATCTGGAATCGGTCCTGTCTTTTGCAGAGCGGGCCGGCTCGATCGAAGAGCTGGATCTGATCCGGGCGGAACTGGTGGACGCCGGACTGATCCGGTACCGCAAGAAGGCTGCGAACCAGCAGAGAAAGAAGGCAAAGCCTGCCCCCTATTCCTATCAGCTCTCCTCCGGCAAGACTGTTCTGGCCGGCCGGAACAATAAAGAAAACGACTGGCTGACCCTGAAACGGGCTTCCGGCACTGACCTGTGGTTCCACACCAAGGACATCCCCGGCTCTCACGTGATCCTGCTGCTGGACCGGGACGAGCCCACGGATCAGGACCTGGCTGAAGCCGCGCAGATCGCCGCCTACCACAGCAAAGCCAGCGCTTCCGGCAACGTCCCCGTGGACTACACTAAGGTCCGTCACGTAAAAAAACCAGCCGGAGCGCGCCCCGGCATGGTCATCTTCACTCATAATAAAACTCTGTTCGTCGATCCGAAGCTACCGGAACCGGTCAGCTGATCGAGCCGATGATCTGGTCAGCTGATCGAGCCGATGATCTGGTCAGCTGATCGAGCCGATGAACCGGATCATCTTCTCGATGACCTCATCGCCCAGGCTTTGCGGACCACCATTGTGGATCTCATGATAGAGTCCCTCCCACTCGACGTATTCGATCGCGGCTCCCTGCTTCTCCAGCCGGGCTGCGACTCTCGCTGTTCCCTGGATGTCACAGATCTGGTCGTCAGTACCATGCATCAGCAGCAGCGGGATATTTTTGGCGCGTCCGTTGTCCGGGAGTGTCCCTCTTTCCAGACCCTGCCCGATCTCAAATCCTTCGACCGCGCACAGCGCGGAGATCTTATTGTGGACCATGGGATTGTCGTTATATGGGAGCACGCTTTCGGGATTACCCAGCTTTGATTCGTCGACCGCTGAACTGAGGATGAACGAAGGCCTGATCTTTGACATGCCTCTCATCAGATAATACAGCGCCGCCGGGATCGGTCTCGCCAGACGGATCCACGGTGCAGTGATGATATATGCTGCCGGCACATCATTCAACCCGCCGCGACGGCGGTAATCCAGACCGATGTTTCCTCCCATGCTGTGTCCGTAGAGAATGATCGGGACATCCTTGTACGTCAGCTGAGCATACGTGATCAGTGCGCTGACATCGTCCAACACGTCTTTTCTGGGGGCGCAGTGGCCCCACCGGTTCATGGAATGCCCGTGTCCCCTAAGATCCATCGCGATAACAGCATAGCCTGCCTTATTGAACTCCGTTGCTACCCGGTCGTAACGTCCGCCGTATTCCCCGATCCCGTGGACGATGCAGACCACATGGCTGGGATCCTCTGCAGGCCAGTGCTGTCCTTCGATGCTTCCCTTCGCCGTCTGCCGCAATAAGAAGGTCTCATACATATTCCTCTTCCTCCTCACCGTTCCTTTGATTACAAAAAATGGATATTTCGTTACAATATATGGAAACTTTGCTTGATTTTTCTTCCTTCCGGTTATATATTTCCTGTACATCCAATCACAAATGGTGATGTCATCGAAAGGAGTTGATCAGCATGAAGAAAAATCACCATCCGAACTGCAGGTGCAGCCTTTGCGGCTGTGTCCATTATGAAACATTCGTCTTCAAGAATGGCCGCGTATGTGAGCAGTGTCTGGAGTTTCTCAAAGATGAATTCCATCCGGATGAACCGAACTGATCCCGCCGTCTGACGCACCAGTCGTCACCGCTGCATACGACGCAGCTTTCCCAGAACTGTTTCAAAATCCTCCGGAAGAGGCGCTTCAAATTCCATATACGCACCGGTCCTCGGATGTTCGAATCCGAGAATGCCTGCATGCAGCATCTGCCTGCGGGCTCCGGTGCTCCCCGCCGGAGGCCCGTACAGGGAATCTCCCAGAAGCGGATGATGGATATAGGCCATATGGACCCGGATCTGATGGGTCCGGCCTGTTTCGAGGACCGCCTCCACCAGAGTATACCGTCCGAACCTCTCCAGTACCCGATAATGAGTCACCGCCCTCTTGCCTCCGCTGGCTACGACCGCGTTGCGCAGCCGGTTGCGTGGATCTCTGCCTATTGGCCGGTCGATGGTCCCTGAGTCTTCTTTGATATTGTCGCATACGATCGCCCGGTAGCGGCGTGTGATCGTATGCTCCGCCAGCTGCCGGGACAGGCTTTCATGAGCCTGGTCATCCCTTGCCACCATCAGCAGACCGCTCGTATCCTTATCGATCCGGTGGACGATGCCCGGCCGCAAAACTCCGTTGATCGAGGAGAGTTCCTCACCATACCGGTAAAGCAGCGCGTTGACCAGTGTTCCGGACGGATTTCCCGGTGCCGGATGGACAACCATCCCCGCCGGTTTATTCACCACGAGGACTGCTTCATCCTCATAGACGATATCCAGCGGGATATCCTCCCCCTCTACATTCAGACGCTCCGGCTCCGGCAGCAGGATGCGTACCGTCTGACCGCTGGCGGCACTGATCTTTTTTTCGGTGCAGACTTCTCCGCCGACTTCGATGCAGCCCCGCTCGAACAGTTTCTGGATATAGCTTCTGGAAAGGCCGTCATAAGATTCCGACAGCACCTTGTCCAGCCGGATCCCTTCCATTTGAGGAGGGATCGTGCATTCCAGGATCTCTGCAGCCTCATTCTGATCTGCTTTCACTGTTTTATCTGCCATTTTGCTTTCCGCTCTTGTTCGCGTCAATGATCAGGTACAGCATCAGAAGGCCGCATCCGACACAGACGCAGATATCTGCGACGTTAAACACGGGGAATATACGAAAATCGAACATGTCCGTTACATAGCCCTGGGCCATCCGGTCTGTCAGATTACCAAGCCCGCCCCCGCAGATCAGCGAGACCGAGACCAGAAAGATCCGATTGAACGCCTTGGACATGACCAGAACAAAAATAATACCGATGCCGATCACGATCGCGGGAAAAACGATCAGCAGCGTCGGATGACCCTGAAGCATGCTGAACGCCGCTCCCGTGTTCTGGACATAGGTAATGTGAAAGATATGATCGATCACGGGGATCGTGTCCCCGGGCTCCATGTTTGTAGTGACCGCGATCTTGACCACACGGTCAAGCACCATCACGGCCACGATCAAGAGTAAATATATCATCAGCGTTTCGTTTTCTTAAGTGTATCACGGCTGACCGGCATCTCGGGATCCATCTGCCTCTGCGGGATCACAGCAGCCGGCTGCACATCATAGTCTTCCGCCAGTTCCGGGAAGATCTCCATGCTGAGGGAATCGAACTTCTGCAGTTCCGATTCCAGAAGCTGTTTGTATTTGGTCCGGAAACTGATGAATCTGGTCCGGATCGCCTCGCTCTCTCTGGCGATATCCTCCGCTGTCTCTCTCGCTTCTTTTTTCATCAGTTCAGCGTCCAGCTCCGCATTCTTCAGCAGGATATCCGCCCGCTTTTCGGCACTGGCGGAAATATCCGCCATCAGGGATTTCGCGGCCTCCAGGGTCTCAACGACAGTTCCTTCGCTCCCCCGGTGCCGCTCCAATTCCTCGACCAGGCGGCTGTTTTCTTCTTTTGTTTCCCTGAGCTCATTGAGGAGCCGCTCCAGGTCCAGCGTGATCTCATCGAGAAACGCGTTGACCTCGTCTTCTTTGTATCCTCTGACCGCTCTCGAGAATTCTTTTTCCTGAATATCGATTGGCCTGATCATAAGTCCCTCCTGTTATTTCCAAGTACCGTAGTCACCGCCGGAATCCTTGAAGTTGTAGGGTTTGTGCTCTCCATCCGCGGCGATCACCACATTCTCCGGCGCGAAGACGAAGATATTATTCGCGACCTTCTGCACGTTGCCGCTCAGAGCATATGTGGCTCCGCCCAGAAAATCAAATATCTTTCTCGCCGTTTCTGCGTCCAGCTTTTCCAGATTGACGATGATCGGCTTTCTTGCCTTCAGACTGTCGACCAGTCCGGAACACTCCTCAAAGCCCTGCGGCTCGATCACGACGAGCTTGAAGGCGTTGGTGATCGCTCTCACTTTCTTGTCCTGCATGGAAACCACATTCGTCGCGGGATACTTCCCTGTGACCGACTTCGCCGTGCTGGACGAATCCGACGTCTTGCTATCATAGTAACCCGATGATGAATCGTAATCATCCTCATACTCTTCGTATTCTTCGTCGTAGTCTTCGAGTCCGATCAGATCCTTGAATTTGTTAATTACCCCCATTGTTCATCCTCCTGAACGCTTCATAGTCTCTCTCACCGAAGATCGCGCTGCCGACCCGGATCAGATTGGAGCCGGAACCGATGGCGACTTCAAAGTCATGAGACATTCCCATAGACAGATACTGGAAATCCAGCCGCTCATGCTCGATCCGGCTGAACTCGTCGTACTGTTTCTTCACTTCATCAAAATATACCTTTACATCATTCGGATCCTCCGCGATAGGAGCCACACTCATCAGACCGCGGATCCGGATGTTTTCACAGTTTTCCAGGATCTCTTCGAGGAGCGCTTTCGTTTCGGAAAGGCTGACTCCGAACTTGCTCTCTTCATCGGCCGGATTGATCTGGATCAGGATATCCATGGTCTTGTCATGCTGCGCCGCTCTCTTGTTGATCTCTTTGGCCAGTTTCATAGAGTCCACGGAATGGATCAGATCCACCTTATCTATGATGTACTTTACCTTATTGGTCTGCAGGTGTCCGATCATATGCCAGCGGACCGGCTTGATCGCATCGTACTTGTCCATGATCTCCTGGACCTTGTTCTCACCGATGTCCGTCACTCCGGCGTCGATCGCCGTATTGATCTCTTCCGGTGTTCTGGTCTTGCTCACCGCGACCAGACATACATCTGATTCGTTCCTGCCTGCGCTTTCTGCAGCGGTCCGGATCCGTTCGTGGACCTTCTCCAGATTTCCCCTGATGTCTTCCATAACGCTGTCCTCCTATTTTTTATCTTTTTCTTTCTCTTTTTCTTCTTTCTTGAGATCTTTTTTGAGCTGCTTCTCCGGCTGTTTCAGCACCTCATCATATACACTGACGGTATAGACTATGTCTTCTTTATCCGGATCGTAGAAGGAAGATTCCGAAATGACGGATTCCTCTCCATCGGTCTCTACGACATTGACCCGCACGAAATAATAATCTCCGTTCTTGTTGCGGACATAAACGCCCTGCTCCCCATGCTTCTCGATGATACATTCGTTATCGATGAGAAGCCCTGACTGTTCGCTGCTCTCGATGGTAAAGTCCACTTTCCTGGCCCGCGGCAGCTCTTTGTAGTACATATCCGAATAGAAGATGATCTTATACTTCTTCTTTTCTTTCTTGATGCTCCGGATCGTGGCGCTCACGACCGTGTCCTCCGACATCTGCAGCTTCACCATCTGACCTTCGAAAAAGTCTTCTACAGCGGATTTCCTGAGCCAGCAGACGACATACCACTTATTATCGTTGGTCACCTTGTAAAACGGCTGGCCCGGATTCACATGATCGGTCTCCAGCTTTCTTTCCTTGATGGATATGTCCTTCACATCCGCCTGCGTCAGGCTGTCCATTCGGGACGGATGCAGTGCCTGCTCGGCTCCGTCCGCGTAAAAGCAGAGGATACCGCTGACAGGTGTTTTCCATGTATCATACACGCCGTCGTAGTCTTCCAGCTTTTCAAGGATGTCCTTGTGCGCAGGATTGCCCTCCGTGCCATCCGGATGGACATTCACGACCTTCTGATTTTTTCTGACTGCGGAGCCTTCTTTCTTCACGAACTTGATATCGGCCCCCTCCGGAGCGACGGCGATCGCCTCGGTCTTGATCACGTAGCCGGACGCGTCGCAGGTCAGCTGCACCTCACCCGGCTCCAGGATCTGGGTCGTCTCAAAAATATTGGTCACCCGCGGCATGATCTCAATCACAAGATATAGTGCCAGCAAAAGTATGATGTATATTATAATGTATTTCTGTATTTTTTTCGGGATATTGATCTTCATCACTTCATTATACGATAAAGATCGTATGCTTGCAATGTACTATCCAAAAGTCGCCGTTCTTCCTTGTCCAGTGTTTCCCGCCGCCGCGCGTACTCAATGAGCATCTCCGGGCGTCTTCTGGCGGTCAGTTCCAGAGACTGCTCCAGCCTCCAGAGATGGATCCTGCGGTGATTGCCACTGGTCAGCACTTCCGGTACCTCCATGCCCCGGTAATCGCGGGGCTGGGTATACTGGGGATGCTCGAGAAGCCCTGAATAGATCGACTCGTCCAGAGCCGAATCCTTGTTGCCGAGCACTCCGGGGATCAGCCTGGCTACCGCGTCGATCAGGACCATGGCCGGAAGCTCTCCTCCGGTCAGGATATAATCTCCAATGGAGACCTCCTCAGCGTTCCAGTGATCCAGCACTCTCTGATCCACGCCTTCATAATGGCCGCACAGGATCACCAGTTCTTCCTCCGCTGCCAGTTCCTGCAGCATCGTCTGGTCGATGATCTTTCCCCGGGGGGACATATAAAGAAGCCGCTTGCCCTCTGCGCCGATGTCTTCCAGTGTCCGGAAGATCGGATCAGCCATCTGTACCATACCGCCGCCGCCCCCGAAAGGATAGTCGTCGGTCCGGTTGTGCTTATCCTGTGTATAATCCCGGATGTTGTGCAGGGCGATGTCCAGGATGCCCTTCTCGGCGGCCCGTCCCAGCATGCTTGCCCCGGTCACCGGAGTGAACATCTCCGGGAACAATGTCAGAACATCTATCTTCATCACAGATCCAGTATTCCTTCCTGCAGGTGTACAGTGATCCTGCGGTTTTCTCCGTCGATCTCCAGCACATAAGAGTCGACCTTCGGGATCAGCACCTTCCTGCCGTCTTCCATCCCGATCTCAAATATATCCTGCGCTGTATTCTGGATGACATCAGTGACGGGTCCCAGCCTTTGCCCCTCGTCGCTGAACACCTCCATGCCGATCAGGTCCCGCACATAGAACTGTCCCTCGGGAAGCTCCGGCAGGTCGTCTTCGGTGACAAAAAGCTCCCGGCCTCTCGCCTTCTCTGCGGAGTCCCGGTCGCAAATGCCGTCCAGCCCCAGAACGACCATGTTCTTCTGGGTACGTACAGAACGTACACCCATCAGCTCATCGCCAACGTAGATCTGCGGTGTGTTTTCATAGATCTCTGTGCTGTCGGAATAATTATAGACTCTGACTTCGCCCTTCAGTCCCACAGCGCTGGTGATCTTTCCGATCAAAATCTTTTCCATGATAATTCCTGTCATTAACAATCAGGGGCACATACTCTGATGCGCCCCCGTCTTCGTTTTAGTGTTACTGAACGATCTCTACGACAACTTTCTCGTTCGTCTTCGTTGCTGCCGCTTTCACGACCGTCCGAATTGCTTTGGCGATACGGCCCTGCTTGCCGATGACCATGCCCATGTCGTCCTCAGCCACCTTCAGCTGGATGACTGTCGTGTCATCTGACTTCGTCTCAGTCACCTCCACAGCATCCGGATGCTCGACCAGGGATCTGGCAATTGCACTGACTAATTCTACCATTAACCTCACCGCTTTCTTATACAATGCCGTTGTTCTGGAAGAGTTTCTTCACTGTGTCTGTCGGCTGCGCGCCGGTAGCCAGCCACTTCTTCGCTTTCTCCTCATCGATCTTGATGTCCGCCGGCTTCTTCATCGGGTCATAGTATCCCAGTTCCTCGATGAATCTGCCATCTCTCGGCGCTCTGGAATCCGCAACGACGATGCGGTAGAACGGCTTCTTGTTTGCTCCCATTCTTCTCAGTCTGATTTTTACCATTATTGTTTTCCTCCTGAAATATTGTTCTGTTGATTTATATGCAAAGGCTGGCGCTGTCGTCAGCTCTGTTTGCCATGTTCTACATACCCTTGAACATCCGGCTCATTTTGTTCATGGCGCCCGGCTTCATCATCTGGCGCATCATCTTCCTGGACTCTTCGTAGCGCTTCACCAGCTGATTGATCTTCTGGACGGGCTGTCCCGATCCCGCAGCGATGCGCTTTCTTCGGCTGGCGTTGAGGATCTGAGGATTCTCACGCTCCTTTTTTGTCATGGACTGGATGATCGCTTCGAACTGGACGAATTCCTGTTCTCCTCTGGCGATGTCCTCCGACTTGGCGTTTCCCATGCCCGGCATCATGTCCAGGATCTTGGCCAGACCGCCCATCTTGCGGATCTGACCCATCTGCTCGAGGAAGTCCTCCAGGGTGAACTTGTTTCCCCGGATCTTCTTCTCCAGCTCCTCCGCCTGCTTCTCATCGTAGTCCTCCTGAGCCTTCTCGATAAGGGAGAGCATGTCGCCCATGCCCAGGATCCGACTGGCCATACGCTCCGGATGGAACTCCTGCAGTTCGTCCAGCTTTTCTCCCATACCGACGAACTTGATCGGCCGTCCCGTGACCTTCTTTGTGGAAAGCGCGGCGCCGCCTCTGGAGTCACCGTCCATCTTGGTCATGATGATGCCGTCGATGCCGAGCCGGTCATTGAATCCTTCGGCTGCGTTGACAGCGTCCTGTCCTGTCAGCGCGTCGACCACCAGCAGGATCTCGTGAGGCCGGACGGTCTTTTTGAGATCCTCCAGTTCGACCATCAATTCTTCATCGATCTGCAGCCGGCCGGCCGTATCGATGATCAGCACGTTGAAGCCTTTTTTCTCGGCTTCACTGATGGCTTCTTTGGCGATCTTTGACGGGTCCTTGCAGTCCCGCATAGTGAATACAGGTGTATCGACGGCTTCTCCGACGATCTCCAGCTGGTCGATCGCCGCAGGACGGTAGATGTCGCATGCGCAGAGCATCGGTTTCTTGCCGTTCTTCTTTAGCCATTTGGCCAGCTTGCCGCAGGTGGTCGTCTTACCGGTACCCTGCAGGCCGACCATCATGTAGACAGTGAATCCTTTCGGTGAATAGGTCAGTTTGGTTCCTGTCCCTCCCATCAGTTCCACCAATTCGTCGTTGACGATCTTGATGACCTGCTGCGCCGGAGTCAGGGATGCCATGACCTCTTCTCCCAGGGATTTCTCCTTCACGGATGCGACAAAGTCCTTGACGACCTTGAAGTTGACATCCGCTTCCAGAAGCGCCAGCTTGACCTCTCTCATCGCGGCATTGATGTCCGCCTCCGTCAGAGAGCCCTTGCCCTTCAGTCCTTTGAATACACCTTGTAATTTATCCGATAATCCTTCAAAAGCCATCGGTTCATTCCTCCAGTCGATCGATGATCGATTTGACTTTCTTTAGCCGCCGGATCAGTTCCTCTGTGTCCGGCCGGTGTGTCTGCGTGGCGCCTGCATGCCCCGGTTCTGCAGCCTGGTCTGCGGCGCCGGCCTGCAGCTGCTCGATCATGGTCAGGATCTGACCGTCGATCTCCTGCACTGCTGTCTCGGTCTTCAGGAACCGCCCTACCAGTCCCAGCTTCTCTTCGTATCCGTCCAGAGCCTTTCGGGCGCTGCGAAGGGCGTCGTGTACGCCCTGCCTGCTGATCCCGAACTCCTCGGCGATCTCAGCCAGGCTGAGATTCTCACCATGATACAGCTCCATCACCTGCTGCTGCCGCTTCGTCAGAAGCTGCCCGTAAAAATCATATAGCAGGCTCTGTCTGGTGATCTCATCGATATCCCACGCGCTGTTCATCGCTCTCTCTCCGATTCGTTCTGACAAGCAAAAAAACTTGACACCATGTGAGTATACAATGATCAGCTCCTGGTGTCAAGCTTTTTTACCTTACATTATAATTGTTATTTCAGTCCATACTCCACGAGTTTATTGAACAGCTGCCGGCGGGAGATGGACAGGATCTCGGCAACCCGGTTCATATCATCCGGATGCTCCTCGATCAGCTGCCGGATGTAGGCTTTTTCTGCCTGGGCCCGGTATTCCTTGAGGGAACCTGCGAAATCCACCGGCCGCTCCTCCATCCGGCCTGCGCCGTCCGGCAGATATTTTGCCATGTCCATTGGCAGGTATTCCGGCCGGATCTCGCCCCGGTCCGACAGAACAAGCAGACGCTCGATCAGATTCTTCAGCTCACGGATGTTGCCCGGATAGTCATAGTTCTCCAGGACCTGACGGACCTCCGGAGCCATCCGGACATTTTCCTTTTTCATTTCATATCCGAACTTCTTCATGAAATAATCGATGAACAGGGGGATATCCTCCCGCCGCTGACGCAGGGGCGGGATCTCCAGAACGATCGTGCTGATGCGATAGAACAGATCCGTCCGGAACAGACCTTCCTCCATATCCCTTTTGAGGTCCTGGTTCGTTGCCGTGATCAGCCGGAAATCCACACTGATCTGATTGCTGCTGCCAAGCCGGTAGATCTTTTTGTTTTCGATTGCCCGCAGCAATTTCGACTGCAGATTCAAAGAGATTCCCCCGATCTCATCCAGGAACAGGGTACCCCCGTCGGAGCTCTCGAAATAACCGATCCTGCGTTTGTCCGCGCCGGTAAAAGCGCCCTTTTCGTGACCGAACAGCTCAGACTCCAGGATGGATTCCGAGATGCTCTGACAGTTGAGTTCCATGAAGTTCTCTCTGGCCCGACTGCTCTTGCTGTGGATAAAGGACGCCAGCACCTCCTTGCCGGATCCGGACTCACCCAGGATCAGAATATTGGAATCACTGGCAGCAGCCCGCTCCGCCAGCCGCATCATCTGATTGACCCGATCATTGCGGCTCTCCAGCATATAATCGCCGACCATCTTTTCCCGGAGCATCCGGTTGTCCCGGCTTATCCTGCGGACCTCGCCGATCTTCTCCAGTTCGATCAGCAGCTCTTCCGGGTCGTTGCCCTTGGTGACATATGTGTAGGCCCCGGCTTTCATTGTCTCTACAGCCTTTTCGATGGTCCCGAAGGCGGTCAGGATGATCACCTCCGTGTCATACTGGCGCTGGCGTATCTGCTGCAGCAGGGCATATCCGTCCATGACCGGCATCTTCAGATCGGAGATCACCACATCATAAGCCGCCTTTTCCAGCAGATCCAGAGCCTCCTGCCCGTTGCCTGCCGTATCCACATCATAACCCTTCGCTGTCAGGATCATCTTCAGCACATCGCGGTAATTCTGTTCGTCGTCGACCACCATGATCCGCATGTATTCTCTGGCCATCTAGTCCTCCTTCTCCTCCGGCTGGTGCCGGATCGGCAGACGGACGCGGAACGTCGTTCCTTCGCCCTTTTTGCTGACGACATCGATACTGCCGTCCAGCTTCTCTGTTTCATTATACACGATATACAGTCCGAGTCCCGTTCCTTCACTTCCTTTTGTTGTGAAAAACGGATTGAAGATGTCATCCAGCACATTTTGGTCGATCCCCTCGCCTGTGTCCTCCACACTCATGACGAATTCCTCGCCCTGCGCCTCCAGCCGCACTGTGATCTGCCCGCTCCCGGTGATAGCGTCCGTCGCGTTTTTCACCAGATTCAGCAGGATCATATCAAACGGCTCTCTGGCCATATAGGTCCGGATGGGCGTCTGGCACTCGATCTCCAATGTGATATTCTTTGAACGGATGACCGATTCATTAAAGGCGAGCAGTGACCTGACGTGCTCCTCCACATCCACAAATTCCGGCACGCCGGAAGATGTCCTCGAGAAATCAAGAAGGTTGCTTATGATCCCGCCGGACACATCCACCGCGTGTTCGATCTCCTCGATGGCTTTGGCCCGCACTTCTTCATCCTCCATGGTTTTCAGAACATAGCAATAGTTCCGGATGATCCCCAGGGGATTGCGGATCTCATGGGCCACGCCAGCCGCCAGCTGACCGATGGCTATCATCTTATTGTCCTGCAAAAGCTGGCGTTTCGCCATACGCTCCTGCGTGACATCGATCGCCATGAAGAGAAGCCGGGTGGTATCTCCTCTGGCATCTTCCACCGGAAAGATATCGATGACGTAGATCCGCTGACCGATCTCTGTCTCATACCGTTCACCCTGGTTCCCGCGTGCTCCGTTTTCCACCATCTGCCGGATCTGCGTTTTGGCCTCTTCATCCAGTTCCAGCACATCCCAGACTTTCCGGTTCAATGCTCCCGCCGGTGCTCCCTCGCTGAAAGCGTGGTTCAGATCCATGATCTCCCCGCCGGTCGTCAGCTCTGCCATCAGATGCCCGACCCCGTGGAACGTGGTCTGCATCTCGTTCCGGCTCTCTGTGATCTTGTCCATACGGGCATTCAGTTCCTGATACATGCTCCGGTTGCTCAGATAATACACGAAAAACGCGATCAGCACAGATAATATGATGATCAGTACCGGAATGAACGTCAGCCGGTAATCGGAATGCATGGCCTCCGGCCCGTTCCCGCTCAGCCACCGCTGATTAGCAGCATAACTCAGAGCATGCAGATCCGCCGCCTGGATGCACTGGGTCAGGATATCCCGCGCCACTGTCTGATCAGAGTCCACCAGGAGGCAGACATTCATGAAGTACAGGCTCTTCTCCTGCGGCTGGTATTCATGTTCCAGCCCTGCTTCGCTGAGCACTGACGTCACACTGCTCCGGTCACCGATGATGCCGTCGCAGCCGGACCTCTCTGCCAGGTCTGCCGCCTCACTCGCAGAACCGGCCTTTGTATAATCCAGAGTCTGGCCCTGATACTTCAAAGCATCCGCCTTTCGCTGGGATAGCCGGTCTTCCTGCAGCACCGTGCGGATGGGCTTCGTTATATCCGCTCCCTTTCGCAGGAACAATGCTCCCTCCATCTGAAAAAGAGGAGACAGGTACACCCGTCCCTGCATATGTTCCCGCAGTTTCTGGGTCACGATACAAAGGCTGGCGTCAGCCCGGCTCTCATCATCGGTAACAAAGCGGGGACTCAGATCTGCAGGCTTCAGGATCTCCCCGATGTACTGCTGCAGATATCCTCCGTCTGCACCTCCGATCAGATACTGCAGCTCCGGTTCGACAAATATGGACATTTCCTCATGCTCGGCCAGATATGCCCGGTCTGCCGTGGAGAAATGGGCCGAGCTGGGATGCTGCGGCAGGATGTTGCGGTCCTGCTCCTGGACCAGCATATAACACAGTGCCAGGAACAGCAGGACGATCGTGACGACGATAAGCCATTCTGTCGTTCGATTACGCATGGCGTCCGCCTCCTCTCCGTGGATAGATCCTGCCGAATACCATGTACTCCTCCTCTGTCTCACTCAGATCGCGCCTCTGACGGTCGGCCAGGCCGTACAGGAAGACGCCGGCCATCAGCCAGGCGATCAGCATGGCGTAGGCCGCTGTGATCTCACCCTGAGAGACCGTGCTTCCGATATAGAACAGGGTGTAAACGATCGCGATCATGCTGATCAGCGCGCCGGACCAAGCGTTGTTCCACAGCTTGAAAGGCCGCTCCAGTTCCGGCTCTCTGCGGCGCAGCCGTACAAAAGAGACAGTGACCATAGTATAGGTGAACAGTGCGCAGAGGGCGCTCATATCGACGAGCCAGATGAGGGCATTTCTCCCCAGCATCGGTGTAGCGATGCAGAGGATCCCTACCGCCAGGATCGCCATGACAGGCACATGATTCTTTCCCATGGTACGACCGAATACCGCAGGGATCAGCCTCGCCCGGCCCATAGCGAAGATCAGCCGGCTCGCGCCCAGGAAAAAACCGTTCCATGTAGTCAGTATCCCCAGGACCCCTCCCGCGATCATCAGATCCGAAAACAGCTGGGAGCGGAACGCGTACTCCGCGACGTCCGCAACGGGGATGATGCCGGAAGAACGGATCTCCTCCGGCGCGGCAAGTCCGATACCCAGGATCAGCAGACAGTACCAGACGACACTGATGATGATGCATACCACGATCATCCTCCCGATGTCTCGCTTCTCCAGGTTCATCTCCTCTGCCGACTGGGGTATGACGTCGAATCCGATCAGCATGGCCGGCACCATCAGCAGGACATAGCTGAATCCCCTGCCGGTCGTAAAAACGCTGCCGATGTTGTCCCGGCTGCCGTAGACCAGCCCCCCCAGAAGCAGGATGAGAACCACGGCCATGATGGCCATAGTCGCCATGATCTGGAACAGGATTGCGGTCCGGGAGCCGATCAGGTTCAGAACCATCAGGACAGCCGCGCCGATCATCCCGACCAGTGCCCAGGAAAGATACACTTCATATCCCGCGATCTCCCACAGCGGCCCGACCCTCGGGATGGGCAGCAGATAGTTCATGGCCGTTGCCAGAGCGATGCCCTCCCAGGCGGCGACGCTCAGATAGGCCAGCGCCATGATCCATCCGGTCAGGAACGCCATCCTTTTGCCGATGGCCCGGTAGACGAAGACGAACTCGCCTCCCGCCAGCGGCAGCGCCGCGGTCAGTTCCCCATAGATGAGCCCGATCAGCAGCAGGATCCCTCCGCCCACCAGAAAAGCGACGAGCGCGCCCAGATATCCGGCGCCGCTCACCCATGAAGCGCCCATCATGATCCAGCCCCAGCCTACCATGGTGCCGAATCCCAGCGCTATGACGTCTGTCCTGCCGAGTCCCTGACTCAGCACGCTTCTCTTCTCGTTCATGGCTGCCCTTTTTTACTCTGAAATGAATACATTTATTATAACAAAAAGGAGCGGCTGTGCCACTCCTTTTCGTCCGTCTGACGGATGTAGTATTCAATAAGGGGGATGAAATATCTAGAATCTCTTGTATTCGTTTCCGAACATGAGGTATTCTCTCTCTTCTTTTGAGACATGTCCGTTCTTGCCAGTCTTGTTCACGATGAACAGGATGATGCCCAGAATGATCCAGCCTCCGACGAATCCCCACTCCGGACCGGTCAGCGGTGCCGGGCTGCCCAGACCTGGCAGATACAGCCAGAGGAAGAACAGGGCTACCAGCAGCGCGCCTACGCCGATCACCGGGCCAGCCGGTGTGAAGAACGGTCTCGTCAGCTCCGGCTCCTTCTTTCTCAGGATGAAGAAGGACAGGGATACCATGAAGTAGGCAACGACCGTACCGAAAGCAGCGGAGTCAACGAACCAGACCAGAGCGGACTTGCCGGCACACGGTGAAAGGATGGTGATGACACCAACCAGCAGAACAGCTGCGGTCGGGGAACCATACTTCGGGTGGACTCTGCCGAAGATCTCCGGCAGCTGCTTCGCTCTTGCCATCGCGAAGATGACACGGGAAGCACCGACGACGAATCCGTTCCAGGAGGTCAGGATACCGCACATCGCAGCGATGATCATCAGTTTACCGAAGATCGGGTTGTTCAGAGCATACGCGAAGCAGTTCGCTACCGGAACCGCATCCGGGTCATTGACGAATCCATCCAGGACATCTCCCGGTGTGGAGATCGCTACAGCGAAGATCATCAGGCAGTACCAGAAGGCAGCCATACAGATCGCGATGATCATGACTTTACCGATCTTACCGAGCGGGATCGCCATTTCCTCAGCAGCCTGCGGGATGACGTCGAATCCGACGAACATCGCCGGTACAGCCAGCATTACAGCTACGAAGCCCTTGCCGTCAGTGAACAGCGGCACAAAGTTGTCGAGAGAACCGGTCGCTGTTCCGCAGATCGCGAATGCGATACCGCCGATCGCCATCGCGACTGTCGCCATGGTCTGGAATACAGCGGATGCTTTCGCGCCTCTGTAGTTGATGACTGTCATGACGACCGCGCCGATCGCGGCGATCAAAATGAACGAAACGGTTACCTCCGATCCTGCGAACGTCCAGAGTACCGGACCCTGCGGCAGCAGGCCGGAGAACAGGAAGTTCAGCGCGTTGGACAGAGCCGGGCCTTCCCAAGCGGCTACGCCCAGGTACGCCAGGGTGATCATCCAGCCTGTAAACCAGGATGCATTGTAACCCATCGCTCTGTAAGAGAATACCAGCTCACCACCGGACAGCGGGAGCATCGGTGTCAGTTCTGCGTAGGTCAGACCTACGAAGATAGCCATGACACCACCGAATGCAAATGCGATCATCGCACCGATGGAACCGCCGTTTCCTACCCAGGAACCGGCCAGCATGATCCAGCCCCAGCCGATCATGGTTCCGAAGGCGAGAGCCAGAATATCCTTCATGTTCAAGGATTTCTGTAGTTCTTGTCTTCCTTGATTGTTATCCATAGTATTTTTTCTCCTTAAATGTTTATTTGGGATAATAACACTTTATGATTGCGTTTTGATTGCGTTTTCTAAAGGGGAGGTGCTGCCGCACATCATCATGCAGTCCGCTTTGAGGCGCGACAGCACCGGGATTCTGTCTAATGGATATAATGCCTGCCCTCAGATCGCTTTATTTGCCCATTTCCTCTTCGATCGCACTCTCCATGATGTCCAGGCCGCAGTTCAGCTGCTCGTCTGTGACGCACAGCGGGCACAGGAAACGGATGACGTTGTTGTAGGTTCCCGCACCTTCCAGCAGCAGTCCCTTG
>Ga0256405_10006792_pt1 | contig 17922 bp, 21 predicted proteins | sample RumenRJG_02DNA_FD_189096 | JGI IMG/M metagenome (GOLD analysis project Ga0256405, IMG submission 189096) | Bovine rumen microbial communities from Lethbridge, Alberta, Canada - RJG_02 | ecosystem: Host-associated > Mammals > Digestive system > Stomach > Rumen | place: Canada: Alberta... | reverse complement strand
AATATTGAAGTTAAAAATCAAAAATCTGCAAAAATGGACGAAATTTTAAATGCTTGAAATTATGCAATTTTCGGTCCATATTTGCAGATAGTATGCTTTTCTTTGCAAGAAATCACTTTCCCACGCAGAATTTGTAGTATGTAGTCTAACGCTCTGTAAATTAGTACATTACTTATTTGTGTGTATTTTGGAGTAACAAACCAGTAACAAAAACAATCGCCTGGTTATAAAAAACAGCTATATTGTCAGTATTGGATCCAAATATAAAAGGGAGGAATGATCAGCCCAACCAGCCTCCCTCTTGATCACCTTTGTAGTCACAGAGAAACTACAGATTTCCCATCTTCCTGGTAGATCAATGTAAGACAATGCAAAGGTAGTAAAAATAATCCATATATCCAAATAGATATAAAAAAAGGTGATAGAACTTCACAGCCCCATCACCAGGTGATCTGAATAGATCGTTACTCAAAAGAAATAATTTCGATGTTGCATTAGGCACCCTTTTTTGGTAATACGTTCTGGAGTACATCATCCGAGAGTAGGAATCCATGAGCCTCACCCAGGAATCTTACCACACCATTTAGATCAGATATGATACCATTGGGATCATCCCCATATTGTTCTGCCAGGATGTCGTAGTGAAGTATCTTTGCAGCCTCTTTCTTGCACTGGTTTACTTTCACCATAAGATCCAGGATCTTCTGCCTGAGCCCCTGGTAGTTCTCAGGCTCATTTTCATAAGGAATGGGATTGCTATCGTTCTTTTTCATAATCATATTTGATTAAAATTAGTATTAGAGATCTGATCACGTAGATTCTCTTCAATTTGAGTTATCACAAATTCTTTTGCTTTGTCAAAACCCTCATCAAAACCCTCCATGTAATTATGGATTTTCTCATCATCATCAGTCTCGTGCTTGATACTAAGACTATCAGATACAAGATCCCATGCCTGATCCAGCAGCTTTATTGCATCAAGCAATAATGCTGTTTCTTTACTCACTGAGTAATTTGTAATACTTTCCTTTGCCATAACTGTACTGTTTAAAAATTGATGGTGCAAAGGTATAATTTTACTTTGAGAAAAACAAGAATATTTTGATATAATTTGCTGTAAATCAGCAAAATGTGTTTGGCAAACACACTTAAATGAGTTCACCAAACACACCTATAGTTTACTGGGTGAATTTATAGGTTTACATTTACGTCACTCCCCCATATATCATCAACAGATATAGTTAGTGATTTTTCATTTAGGATAGAGAATAGATCACCACTAATTATAGTTCTCTTGTTTGGGTAGATCATTATATTAACGTCACGCTCTACCAGTACTTTATTACTTGTATCGTAAATAGTGAATGTAATCTTTTTGCTCTCACCTTGACTATCAACCATCGGGAAATAGTATTCATAATCAACCAGCTTGTTATTTACAAACTCTGGAGTAATTACCATTGTTTCTATCTGGTTTGTGATGTAATGTGCATATACGCTGTAATGATCTCTTTTGTCTTTGAATGTATATGTTACTTTACCAACCTCGTCAGGCTTTCCATCCATGATCTTTATCTGTAATAGAGCACTTTGTCTTTTCAGGTTAAGATCTATCTCATTTACATCTTTTGAAATTGTTATATTGCCAGCATAAAAGAATGTTTCAATATCTCCAGAATTACAGATCTTACCATTGTCTTTGCCCTCACCTGATTCCATATATTTCTCAGAATTGTTGAAATAAGCCTGGCCTGTTCCTTTTCCCTCAGCCAATACCCTCACAGAGTAAGTCCCTGTTTTTAATCTTGTTTTGAAAGTACCAAAATCTTCTGATGTGGTTTCATCCATCGGATTAAGTCTCGTTTCTAAGGTGGTAACAAATTTGCCTGATCCATCATAAATGTTGATCCAGATACTGTGAATAACATCTTTTAGATCTGCACCGCTTGATGCTGCCCTGGTAGCTCTCCTGGATAATGGTGGGTTATCCATGTCCTCATTTTGAACTGTCAGGGTTGAAACATTGAAAGTAACATCTACCTCCTCTGCTTCATTTGCAGTTTCTACACCCTCATCATTGGAGCAAGCTCCCAAAAATAAAGCCAGTAATAACACTGGCATCAGTTTGAATTTGTACATAAAATAATAATTTAAGTTATTGGTGCAATATTACACCATTATAACTAAACGGATTTATTGCCTATAATATTACAACAAAAGCAGCCTATGTCGGAAATAACAAAGGCTGCTTAGGTAATTTACCTGGTTAATCCAGGAGTTCATAATTTCCTATCAGTAGGTTTCTCGTTTTTTATTTACTACCTGGATCCCAGATCCGATACACTCCACTTGGGCATCACCATACACATTCACATACACCTTTGCATTAGTTCCAGCCACGGCTAAATAGAGGTGTGTGTTATCGAAAACGTCTATAGTCACGTTGGCAAAATCCTCCACATTCACAGCTGCCTGAGAGGTGTGCCTGACAAACAACCTGGAAACGCTGTAGCCTGTGTATTTCAACAGAGCCTTGCACTCACCATTGAGCACAGCATTAGGCAGATTCTCTTTGATCACCTCATCATCGACAAAGCCACCGTAAGGCTCTGCCTTACCCTTGAAATTCTGGCGCATAAACTCCAGGGTAGGATAATCATTCTTGACACAGAAATCTATGCCTTTGATAAATAGTTTCACCAGAGCCTCAATATCTCTGCTACCCTTTAGTTTCAGCTGATAAAGCTGGCATAAACCCTTTGTCATGCCATCAGCCCTGAGTTGGTTTACAAGTTCTTTCTGTTCCATATTATACTATTCCTTGTGAAAGTAATGAGTTACCTTTGTTTTCCATCCTTGTAAGTGTGTCACTGATACGATCCAGCCTCTGCACTGTATCATAAGTATTCTGGCTGATCTGTGCCTGGTAGATCAGGATAGCCCTCAGCTGTGCTGTCTGGTCTGCCTGGTTGATGATAAAGGCATTGAGCCTACCAGCAATAATGCCACCTGTATCTTCGCTCATACTCATCACAGCACCAGTGAGAGGATCCGTATTCTCCTCCACATCCTTGATCCAGTCACCAATACCCTCCAGAGCCTGGTTAAAGAGGTTTCCAGCCTGGTTTACCATAGTGGTGAAATGCTGCCTCTCAGTGTCTGACAGAGAGCCATCACGCAAAGATTCACCCAGGTAATCTACAGCATCGTTTATACCCTTTGCCAGGAACTGACGCTTTAGGGATTCCACAACAGCCTTTTTCAGCACCTCCTTTGTCTTTTCACCCAGAGCCACTGCTGCATCCTCACCCTGGCAGTAGGCATCCACCAGAGCATCGGCAAACTCATCAATGGCAGACTTAACATCGGTACCAGCTAACAGCTCTATCTCCTGGCGGTGTAGATCCTCTATCTGCTGGTCAATATCCTTGATGTTTTCCTCCCATTTCTGGATCTGATCCCAGTCGGTATCTTTCTTATCCTTTTCAGCCTCTATCTGCCGTTTGATCAGCTCCTGCTGCTGCCTGAGGTTTTCTTTCTGCACCTCAAAAAGATCCAGACTGTCACCAGTATTCTTGACTTTCTCCAGGGTGTACTGGAGCTCCTTGATCTGCTTGCTATATTCTGCAACCTTTCCTAAATTCCATGAGTGAGCTGCTGCATCTCTCTCTTTCTCCAGAGTGGCAATCTGATCCTCCACAGCCTTAACCCTGTTTCGGTAGGCTTGCTCCTCCTCATCTGTGAACTCCCAATAGGTGTGTGACATCACATTCTGGAGGCGGTTGAAAGCACTACCCAGGCTGTCAATCTGCCTCTGGTAGCCCTCAATCTCCTCCTGGAGCTCATCATCATTATTGAACAGGGTAGCGATCCACTGGATAGCTGAAAGAGCCATAGAGATTGCAGCCAGTATCACAGAGGCTTTTTCAGCTGTCTTGATAGCTGCTGCCATAGCAATACCAGCCTGGGTAACACCCATGATCATATCCATTGTAGCCTTACCGTTATCACCTATCAGATCACCCAGTACGGAACAGCTGCTTATAGCATCATTAACGAAATCAAAGCATCCCTGTGTAGCGTTACTCAGGTCTTTCCAGTCTGTCTTGATCTGCTTTGATGTTTTCTTGGATCCATCCTGCTGTTTCTTGAACACATTGGTAAGAGCTGTACCCAGAGCCTTGAATGGGTTAGTGTCGAGCACTTTCTTCTTTGCCTCATCCAGTTTATCCATCACTGCTTTCAGGTCGGCTGGATTCATTTTCAGATCGGCTGTGCTCATCCTCTTACGGATGTCGGCAATCAGCTTTTCAATCTGATCCACTGTCAGGGAATCCAGATCGCTAAACAGGTCTTTCCAGCTGTCTGTCTGCATCAGCATCTGTGCATTGAGAGCTGAAAGAGCCTCAGCCTCTGCCTGGTTGATCTGAGCAAGGCGTGCTGCATCACCCTGTTTCATAGCCTCGTTTCTCAGTAGCGTGTACTCCTGGGTGATAGATAGCTTTTTCTCCTCAAAGGTACGGTAGTTATTCAGCACCTCATCAGATACCTGTTGGTTAAGATCTGTTTCCTGGTTTTCCAGGCTATAGGCTGCTGCTGCATCATCCTCATTGAGGTGGAAATCACCACGTGCAAGGCGATCTTTCAGCTCCTGGACTGCCTGGAGCTTTTCAGCAAGCGTCTGAGCCTGACCTACAGCCCTCTGGAGGCTTTCCTTGAACTGATCCATAGCTGTCTTATTGCCAGCTATCTCATCTTTCTGGAGCTTTAGGGCATTGAGGGCATTGGCATCACCATCGGTAAACGTGCCAGCTGCCTGTTTAGCCTCCAGATCCGCTATCTGCTTATTCACCCAGGATGTAAAGCTGGATCCCTCAGCAATGAGCGTTTTGAAATGGCTGTCAGCAACCTCCTGACCTACATTCTTTACCCAGTTGAAATATGCCTGGTACTGCCTTTTCTTATACTCTATCTCTCCATCAAAGAGCTTTGTACTCTCAGTATCGTAAGACTGCTTTTCCAGGTTTCTCCTCTCCTGGAAAGCTGCTCTCTCATTAGCGGACAAACCACCTTTCTTACCAGCCCTTTTATAGGCATTCTCCAGCTCTTTCTCCTCTTTGTTGATACGATCCAGAGCCTCCTGGTGCTGGAGATCCAGAGCTGCCTTTCGCTTAGCATAGCCCTCCTCCATAACCTGGATCCTGGCCTCCTCCAGCTTACGCTGTGCCTCCAGCTGTTTCTGTGCAAGCTGTTCTGCATTGTTAGCACCACTGCCAGAGCCAGATCCTCCAGTAGGAGTTTTCTTTCCTGTGAGAGCTGCCAGGTCACTTTGTGCAGCCCTTAATTCACGTTCTTTCTCCTGAATAGCATTTGCAAGATTATCCTTTGAAACAGATCCTGATCTCATATCAGATAGCTCCTTTTGCAGAGTAGCAATCTTTTCTTGGGTTTCTTCCACCTGTTCATTATAGCTCTTAGTAGCTGTAGTAGCAGAGCTCATAGAAACGGAAGTTTCTGAGATCTCCTGATTAAGGCTGTTAATCTGTTGGTTTACATCATTCAGATCTTTTTGTGTTTTTTCAAGTTCTTTTTTCCTATTGGTTTCATCCTCAGCACCAAAGAATCTGAGAGTTTTCCCAATAAAGCCATCACGATCATATCCCTGGGCTGTATTTGTCTGTCGAGTACTCCAGTATTTATCACTCTGTTCACGTTCTGTTTTTACAAGAGCTCTTTTCTTCTTGTAAGCCTCCTCCAGTTCCTCCTGAGCTGCTTTTAGTTTGATCTGTTTCTCTAAGGCTACCAGGTATTTATTGATAGCCTCGGTATTATTGTTGATGATCTTACCCTCCTGAGTAAGCAGAGCATTATAGCCAGGTACGATAGATTTCAGTTCTACCAGAGCTTTATTCCTCTGCTCATAGGATATATTTGAATCATCAATTATCTTTCGCAAAGCATCTACTTTTGCAGCCTGATCATTGAACTCCTTAGTAGCCTTTTTAGTTGCATTAGAGAGTGTTCCTGTAGCCTCTGTAATCTCCTCCTCTTTATCAGAAAAAAGAGTAACTGCTGACACTGCCATACCAATGATAGTTACTAACCAGCCTATAGGATTAGCCAGCATGGTAGCCCAGAGAGCTCTGAGAGCCATTGTAGCCTTAGTGGTAGCCACGCTAAGGAAATTGGTGGCTGTAGTCTGTACTGTCTTAGCTGCTGTGTCTGTCTGGGATGCTACAGTGGACTGCCTGGTGGCTGTAGTCTCCAGGATCTTTTTCTTTGTGTGGAAATCAGTCTGAGCTGCCAGGGCTGCTTTCCTGGTTATTGCCTGGTTATCCTGTGCTGCCTCCAGCTTTTTCTCTGCTGTTGCAATGGCAGTGGCATCACCAGTCTGCTTTGCCCAATACACCTCATAGCGTGCTGCCTCAGTACGCTGCATGGCTGCTACTGCTGCTGCCTTTGTTGATTCAACCCTCCTGGCTGCTGCTGACACATCAGCACGCATAGCATCCAGGGTAGCGGTGGTGTTGGCTCTCTTAGCCAGTACCTCCTGTTCCAGGGCTGATCGGTATATGGCACTGTTGGCACTCAGATCCAGCTTGCTTACGCTCATCCTTTGCTCAACGGAAAGGACACTCATAGCTGCTGCCTCATAGCCCTCTGAGCTGGTTGTGAGCCCCAGGTTAGATATGTACTCCTGCTGCTGGGCTGTGAGTAGGCTCTGGATAGTGGCGATCCTCAGGTTTTTCTGGATGGTAGCAAGCTCCTCTGCTGTGAGCTCCTTTTCCAGAGTTGCAATGTGAGCCTCCTGAGCTGCTTGCATGGCTTTGGTCTGGGCTGCAACCTGACCTGTGGCAACTGCCTCAGCTTTCATCAGTCCGATCTTAGCCTGTCTTACCGTGTTGTCGATCAGGGCAACACCAGTGTAACCCTTAGTAGCAAGGGTATTGAGCACAATGGCTGCTTTGTATGATCCGTAGGATATAACAATAGCCTCCAGAATATCCAGGATCTTCTGGTAATTCTCCACCAGGTAGGTAGCACTGCTGATAGCCCCAGCAAATACATCCTGGTTAGATGTGCCTATATCATTCAGCATACCATCCCAGGCATCCTCCAGATTGGAGATCATACCAGTAAGGGATGCTGACTGCTTTTCCATAAGGTTGTAGAACTGACCACCAGCATCCGTGAGGCTGTTGATCACCTTTTCTACATCAGGGAATCCGATCTTACCAGCGGAAACCATATTATTGATCTCCTCAGCTGTAACACCGTACATCTTAGCCAGCTCCTTAACCAGAGGAATACCACGGCCTGTGAACTGCCTAACATCCTGTGCATAGAGCCTACCCTGTACCATCGTGGTACCATACAGGTAAACTATATCATTGAGTGGAATAGAGAGGCCTGAGGCTATGTTTCCCAGACGTACCAGGGTATCATTCACCTTATCCGCTGCCTCACCATAAGCGAGTAACTGTTTTGCACCTGAGGCAACACCCATCAGGTCAAAAGGCGTGTGGGCTGCTGTGTCTATCATCTGATCCATCAGAGCCTTTGCCTTTTGCTCGTTACCCAGCATGGTACCAAAAGCAATCTCCAGCTGCTGGAATTGTCCCCTAACCTGTACTATGCTGTTTAGTAAGCCAGTCATTCCCTGGCCTACCAAATAGGCTTGAATATACATGGCACCTTTCTGGGCAAAGTCTAACATACTTTGCTCCATAGCCTCGGCCTCTATCTGTGTTGTGGTAGATACCTGTCTAATGTGTCTCTCCATAGCATCGGCCGATACGTTGAAATCGTTGATGTCTAATGTGGCTTGAAAAGCGAGTGATCCATTTAGATTTTCCATTCTTTTTACTCTTTAGAGGTTTGTAACTCAATAAGATGCTTTAAGGATTGGCATACGTTTGCATAGAATCCTATCAGAGCATCATTTTTCCCATCTATATTATCTTTCATCAGCTCACTTGATAATACCGACAATGTAACAATTTGATGGCTTGGATTGTTGATATTGTAAGTGTCCTTTTGAGCTGCTTTAACAGTCGATCTAACAGCACTCTCTATCTCATTAAAATCAACTGTCTTTGGCTTGTTTACATCATGCAAACAATCAATGATTTTACGAATGTATTTCTTATCCATATCCAAATGATTTTATTCGTTATCTTTTGCTACTCTGAGAATGTCATCCAGTTTGTTCTCCAGAGCATTTATTTCGTCTCTTAATTGCTGCCTTTCTTTGTGGATTTGTTTAGCATCATAAGGGAGATCAAGCCCCATGATTTTTGCCTCATAGCACTTGATCACCTTGTAATCGGTGTTATCAAGCTCCTCTTTGAGTGCCTTGATCTGGTTTTTGTAATAAGCCAGATTCTGGATCTTCTCATAGGTGTAGCCTATGTGATCATCATACTCCACAGCAACAATCCTGATAGCATAGCCAGGAGCACACTCCAGCTTTCTCTCATCTATCATATCAACTGGTTTCCATCCTGCTTTAGTAAGCTCCTGGATCTGTTCATCCACAGTTATGATCCTCTCCTGGATGGTAGGCTTATCATCCTTAACCACCTGGATCCTTTCCGTGCGCTGGACTATCTCTTGTGTCCTGAGCACACCATCCTCAATAATTCCATAAAGATTCATTTTACAATGTTTTGTTGTTCTGTTGTTACTTTTTAATGTCTCAGGCCTCAGAAACTCAATAGAATCAAATTGAATCGGGAGGCATTTCACATTCTGGGATAGAAAGTGATGAGGCTATCCAGGTACCTCCAGATCCTGATCAATGATCAAAGATCCAGTAGTTTTTCCCTCCATTTTGTTCAAAAGTGTATTAAACATCAGTAATTCAGCATCAGAAAGAGCTGAAAAATTGAATATTACTCCGTTGTTATTGAGGATGTTGATCTGGGTAGATCCTGTGCTCTGTGCTTTGCCAAATGAGCGATCCATTACCCAGCGGAAACTATCAAGACTACCTTTCCTGATGTCGTGGAAAATTGCAGTTATCATGGTAGCTATCCACACTGGGAGTTTGCTGCCTGGCTTGTAACAATCATTCTTGATCCTTTCCAGCTGTCCTACAGTGCATTCCATTAGAGAAAGCATGATATTGGTATAATCCTCTTTGCTCAGTTCTTTACCAGGTAAATTTATCCTTTTATATAGTGATGGTTTCCTACCATTCTTTTTAGGTTGCCGATCCCTGGAAAACCTGGTGCCAAACCTGTTGCCAGGTTGAAAGCCTTTCTTACCTTTTGCCATAGCTTAATGTCGTTTTAATGTCGTTTGTCCAGATAATGGGTTGTCTGTTGGCTGTTGATCACCATGTTACTTTTGTTACTCTAAGAGGGTAGGAGGCTCTTGAATACCTCCAGGAGCCCCACCGTCTTACATTACTTGATGGATTCAAAGTTTTCACCTTTCAATACAGGTGTACCATCAGGATCCAGCCTTGCAAGCGAGAAATGATCTGGTGTGGAAATACCAATCATATATTGTGGGTTGTAAATATCTGCTGACGGATTACCTAATCTCACAAGGTTTTCATATACGGCAGAAACTTTTGGAGCCTCAACTACAGCCTGGTTGAACTCCTTGATAGCTTTCTCCACAGCAAGCCATTTCTCATAGACAGCAGCCCTGGTGTCAGTGTCAATGTAAATGCTGTGTCTGTTTGTAATAATCTGCTTATACTCTGGCATGATAGCCACTTTTCCATTATTTACCAGGTAAAGATCCCACTCTATAGGAGAAACCTCTGTGTGAATCAGATTTGCAGCCTTAATCTTAATCTTCTCAATGTCTTTGGCTGTATCTTTACGCATGAGTTCCTGGAGCCTTTTTGTTATCATTGAGATCCCCTGATTGTTGCAACTTTCTGTTACTAAATCCAAGAGGCTTTTACTCTCAAAAAGGATTTGTAGCTTTTCTATAGTGGGCACAATATCTGTTTTTGTAAGATCGTCTGCCAGCTCCTGGAGGTGATTAGCTGTAGTTTCAATCCAATTAAGTGATTTGCGGATGCTATTGGCATCTTGATAAACACATACTTTTTCCATATCAATAGTTTTAATTTTGTTTACATGGGTTTCTTTTCGCTTACATCCCATTCTTTCAAAAGCTCCTCTGCGTGCTGATCAATGTATTTATCCCTTTCCTCAGCAATTTCCTTTCTGAGCTTTTCTGATTCCTGGATCATTTCATCTGTTGCCATATTCATCATAGCAGCAGCCTCAATCTCCTTAATTCGTCTCTCTTTTGAAATCAATTCTTCATTTGTCATAGTTCATTGTTTTTTAATTGTTATACTTTGTTGCTTACTATATCGTTGTCTTGAAAGTTCCACCTCCACCAACTGGTGGTGATTCTTTCCTTTCACAGTTTTTGAATAGATCACCCTCTCTGCGATTCCAGGTGCTAAGAGCTGCTTTCCAGTTTTTGATTGGGTTGCCTCCAGCCTGTTTCCAGCCGTTAGCCTCATAGTAATCATAAAAGGCTCCAGCATCAACATTATATCCTTTTTCTCTTATACAATCCTCTATTTCCTGGAGAGTGGGTTTGGTAAAGCGTTTAGCTTTGCCATTATCCTTTATAGGATCAGGATTAGGATTAGGTATAGGATTAGGTATAGGATTAGGTATAGGATTAGGATTGGGTTTTTCAGAAACCATTTGGTTTTCAAATAAACCATTTGGTTTTGTAATTAACCGATCGCTTTTTCTTGGTCTGCCTCCCAGTTTGCCACTTTCTCTGTTTTTAGCACATCTTTCCCTGTACTTAGCACCGTCTCTGTCGATCTGGTCTTTTATAAACAGGAAAATCATGCCCAGCACCCTGTTCTCATCGAAAGAAAGCACTTTCCCATCCTCTGCATAGGCTATGATAGCCTTGAAAAGCTGCCCAGCCTCATCATTGGATAACAGTTCCAGTTTTTCCTTTATGTCGCTATGGATTATGATACCTTTACTTTCCATGAGTTAATACTTTATTGTCTGTAACTTACACCAGAGGAATTGATGCTATCAAACATTTCTGCCATTCTATCAGCCATTCGCAATCCGTAACGCTCTTTCAAAGCCTCATCTGAGAGATTAGAGGTTATGATTGTACATAGCTGCTCATCATATCTGTGGTAGATAATATCAGTGATAGGGGAGATTTCATTACCCCATACCTTAGCAGTTATAGGTTCTACTCCCAGATCGTCAATAAATAGCACGTCACAGTCTTTTATTCTCTTATACCTGTGTTGATCATCAGATTTAGTGATATTGAAGATCTCAATGGCTGTCACGTATTCAATCGACAAATTTTCATCCCAGCCTCTATCAGGGGAATACATGGATTTTAACATGAGATTTATAGATCTTAGTAATGTAGTCTTACCATTACCTACACTACCATATACCATAAGCCCCACCTTGTAATCACCAGTGATCCATTTTGCAGTTTTCTCGATCTTGTCTTTTGTGTCTTTGTCACCATTGAATGCTATCCTCCTATTGCCAACCTCCTTTTGATAGCAAAGATATAGCATCTTAGTGACGGTTTCCACATCAAGATCTCTGATCTTAAAACGCTCAGGCTTTTTCTGGTTGTTCAAAAGATCCTGGAGTTTCTTAATAGCATCATCATTCATTGTACCACGCTTTTTGATTTATTTCTAATATCCTGGATCTCCTGGTTAAGCTGTCCTGATGCCATGAGGCCATATAAAGCCCTCTGGTTGAATTTCTCGCCTCGGATGATAAATAGCTCCATTGTGTGGTAATCTGCGCTGAAAATGACCAGGAGAGCGTCCAGAGTGCCTTTTACATCACCATATCCCAGGTGTGGTTTGCTCTGATTCGGAATAAACACGCTGCTGATATTGCAATTCGATTTAGTGATAGCTCTCTCTGCCTTTTGCCTGGCACGATCTGAAAAAGTATCAGGCACACCATTGTAGTAGCAGAAAAAGCGGTTTACCTTGCTTTTCGCTGCCATATCCTCAAAGAGCTGGTAGCTACCAGTTGAGGCTACAGTATCAAACCTGACGGTCTTTTTACCCTCGTTCTCAGGTAAGATCCTCAGTCTGTAGTAGTCTGTGATCCTCATTTTCTACCTCCTTTCCTGTGTCCGTTGGATCCTGTAGTGCCAACCATATAGCTGTTTGCAGCCATATCAGCCTCAGCAGCTGTGCTGATTCTGTTTTGTTTCATCCAGGCATCCAGCTCTGTACGTTCAAAATAGATGATCTTACCATTAGGCTTGTAATGGGGGAGGGTGTGATTACAGGTAGCTTTGTAGAGCCATGATTTGCTCAGGCCTGTATAAACAGCAGCCTCATCTATAGTAAGCATGGCTTTTGCTGCCATCATACTATAGCGTTCAATACGGTTTAATTGTTCAATGATCTTTTCTTCCATCTTTACAAGTTTTTATGATGTTGAGGCTGGATCCTGGCACTCTCCATCGGTTTTCGCTTGCAAAGATAGGCATAAAAAAAGTGAGCAATTATAGATGTTTATTGCCCACTTTATTGATTGTATTATTGATGTTGGTGGATGTTAAGGCTTACTTATCATTTCCTCTGATTTACTTAGTAAATCTTTTATTCCCTTATATCCACGTGGTAGTTTTCCTATGATCTGGCTCCTGCTTTGTGACAGCCTGGAGATACCAAAAAACTCCTTTAGTTGTTTCTCTGGGAAATCTCCATTATATCCTCTTTTTATAACATAGGATCTTGTTATGGTATCTGTTTCAATGTGATCACCGCAAAATATAGCACCACAAGCATAAGCAAGTAAAGCATTTCCTTTTTTGAATTTTAGGGTATCATTCACCCTCTCTATAACACCTTTTTTTATGGCAACATTTAGAAATGCTCTGAAAAGATCTGTGTCAATATCCTCTGGTATCTTAATAGGAGCTGGTATGGTGTGAGTGTCATTGTCGGAAAATATGTTCACCTGGTACTCATCGCTGATGATGTCTATAGCTCTGCTTATCCTACTGATTTGAGCCTCATCTGATATTTGAGGCTTACCAGTAGATTCCAGGCACTCCTTATCAGCCATCCAGAGATCCCAGATCAGATCTTTTTTATCTGGAAACGTCTCTGATAGCATCATAATATCATTCTTTGAGAATGTACCGTTTGCAATACCCTCAATAAACTCCTTTGTTTTCATAACTGTTATCTATTATCGTTTCTAAATTGGGATCGTAATTGCTGTTTTTGCTCAGCCAGGTATTTGCTGCTTTGAGTGATCCTATATTGGGTGTTCTGCCATTGACCTCAAAACAACTAATGGTCTTTACCCAGATCTTTTCATTATTGCAACTGGCAAAGAGCTTATTGACCAGGATAACCAGGTGTCTTAGCTCTGCAATCCAGGGAATAGGCTTTACCTCATTGTTATGCTCTGCTTTGCCACATATAACCATCCAATCACGCTCAGCAGCCATATTGCTTATATATCCACTTTCCTTAAGGTGTGTAAAGATCTGCTGTAGATCTCTGTCGGATCTGCCACAAATGAAAGCCAGATCTTTCTGCTGTTTGGTGGGGATGCTGGCTCCAGGAAAGAGCCTCAGCACTTTGTTGATCTCTCCAGACTTAGTTACAGGCACAGTTACACCTTTCAAGTTATAACCCAGGCTCCAGAGCTTTTCAAATGCACTCCAGGATGGTTTCTTACCAGTTGTAGTGCTAATGGCATAGGCTATGAGTTTAAGCTGGAAAGGTTTGATACCCTCAGTCGGCTGGTAATGATCATCCAGGATGTTGTTCTGGGTGCAATGATCAAGCAGTCTCAGGGTATCTTCGTTTTGCAGTTCTTTCGGAACACCAAACAGCTTTCCCTGGTGATTCTCCTGGTACTTTACTATATCGTCTTTCAGGTTAATAGTAACAGTGGCAAAATCAGTCAGAGAGTGCCTTATCTCGTCTGGTAGATCATTACTCCTGAGGGCTTTGCTTGCAACTGTCAAAAGGGTAGGTATGGAAGATCCTATGGGTGATCCGTCCAGATCTATAAACCTTTCAAGTTCACCTGGTAAATAATCTGGGTGTGTTTCCTCCCAGGCTGTTTTAATATCAGCAGCCCATTTACCTATCAGGCACAAATCATCATAGATGCCAGGAGCCTCAGCATCCTCAGGCATATATGAATTGTACCTGAGTATAGACAGTGCTCTGTACATCTTGTCAAGTCGTGTTATGATCTCCCTTTTCTCCATTCTCTTAGAACTTTTGGCCTGTTTCAAAAACTTTTGCCCAGTCTGTCTGATCACCATACGGATTAGGTGATTTACCAGGTAGATGCTCCTGGATCAGCTCAGCTTTCCACTGCTTGTAAGCGTCTGCCAGGCTCACGCTGGTATCAGCACGATCCAGGTAATCCATGTGGAAATCTCTCTCATACTCCCAGAATTGAGCTGCCAAAGGTCGCTCCTGATCTCCCTGGTAAGGGTTTTTGCTTTCACCCTTAAACCAGGTGTAGTTAGAATAATCCTCTGTGATGCCAGAGAAGAATCCATGCTTGTTATATTCGCTCATAGTTCAAAATACATTTTGGTGAAATCAATTTCAGAGTGATCCATTTTTTTGAGCTTATCCATGATAGCCAGCTTATAGATCTCCTCAGTCTTTTCCTCTTTTGATACCTGGGGGTTGCCTGTTTGCTCCTCCCATATCTCTCTCCACCAGGTGAATCTCTGGATCACTGAGTATTCTGCCTCCCAGATCTGGAATTTTAGATACTCCTCAGCCCATTTCTCTTTTGGCACCTCTGTAGGCTTATAGGGGTTAGTGTCACCACCTTTGTATAGCTTACAATGATTCAATATTTCAAAATTCTCGTTCATTGTGCTGTGCTTTAGTCCCAGAGTGCTGAGATCTCATCCTCTGGGGATGTGTTCATACTATTGCATTCAGGGCATTTTGCAGCCGTTGTTTCCAGCTTGTATGTACCTCCACACTGGCATTTGCCCAATTCCTCCTTATAATCACTGGTAGCCTCAACCATTTTCTGATCTCCACACTTATCACAGTGATAGACGATAGAAAGCATACCAATTCCCTCCATCCTTTCCCAGGTGTTTCCGCAATCCTGGCAAATGTACTTTCTGATCTTTCCCATAGTTGTTACTTTTTGTTACTCGTTAATTGTTATGTCAGGTATTAGGCTCACAGCCTTTTGTTTGTTCTTATCCAGGATCTTAGCATAGATCTGTGTAGTGGCAATTTCCCTATGTCCTAATAGCTTTGAAACAGTGTATATGTCAGTGCCCAGATCCAGCATCAAGACAGCAAATGTGTGTCTGCCAGCATGGAAAGTAATGTCCTTTGTGATCCCAGCAGCCAGCACCCATCTACGCAGCTCCAGCAGCGTCCAGGCACTATACTTGAAATCGGGGAATACTTTATCATTGCCATTACCTCTCTGTCCCATGTATAGCTCTGCCTGGTGTGATATATCCAGGTACTCCTGGCCTTTGGTTTTCTTTTGTTTGAATACTATTCTGGTGAACTCTCCGAAAGTTTGCACCTCTCCCCAGGTTAGCTTTTCAATGTCACTCTTTCGTAATCCTGTCAGGCATGAGAATAGAAAGGCATCTTTTAGGTATTGGTACTTGCATGGGGTTGCTGCCAGTTTCTTAACCTCATCCAGGGTTAGGTATGCCCTTTCAGTTTCCTCTTGCTTGAATCCCTCTACACCTCTCATGGGGTTGGTTGGTATGATACGATCCTCAAAAGCCTGGTTAATGCAAGCCCTGAGCTTATTGAAATATGATACTTTTGAGTTTTGGGATAGTGGGGTAAATGTCACAGATCCTTTCACTCTTGATCTTTTGTAGGCATCCTTTTCTACATTCTCCAGGTAATCCTTAAAACCCTCAATCCAATCTGCATCAATATCCTTAAATGTCGTTTTTTCGTCACAATATCTTTCCAGGTGTTTTAAGCAGCTGTGCCAGTTGCCCCAGTTACCGTTGCTATCCTCGCTCCCATGTCGCTCCTCACACATCTTTCTGTAGTAGGAGAGGAAAGGAGTGTCAATCTTGAATTGTTTAGTGAATCCGTATTCTCCGTTCTGGATCTCGATCTGTCTTTTTGCCTTGATCGCCTGAGCTGTTGCCAGCGTTTGCCTATTCTGTTCTTTCTCAATAGGAGTGGTAGCCTTTACCAGGTAAAGTTTAAGGAACTCATATTCCCTCTTTCCATCCCTATAGATGTCAAGATACAGGCTGATGCTGCCATCCTTTAGAACTCTCTCCCTGAGCCTTACAGGTTCTTTCTTTGATTTACCTACCTTTGCTTTCATCTTTATTCTCTTTGAGTAACATGATTTTGTGACTTTATAGCTTTCAAGTCACAAAGGTACAACAAAAAAGTAACAAAAAAGAATAAAACAAAAGAAAAGTGAGAAAACAAACGAAAATTTAACACTTTAAGCGCAAATACCTGAAAAATAAGGGTTTTCTTTTCTCTTTCTTTGCTTATTTTTGGCTTTTCTTTTCATTCCAAAAATATAACTTTACTTTCCCACGCAGAAGTTTTTAAAGATATTTTCTAAAACTTCATTGGGAGTAATTTGACCTCCTGTTATTCCGGAAAGTTGTTCAAGGGCTAGGCGGAGGTCTTCGGAAAGAAGGTCTCCACTTAGTTGCTGTTCCAGGCCATCAATGACACGTTGAATGCTTTGTTGGGCACGAACAAGCGCATCATAGTGGCGAGCGTTGGTAACAATGACATCTGTATCACTAAGGGTAGGTATATCAGCAGCTTGATAGATAGCTTGTTCCAAAATGTCGATACCAGTACCAAACTTTGCACTGATGTGAACTGTGGGGCTGTTTAACAAATTATAACCATTGTTATTCAACTTATCAATCTTGTTATTTACAATGATAAGTTTTTTATTTTCAATATGTTGTAAGATATCATTTGTTTCTTCAGTTGAAGGCTGATTGTCGATAATCCAAAGCACTATTCGTGCCTTCTGAATAGCTTGATAAGTGCGTTCAATGCCAATCTGTTCCACCTCGTCGGTAGTCTGTCGGATACCAGCTGTGTCGATAAAACGAAAGGTAACACCTTGTAGTTCCATCGTGTCTTCAATGGTGTCGCGGGTAGTTCCATGAATGTCGCTGACAATAGCTCTGTCTTCATGGAGCAGTCGGTTTAGTAGGGTCGATTTTCCCACATTGGTCTTGCCAATAATAGCTACAGGAATGCCTTGCTTTATAGCCTTTCCTGTCTCAAAAGAATGAGCAAGACGGGTTATATGATTGTTAATAGTTTTTGTTAGTTCTTTAAGTTCACTTCGGTCTGCGAACTCAAGGTCTTCATGGTCAGAGAAGTCCAGTTCTAACTCCAACAACGACGTTAGTTTTAGCAATTGTTCGCGCAGTTGTGCAAGTTGAGATGAAAAGTGGCCTCTTAGTTGACTCATAGCTATTTGATGAGTCGCATGGTTGCTTGAGGCTATTAAATCCGCTACAGCTTCTGCCTGACTGAGGTCCATCTTACCATTGAGATACGCACGTTGCGTAAACTCGCCTGGTTCTGCCATCCGACAACCATTTTGGATCAGAAGCTCTAATATCTTATTTAATATATAACGTGAGCCATGACAGGATATTTCTGCACTATCTTCGCCTGTATAGCTGTGAGGAGCACGGAAAACGCTGACTAATACTTCGTCAATGAGTTGTGAAGACGGAATTGCCAAATTCTCTACGATGTGACCATAGTGAATGGTATTGGGCTGAGCTGTCGTGAGGTCTTTGGTAAATATACGAGAAAGAATCTCAAGTGCCTGAGCACCTGAGATTCTGATAATTCCTAATGCACCACCAGGGGCGGTGGCCAAAGCACATATTGTATCGTTCATTTAGATGCGGTCGAGAACC
>Ga0256405_10006791_pt1 | contig 17928 bp, 15 predicted proteins | sample RumenRJG_02DNA_FD_189096 | JGI IMG/M metagenome (GOLD analysis project Ga0256405, IMG submission 189096) | Bovine rumen microbial communities from Lethbridge, Alberta, Canada - RJG_02 | ecosystem: Host-associated > Mammals > Digestive system > Stomach > Rumen | place: Canada: Alberta... | reverse complement strand
AGAATCCAGGGGGCAAGAACATCCGTGTTGACGTGGAATGTACCGATGAGAACGGCGAGCGGTTCCTGGTCGAGGTGCAGCGCTCCGAGCAGCACGATTTCTATGACAGGGCGGTATTCAATTCGACATTCTCGATCCAGAGGCAACTGAGGGAAGGATCGAGGAAGTACGGTTTCCCGCCGGTCTATTTCATCGGGATAATGCGGTTCTCCCTTCATCCTGAATCCGAGCGTTTCCTGTTCCGTTATTCGGTGACGGAGGATGAGAGAGGGGAACTGATGACCGATGACCTGCACTACATCTTCCTGGAGGTGGAGAAGTGCCGTCCTGATGCGGAATCCTCTCTGATAGAGAGGGTTGGATATGCGCTCTACCACCTGCCGGAGCTGGAAGACAGGCCAGAGGGATTCGATGAAGAGATCTTCGACCTGTTGTTTTCTTCGGCGGATTTGCATAATTTTGCTGAAGAGGACAAAATCAAATACCAGAACGACATGACTACTGAGAGAGACATACAGAACCAGATAGATTTCGCGATGGACAAAGGGATCGAGAAGGGCCGAGAGAAAGAAAGGGTCAGGATTATCGAGGCCTTGATAAGGCAGGGTGTGTCTGAGGAAATTATCGCAAAGGCTTTGAAAGACACAAAAGAGTAATCGACTCTTCAACTGGTTTACAACAGGTATATCACATATGCCTGTTGTTTTCTTTGGCGGATTTGCATAATTTTGCTCCAGAGGACAGAATCAAATACCAGAACCGGATCGACTTCGCGATGGATAAGGGTCGAGAAAAGGGCCGAGAGAAAGGTCGAGAAGAAGGTCGTGCAGAAGGTATCGAGAAGGGGATCGAGAGATATCATACGCTTCTCTATAACAAAACAGATGGCGCCGGAATCGGCACCATCTGTTTTAATAAATGTATTGAGAGGTACACCTCTACATCATTCATTTGTAGAAGTAGCTGTCTTCTCTTTGAAAACGTTGCGGACACTAGCCTCGTCATACTTCTTGTTATTAGGAGTATTCGTGAATACGAATGGATTCTGGATATCGTCACCAAAGGTGTATTGGATACCACCATACTGGTAGGTATAACCAAATGCCCAAGCATCCTCCTTAATTCGATAATAATAGTCAGGATTAAGGCCAACCTGCTTCTTCAAATACACACCATTCACAGGGTCCACAAGGTCCTCAGGGCCAATGACAATCTTAGTACCCCAATTTTTATCCCATTGTGCAGTCGCAGGATCGAAGTTCTCAACAAATGGTGTTCTTGCAAGAGTGAACACAGCGTTATCTCCTTGCATAAGACCGACTTTCTGGATCCAGATCTGCACCGGAAGCTTTACGGTAGGAATGTTGAATTCGACAAGTGGTTTGTCCGAACCAGGCAAATAGATACCTGACCCTGAAGTATTAGTCTCGACAGCAGGCCCGCCAACCGCATCGTCGTTGACAGTTATGACAAAGCGGATAATCTGCTTGTATCCGTGATATTTATTCGCAGATTGATCATATCCACACCAATTGTCAGAGTAATTGAATCCAGTTGTGGAAACTGTATTATCCGCCTTGACAATTGAAGGTGTTATAGCAGGAAGGTCATACGCAGTTGGTGTCTTAGCTTCACCGAAAGTAAGATACTCTTTGTTACCAATAGTTGTTTTTCCGGTACAAGGAGCAACTAGCACGGTGACAACATCTGAAGCACTCGAAAAGTTCTTAGGAACCGAGAATGAAGATGAAACAACATCAACGGTAAGGGTAGACCCACCAGTAACCTGAGTGTTGCCGCTACCACCAGAATTGTGGGCAATCTCCGTAAAGATGTTCTTAAGTTGATCTGCTGATCCACCGGAAGCATTAAAATAGTAATCAGCGTCTGTAGCAATATTAGTCATAAAGGTATTGATAGTACTCGAAGCGGTGCCCGAGAAAATACCGACAGAATACACAGTAGGATGAGTGGCCTCCTCTCCGGTGCCATAAGTAATAGCCTTAATACTATTTGAATTAGTTATAGCATTATTCGCAACAGTTGCGTCGTACTCTGATTGATGTGTCGGGGCTCCATCAGTAAAGAAAACAACCGTCTTTCTACTATTGGCCCTTTCCTCTCCAAGGCTGTTGATAAGCATGCGGGCAAGGTTCATACCATAGTCCGCTGCAGTGGCACCGGAAGAGACAAGACCAGTTACAGCATTCTTTAATGCAGTAACATTAGCAGCTGTGGCTGTTGGCGTAAAGCCAGTTCTCACTTCCGTACAGTTGTAGTAAAAATTATAATCATTAGTACTATTATTAATACTAGGCTGATAAGTCGTTGTGTATTCTGAATGTTGAGAATCCCATCGACCATTCCTCCACAAATGATAAAAATGGTTTCCAGGAGTAATTGTAGCTTGTGTGGTAGAACCATTATACGTGGCATAACCAAACTTGACGATACTTATCTGGTTGCCCAGAGGAGTGCTTCTAGGTTTGGTGTCAGTGTCATCCTCATACAAGTCATTATGGGCAATCTGGTCAACGAAGGCTTGAACGGCAGTTTTCAAGGCATCCATCTTCGTCGTCACAGTATACAACTTAACACTTGAATTCAACAAATTAGTATCCTGACTCGTTACATTATCCGGACGACTGTCGACCACCTGTCCGCTAGTATTAATATAATACGTCCAACCATTCGATTCGAAACTCAGAAAATAATAAGTGGTGGTCCAAAAAAGAATACTATATTCGTAAGAACCTACTGTAACTCGGCAATAATTACCATCATAGAGATAGTAATAATCTGTTTCCCCACCATTATTACGATATGTCAAGGAAGTAACAGTTGCTGGATCATAGGACATTGGCTCATCCATAGACCCTGAAACATCCAGCACCAGGACTACATCTACAGGGACAGCTTCATAAGTCTGGGTAACCTCTCCCGTTACAAAGGTCTCGAGGTCAATGGTGTAGGTACCGTCATTGTTAATAACAGCTCTCTTTGCATACGCAACTCCATTCTCTTCAAGATAGACACCCGACGGGAGATTCTGTGCACAAACGGCAAGTCCGGAAACAAGCGCTACAAAAGATGCAAAATATTTAAATATGTTATTCATGATGCATTTCAATTTCAATAATAAAAACCGTATTATCTTCCTTACCCGCTAAAGCTCCAACAATGCTTCAGGGCCGGACTTGTCAAGGGCTTTAGCCCATGCCCTGGCGTATCCTAAACCATCTTCTTCATTGTCGAGGACATTCCCATCTTTGTCTATAGGGGCAGGTATAGCTTGAACCATCATGTCTATTACAAGATGGACATCCTTAGCTTTCCTCCTGACTCCCCATTTATCTACGATCCAGAATTCAGGCGACGGGCCAACTTCATAACTTGTAAAGAGTTGGTCTGTAACAGCATCACCAGGGCCGATCGGAAGAGTATAATAGTAATACTTGTCGTACCTGACCCAATGGTTGATTGTATACGGATAAGCATTCGACGCTGGGTAGCTTTCGCTCTTCTGAACAAGATCAGTAAAAGTACCATAATGGGTCTTGTTATCCTTGTCGTTCCAGAATTCCACCTCAGTAGTATTCGTCGGGTTAGACGTAGTGAATCCCATCAGGATAACATCTTCGTCGTCGTAAACATTCTCTGCTGTCTGAACCTTTCCGACCCAGTTGCCGATCATGTTGACACGAACATATTCGTAGACATTTCCGGTATTCTCGACGCGTACATTGGACTTGACGAACTTGTCTTCAGACATATCGTCTTCAAGCTTGACTCCAGGATGTACCGGCTTGAGAGTGAATGTATGAAGTTGACCGGCCGTCCATGCCTTTTTACCGAATGGGACTGTAATAGAGGCATCGCTCAAAGTCGTCGTAGTACTGGAACCTTTAGTTAAAACAATGTCATACTTCACCGTCATCATCACATCGTCGACATCATCGAACTCCTGAGGAATGACCCAGAGGGTAAGCGTACCGTTTTTATCATTGATATTCCTTGCGGCAGCTGTTGAGTTCAAAAGCTCATCCAAACCATAATCGCTATCTTCATAGTCGGTGACATCATTCGGAGCTTCTCCTGCAGTAACCTTCAAAGAAGTAATATTTCCAGAAGGTTCCCATGTAAACGTAGCTTTATCGTTAGAATCAAATACAACCTTGCAATGGCCTATATTATGGAAACCATCCTTCTCACTATTACCGGAAAGGGTAACTTCCTTGATAATGGTTTTGGCAGTAGCAGTTGCGCCTTCAATACCATCGTTGGGATAGAAATTCGCGAATTTGATTCCGGTCAAGGCATGATAGAAAACGACTGTCTTGCCATTGACGGTTTCATCTGCCATAGTTGTCTTGGCAAACAGAATATCCTGCTGTCCTGCAGCAGTAGCAGGAGATGCGTAATCAAACTCTATGGATCCATCAGTGTTGTAGGAGTAAGCACTGGTAACTCCAGCCTGCACCGAAGGCATCCTCATATAGAACGTAAGGGGCGCATTCGCCCATACATTCCTGCCATATCGGTGGGTCCACAACCCATTAACCTCGGCATTGGCTGTGAATTTTGCGTCCTCAAGAGCTTTGTCAGTGCCCGGATTAGCGACGGCGTTGAAAGATCCGTAGAGGGTAGCAACGTTTTCAGTAAAAGCAGGAGTTCCTCTGGTTACTATTCCTTCGTTGAGCGATTCAACGGTCTCTTCGAGGAAGAACATTTCACCATTATCCAGCTTGAAAGAGGCCACATTTTCAGATGTGATTTCGCGGTCCCCAGAAACAGACCTTGTCTGAGCTGCAGTCAAGCTGAACGCAACTTCGTCCGTCTCAAGACCACCAATCGTAATTTCTTTTTCATTCCCGCAAGAGGTAACCAGTAAAGCGACCCCTGCAAACAGCATCAGTGCAAAGTTTCTTTTTTTCATACTTCTTGTTGTTTTACTGGTTAGAATTCATAAAGATAATCATCATCAGAGTCGCCCTCACGGCCATAATAGTGCTCATCGACACGATCAACTACCACGGTGGCGTCAACCTTTGATGATGCAAGAATTTGACAATCAGTCTCAAATTCGGTAACGACCTGGACTGATGGTGTTAGATATCGTTCCTTGTTCATTGTGTTAGTAAATATTTAATAACTAATTAATTACAATACCAAAATTACGCCAAGGCACTTCAGCTCTGGCAACATTGCACATTTTTAGCGTACAAAATTAGCCAAAAGACAGCAGATTATGAAATAAAATTCGTGAAAAATGCAGAAAAAACTTGATCAAGGATGCCCGATCAAGCCGGGCATGACGGAATGGCATGACGGGAGGGCATGACGTCATTGCCGGCTTGACCGGCAATCTCTACTTTCTGACGATCACCCTTTCAATCCTGCGCGGTACGGATGTCATGATCTCGTAAGGGATTGTGCCCAGTATTGTTGCGAGCTCTGAGACGGTCGGGTCTTCCCCGAATATGGTCACGGTATCCCCCACCTCGCAATCTACACCGGTAACGTCGAGCATACACATATCCATGCATATATTGCCTATGGTAGGGACGCGTTTCCCGTTTAGGCTGAAACTCGCCCGGCCGCAGCCAAGGTGACGGTCGATACCGTCCGCATAGCCGACCGGAATGGTCGCTATCCTGGTGCCGCTTTCGGCGATATGCCCGTGCCAACCGTATCCGATAGCCCCGTCTTCTGCCTTCAATTCCTTGATTTGCAATATCTTGACTTTCAGTGATGCCACTGGCTTAAGCTTCACATCAGGCAGGGCACTGATGCCATATATTCCCACTCCAAGACGGACCATGTCGTACTGGTAGCGGGCAAACCTTTCGATGCCGGCAGAGTTCAGGATATGCAGCATCGGGCGGTATCCGACAGCTTCCGATATCACTGAAGAATTGCGCTCGAACATCTCTATCTGCTTCATTGTCAGGGAATCCATAGAAGGATCCTCCGATGCGAAAAGATGTGAATACACAGACTTCACCTTGACGTACGGGCAATCCTTCAGATAGGTTGTCAGTTCCTCCAGTTCACTGGTCATGAACCCGAGCCGGTGCATGCCGGTATCCAGCTTGATATGGATTGGAAATCCCTCTATTCCACGGGCTTGGAGGACTTCCACCAAAGCCTTCAAGGTATAGAGATTCGGGATTCCCGGCTCCAGGCGGTTGTCGATGATCTCATTGAAATAATCCGTTCCGGTGGTCAGGACCAGGATCGGAAGGCTGATACCTGCCTGGCGTAGTTCGACTCCTTCCACGGGAAGGGCGACGGCAAGGTAGTCCGCCCCGGCGCTCTGCATCATCGATGCGAACTCCACCGCGCCGTGGCCGTAGGCGTTTGCCTTGACGAGAACAAGCAACTTGGTCGAACGCTTGAGCTTCGACCTGAAGTACCTGTAGTTGTCAACGCAGTTGGAGAGATTAAGCTCCAGCCTTGAAAAATGAAACCTTGTCATCAACTTGCAAATTTATAGTTTTTCCACGAAAATCAGCGCGAATTTTGCTACATTTGAGGGACCAACGGGAATAACCAAACAATACAAGGATATGCAAAATCAAATGATCTGGATAATCGTCATCGGCGTGATGGTGCTCAGCTACATCATCCAGGCGATGCTCCAAAGCAGGTTCAACAAGTACTCACAGGTTCCGACCAGCAACGGCATGACAGGAGCCGATATAGCAAGGAAGATGCTGCGTGACAACGGCATCACCGATGTCGAAGTCACCTCGGTAAGAGGCACGCTCACAGACCATTACAACCCACAGACCAAGACGGTGAACCTCAGCGAGGCGGTTTACGGGCAGCGCAACATAGCCGCTGCCGCAGTGGCCGCGCACGAGTGCGGCCATGTGATCCAGCATGTCCAGGGTTACGGACCGCTCAAGCTACGTTCGGCCCTCGTCCCTGTCGTCAACTTCTCCAACAAGGCCGTGCAGTGGGTCCTCCTTGCCGGTGTGCTGCTATTCGCGGTAACACATTCCGTGCTGTGGCTCGGAGTCGTCCTGTTCGGGATGAGCACACTGTTCAGCCTTGTGACCTTACCGGTCGAAATCAATGCAAGCCGGAGGGCCGTCGCCTGGCTCGAGAGCGCCGGAATCACCAACTACGAGACAAAGCCGATGGCGCAGGACTCCCTGAAGTGGGCAGCCTACACATACGTTATCGCGGCGATCGGTTCGCTCGCCACATTGTTCTACTATATCGGAATAGCCAGAAGCCGCTAGAACAGCGTCGGGTGGCTGTCGTCGAGCTCCTTGAGGATCCTCTCCATCGTAGCTTCCCGGAATATCGAAGAGCGGGCTTTGAATCCGAAACGGCTGCAGTATTCCTTTACTGCGGCCATTTCGCTGTCATTAAGGTATATGACCTGCCTGTGCTTGCGCTTGAGGACTGCCCTGCGCTTTTCGAACATATCCGGATCGGGAGCCGGCATCGTCTGTTTCTTTCTTGCCATTGTCACAAAAATAGTTATTTTTGTCAAAACAATAGCAATTTACGCCTATGGACAATAAAGTATTGGTGTTCTCAGCCCCTTCGGGCTCCGGAAAGAGCACGATAGTCAACCATATCCTTTCAATTTACCAGGGCAGCATGGAATTCTCCGTTTCTGCAACCTCGAGAGAGCCGCGCGGAGAAGAGCAGAACGGGCGTGAGTATTACTTCCTGACCACGGAAGAGTTCCGGAAGATGATCGAAGAAGACAAGTTCGTCGAGTTCGAGGAGGTATATGAAGGACGCTTCTACGGAACGCTCAAGTCCGAGTGCGAGAGGATCTGGAACGCCGGTCACGTCATCATATTCGATGTGGATGTCAAGGGCGGAGTCAACCTGAAGAAATATTTCGGGGATGCCGCACTGTCGGTATTCATCAAGGCTCCTTCCGTGGAAGTCCTCCGCGAACGCCTGGTCAACCGGGGAACCGACTCTCCGGAGGCCATTGAAGAAAGGATCGCCAAGGCGGAGGAAGAGATGGCCTACGCCCCTCAGTTCGATTACATACTGGTCAATGACGACCTCAAGACTGCGTATGCCGAGTCGGAGAAGGTGGTAGAAGACTTCCTCGATGACGGCAGGCTGAATTATTCGACTTTCATCTGATGAAGATAGCGGTATATTCCGGATCCTTCAATCCCTTGCACATCGGCCACATGGCCATCATGGAGTATCTCACCAGAGACAGGGATTACGACTGGGTGTACCTTGTCGTCTCGCCTAAGAACCCCATCAAGGACTCCATCAGCGCAGACTCCGCCAGAGACCGTTACAATGCAGCGGTGGAAGCCGTCAAGAGGCACCCTGAGCTGCATGTCTGGGTGGATGACATCGAACTTGAGATGGAGCCGCCGCAATACACCATAAAGACTCTGGACGCATTGAAACTCAGGGAGCCAGAGAATGACTTCACCCTTGTCATGGGAGCGGACAACCTGCAGGGCATCCGCCGCTGGAGGGATTTCCCGAGGATCCTTTCCGAATATGGGGTCGCAGTTTACCCGAGGCAGGGATTCGACCTGGAGCAGATCAAGAGACAGCTGATCGAGGAATGCCGGTACTTCCCTGCCCCATACGTGCTGGACGCCAACGAAATGGCTCCTGAAGGTATGCGCAGCCTCGAAGAGACCCTGCGCGACACCTACAACATCGAAATCATCGACGCCCCGATCGTGGACATCTCCTCGACCGAAATCCGGGAAGGCATCGCCGCCGGCAAGGACATGTCCGCCTGGCTGATGTAGGGTTTAAAGGTAATAATAAAGACGCCGCGATGGTCATCATCGCGGCGTCTTCATAATACTATGGTTTACTGCTCGTCCGGTCCCTGGTCCTGTGGGCCCTGAGGGCCTCCCTGAGGACCGTTGCCGTAAGGGTTCTGAGGTCCCTGCTGTCCTGCAGCCTGCTGAGCCTGGTACATCTGCTCGAAAGCCTTGTTGACGGCGGCGGAGTAAGTCTCGATGTCGGCCATGTTCTGGTTCTTGATAGCCTCCTTGAGGGAAGCGACGCTGGACTCTACCTGGGACTTGACATCTGCAGGTACCTTGTCGCCATTGTCCTTGAGGAACTTCTCAGCCTGGAAGCAGAGGGCGTCGGCGTTGTTGATCTTGTCGACCCTTTCCTTGGCCTCCTTGTCTGCAGCCTCGTTGGCCTTCGCCTCGTCACGCATCCTCTGGATCTCAGCGTCGGACAAGCCTGATGAAGCCTCGATCCTGATGTTCTGCTCCTTGCCCGTAGCCTTGTCCTTGGCGGAAACGTTCAGGATACCGTTGGCATCGATGTCGAAGGTAACCTCGATCTGAGGTATTCCCCTAGGTGCTGGAGCGATGCCGTCCAGATGGAACAGTCCGAGTTCCTTGTTGTCCTTGGCCATAGGGCGCTCACCCTGAAGCACATGGATCTCTACGGAAGGCTGGTTGTCTGCAGCCGTGGAGAAGACCTGGCTCTTATGGGTAGGGATGGTGGTGTTCGCGTCGATGAGCTTCGTCATAACGCCGCCAAGGGTCTCGATACCGAGGGAAAGCGGAGTGACATCCAGAAGGAGGACATCCTTCACATCACCTGCGAGCACACCGCCCTGGATGGAAGCACCGATAGCCACGACTTCGTCCGGATTGACGCTCTTGTTAGGCTCCTTGCCGAAGAAATCCTTAACCAGCTGCTGTACCTTAGGGATACGTGTGGAACCGCCTACGAGAAGGACTTCATCGATGTCGGAAGCCTGGAGGCCTGCATCCTTGAGGGCGATGCGGCAAGGGTCGATTGACCTCTGGAAGAGGTTGTCGCAGAGCTGCTCGAACTTCGCCCTGGTAAGGGTCTTCACAAGGTGCTTAGGAATACCGTCCACCGGCATGATGTAAGGGAGGTTGATTTCCGTGGAAGTCTGGTTGGAAAGCTCGATCTTAGCCTTCTCTGCAGCCTCCTTGAGCCTCTGGAGGGCCATCGGGTCCTTCTTGAGGTCGATTCCGCCGTTCTCGGCTGCGAACTCGGCCGCGAGCCAGTTGATGATCTCCTGGTCGAAATCATCACCACCGAGGTGGGTGTCACCGTTGGTGGACTTGACTTCGAACACTCCGCCTCCGAGTTCGAGGATGGAGATATCGAAAGTACCACCGCCAAGGTCATAGACGGCGACCTTCATGTCCTTGTTCTTCTTGTCCAGACCGTATGCGAGAGCCGCTGCGGTCGGTTCGTTGATGATCCTCTTAACATCAAGACCGGCGATCTTGCCGGCTTCCTTGGTAGCCTGACGCTGGGAGTCTGAGAAATATGCCGGCACGGTGATGACGGCTTCCTTGACATCCTGACGGAGGTAATCCTCAGCGGTCTTCTTCATTTTCTGGAGGATCATGGCTGAAATCTCCTGAGGAGAATAGAGCTTACCGTTGATGTCAACCCTCGGGGTATTGTTGTCTCCGCGGACTACCTTGTAAGGTACGCGTGAAACTTCCTTGCCCACCTGGTCATAGGTCTCACCCATGAACCTCTTGATTGAGAATACGGTGTTCTGAGGATTCGTGATGGCCTGGCGCTTGGCCGGGTTTCCGATCTTTCTTTCTCCGCCGTCGGTGAATGCCACCACTGAAGGAGTGGTCCTTTCACCTTCGTTGTTTATGATTACGGTAGGCTGGTTGCCTTCCATGACTGCAACGCACGAGTTCGTGGTTCCAAGGTCAATTCCAATGATTTTTCCCATATCTTTCTTTGTTTTGTTTAATCAGTAAACTATCGGCGCCCGGAACCTTTCGGGACCGGACGCCTTTTTCATTAACGAATGTTGTGCCATTCGCCTTGGTATGTCATTTTGTCAGAACCTACTCCCCTGCTTCCTTCAGGCGCTCGGCATTTTCGGCGATCTGGAGCTGATTGATGCATTCCTGGATATCGCCGTCCATGAATACAGGCAGATTGTACATCGACCAGTTGATGCGGTGGTCGGTGACGCGGCCCTGAGGATAGTTGTACGTGCGGATCTTTGCGGAACGGTCTCCTGTGGAAACCATGGTCTTGCGCTTGGCGCCTATCTCGTCCAGGTATTTCTGGTGCTCGAGATTGTAAAGGCGGGTACGGAGTTCCTCGAACGCACGGTCCTTGTTCTTGAGCTGGGAACGCTCTTCCTGGCACTGGACCACGAGACCTGTCGGAAGGTGTGTCAGTCGGACTGCCGAATATGTGGTGTTGACACCCTGTCCTCCAGGACCGGATGAGCAGAACAGGTCGAGGCGGATGTCATCCCACTTGAGGTCCACGTCGAACTCCCCTGCTTCCGGGAATACGGCCACGGAAGCGGCCGAGGTCTGGATCCTGCCCTGGGTCTCTGTCTGAGGCACACGCTGGACGCGGTGAACACCCGACTCATATTTCATTATTCCATATACTCCTTCGTCGTTGGAAGAAAGCTTGAATACTATCATCTTGAAACCGCCGGAAGTGCCCGGGGTCTCGTCGTTGATCTCGAGTTTCCAGCCGCGTTTCTCGGCATATTTGGAATACATCCTGAAAAGGTCGCCGGCGAAGATGGCAGCCTCGTCACCACCGGTACCGCCGCGGATCTCGACTATGGCGTTCTTGCTGTCGTCCGGATCCGCAGGAATCAGCAGTATCTTGATCCGTTCCTCCATCTCCGGAATCTTCGGCTCAATCTCCGAGATCTCAGCCTTCGCCATCTCCCTCAGGTCCTCGTCTTTCTCATTCATCACGATGTCCTTGGCATCAGCGAGTTCTTCGACCATCTTCTTATATTCGAGACCGGTCTTCACGATCGGCTCGAGCTCCTTGTAATCCTTGTTCAGCTGGACGTATTTCTTCATATCGGCTATCACCGCAGGATCGGAAAGTTGTTCCTGCAGCGACATGTATTTTTCCTGGAGAGCCAGGATCTTGTCCACCAATGTATTCTCTGCCATATTGATTCTTATTCTTTACAACTGCTTCAAGTAGCACCTGCGGCGCATGAACAGTTCGTGTTCATACTTGTTCCACACATTCACGGCCCCGTTCGACTCTATCTGAGGGTTGGTAATCGACCATTTCGTGCCGCACTTGGCGTACTTTGCAGACAAGGTGCAGTGGAAAATCGAGGAGACACCCGAGTTCTGCCATTTCGGCACGGCCCCATTGATCATAAGGTCCACCGTACGATAGTCGTGCATCGCCCTCAGGAGATGCCACCAGCCGAACGGAAATAACTTACCCTTAGCCTTTTGCAAGGCCGGAGAGATAGTCGGGAAGGTAATACCGAAGGCTACCAGTTCATCGTTTTCATCAAATATTATGCTGCTCGTCTTGTCACTGACAAACTTGAGGACGGCCGATGCTTCCTCGTCGATTTCCTCCGGCGTGAAAGGGATGAAGTTATACACCGACTTGGCGAAGCTTTCGTTGTAAACGTCGAAGAAGTGGCGGACCATCGCCTTATCCTTCTTGAGCTTGTCAAGACTGCCTTCGTGAAGGTTGTAGCGCTGCTTGAGTATGCCGGCTATCCTCACGATCTTCTCCTCCAGCGGCTGGTCTGCGGCTATCTTGTACTGTACCCAGTCGCATTCCTTGACATAACCGAGGTTGGTGACAAAGTCATTGTAATAAGGGTAGTTGTAGAGGCAGTTGAATGGAGGGACATTATCGAATCCTTCCACAAGCATACCCTGCTTGCCGAGGGTGTTGTAATATAACGGACCGTGGATCTCGGTCATCCCGTTCTCCCGTGCCCACTGTTCCGCGGTCCCCAGAAGAAGCTCCGCCACACGGAAGTCATCTATGGTGTCGAACCAGCCGAAACGAGCCCTCTTCTTGGAATACAACTCATTGTAACGCGGATTGATCATCCCGCAGATCCTTCCGACCACTTCCTTCCCGTCCATGACCATCCACATCTTGCGGGTACAGTAGGACAGGGTTGAAACGCTGGTAAGGGAATGCACCTGATCGGAGTGGAGGGCGGGGACATACTGAGGACAGTCCTTGTACAGACGGTCGGGGAACTTGATGAATTTCATCAAGTCCTTCTTACCCTTAACCTCAACTACTCTATAGTCAGACATTTTGCAAATATAGGAATAACAAGCCAATTATCAATGACAACACGGCTAAAGTCCCTTGGCTTTTCCTTCATCCCAGATGGCATCCATCTCCGCGAGAGTCATGTCGTGGAGATCCCTGCCTTCACGGATCGTATGCTCCTCAAGATAGGTAAAACGGCGCCTGAACTTGTCACAGGCCCTGTTCAAAGCGGTGTCAGGATTGATTCCGTAAAGCCTTGCTGCATTGACTGTCGCGAAGAGGAAATCCCCGAGTTCCTCCTCCGCCCTGTCGTATGCAGCCTCCCTGTCCTCAGGAGACACGGCTGAATCCATGGCTTTCAGCTCCGCTTCGCATTCTCCCTGCTCCTCTTTGACCTTGTCCCAGACCTGCTGCTTCTCTTCCCAGTCGAACCCGACTCCCCTCGCCTTGTCCTGCATCGAAAATGCTTTCAGCACGGACGGCATGGAATCAGGTATTCCGGAAAGGATGCGCTTGTTGCCGCCTTTCTCCTTTGCCTTGAGCATCTCCCAGTTCGTGGAAACTTCCTCGGCATCGGCGACCTTCACGGAGGAGAAGACGTGAGGATGACGGTATATCATCTTCTCGCACAACTTGTCCATGACGTCGGCAATGTCGTAACGGCCTTCCTCCTCGGCTATCTTCGCATAGAACATCACGTGGAGGAATACGTCTCCCAGTTCCTTCTCCAGGGCCGCATCATCCTTCTTCAGCACGGCGTCGCTGAGTTCATATACTTCCTCCAGCGTCATCGGCCTGAGGGAATCGTTGGTCTGCGCGTGGTTCCAGGGACACTCCGCCCTGAGCCTGTCCATCACGTCCAGCGCCCTCTCGAACGCCTTGAGTTTCTTTTCCTTGTTCAACATGGATGCAAATGTAGGCTTTTTATTTCAGGAATACGAAGAAAACGGCCAGGACAAGGCAGCCGAAAGCGGCGAAATGGTTCCACTGGAGGTGCTGTCCCTTGAATACGAACAACACGATGACCGTAAACACGGTCAGTGAGATAACTTCTTGGATCACTTTCAGTTGCAGGAGGTTGAAAGGTCCTCCGTTACCTGTGAATCCCATCCTGTTTGCCGGAACGGTGAGACAGTATTCGAAGAACGCTATCCCCCAGGAGAACAGAATCACGAGAATCAGCGGCCAGCCGGTCGAGATTTTCATTTCGGACAGTTTCAGGTGGCCGTACCAGGCGAATGTCATGAAGATGTTGGAGAACACCAGCATCAGGACAGTCCAGAATCCTTGCATCGTATGAATTGATTATTGTCTTTTAAGCAGTTTCCAGGATAATACCGGTATCAGGAACGAGAGCAGGCATGAAACCAGCCAGAACACGGAAACCGGAGTGAAGTCGAAGCCGTTGCCTCCGATCATGAAGCCGCTGACCGCATTCTGGATGCCGGCTGCTGCGTAACTCGCCAATCCAACCATTCCCAAGGCGGCTCCGGTAGCCTTCCTCGGGACGATGTCGAGTGCCATCAGGCCGGCGACAGTGCAGTAGACCACACCGATCGAAAGGCTGAATACCGCAACGTAAACTATATTGAGGACATAGTTCCCGGTGGTCAGGAGGAAGGCGCCCAGGGATGCGAGGCAAACCAAGCCCGATATCAGTACGGGAATGAAACGGTTGCCTCTGAATACCCTGTCCGACAACCATCCGGCGAGCACCGTACCGGCTATGCCGAACGCTTCGGAGAAAGCGATGATCTGGGTTGCGGCAGCCAGCGAATAGTCCTTCCCTTTCTGGAGGAAAAGGACTCCCCATTCGCTCACGGCATGCTGCGTGATGTACACGAAGGCGCTCGAGAGGGCAATGATCCATATTCCCGGATGCCTGACCACTCCTTTCTGAAGATCCCTCGTCGGCATCGAGTCGGTCTTGCGGGGCTCCTCCCCGGAGAGTTCCTGCACGGAAGGAAGTCCGCAGCTTTCAGGAGTATCCGAGACCAGGAGGAGTATGACGGCGGAGCCGATCACTCCGGCGATGGCGGAGAATATGAAGCCATATTCCCAGCCGATCCAGCCCACCACGAGTCCGAGGAAGAATACGGAAAGGGACTTGCCAAGGTACGGGGTCGCGCTGAGGATGCTGTAGAAGGTGCCGCGTCGGTTCAGCGGAAACCACCTCGACAAACTGATCACTCCCGGAGGGGCTCCCATCGACTGGCAGTATCCGTTGATGCCCCATACTACGGCGAACACCAGGAAGAGAATGGTGGAAGACATGCCCCACCAGCCTCTCATGAGCCCAAGGACTCCCATTACGAGGTTGACGACCGTCGACACCATGAGCCCGGTGGCCATGAAACGGCGGATATTGCAATAGTCGGCGATGAATCCATTGGCGAACTTGCCGAAGGCATATACGAAATAGAATGCCGAACCGATCAGACCGAGCTGGGCAGCGGAGAGGATATCCCCGTCAATCAGCGGCTGCTTGACGACACTCATCGCCATGCGGCAGACATAGAACAACGCATAGGCACCCGTCACACCCCAGAAAGTGCGGTCCCTGAGACGTTTGTATTCACCGGAGACCCTTTCCGGAGCGACCTTCGCTTCCGAAGGCTTGGATATCCTGTAAAAAGAATATAGGCTCATATTGCGGTGCAAATATAGGAAAGAACGTGAATTAATTATAACTTAGCGTCATGAAATCTTTCGCACTCACATTGATGCTGTCGCTCGCGATGCTGTCTGCCGCGGCACAGAACATTACCCCAAGCAACCAGAAGTACGCTTTCACGGAGGCTTCCGATCTTACCGTAATCGGAAAACTGTTCGATACTCCGGTCCCGTACGCGCGTGTGGACACGGTCAAGTACAAAGGATGGACGAAGACCCAGAACTTCCAGGTCCGCTGCGCATCCGGGATAGCCATCGTGTTCAGGACCAACAGTTCGTCCATCATGCTGAAGCCGGAATACGGCCAGCTTTATTATGGTGTTACCACCAACGTGCTGGCACACAGGGGCTTCGACCTCTACATCAAGGAAAACGGCAAGTGGCTTTGGGCGGCTGCCGCAAGTCCCGCCGAGGGTAAGCATGACCAGCCTTTCATCCTGGCCTCGAACCTTGACGGGCAGATGCACGAGTGCCTGATGTACCTCCCGCTCTACAGCGAAATCAAAGGCCTGGAGATCGGTGTAGATGAAGGTTCCGTACTGGAGCCGTCTCCGGAACCGTTCAGGCACAGGGTCGGGATCTACGGTTCCAGCTATACGCACGGCGTGTCCTGCGGAAGGGCCGGAATGACATATCCAGCGATATTCACAAGGGACACTGGAATCCAGCTCCTCAGTCTCGGCATGAGCGGCCAGTGCAAGATGCAGCCATATGCCGCCGACGCCCTGATGGACGCCAAGGTGGATGCCTTCATATTCGATACCTTCTCGAATCCATCCCTGGCTGAAATCAGGCAGAGGCTGTTCCCGTTCATCGAGAAGATGCAGGCTTCCCATCCCGGAGCACCACTTATCTTCCAGCGTACCATCTATCGGGAGAACCGCAACTTCAACACCAAGGTCGCTTATGACGAATCCACCAGGATCGCCCTTGTGGACAGCATGATGGCTGTAGCCTGCAAGAAGTACAAGGATGTCTATTACATCTATCCGGACGCTTCCGCAAAGGATCACGAGGCACAGATCGACGGGACCCATCCATCCAACTACGGCTACCAGCTCTGGGCGAAGTCAATCGAGAAGAAGGTCTGCCGGATCCTCAGGAAATACGGAATAAAGTAAACGATCCTCCGGAATATGGCCAACCTGAAGTCTCTTGCCAAGGACACCGCGATATACGGTCTGAGCAGCATTATAGGAAGGTTCCTGAACTATCTCCTGGTGCCGTTGTACACTTATGTGATCAACGCCTCCAGCGGTGGTTACGGAGTGGTGACCAACCTCTATGCCTACACCGCCCTCCTGCTGGTCATCCTGACATACGGGATGGAGACCACTTTCTTCAGGTTCGCCAACAAGAGCGAGGAGAATCCTGACAAGGTATATTCAACGATCCTGACGGCTGTCCTGACCACATCCGTCCTGTTTGTCACCCTCGTACTGCTGTTCATCAAGCCGCTGTCGGGGGCAATGGGTTATCCGGACCACCCGAGCTATATCTGGACGATGGCGATGACGGTAGCGATCGATGCCTTCCAGTGCATCCCGTTCTCCTATCTGAGGTACAAGAAGCGTCCCCTGAAGTTCGCCGCCTTGAAACTCGGGTTCATTTTCCTCAACATCCTGCTCAACCTGACCTACTTCGTATTCCTGCCGAAGCTAGGCCTCAACCCTTGTGGAATATATGACAACGGCATCCAGGTGGGATGGGTGTTCTATATCAACCTGTTCTGCACTGCGTTCATGACGCTGTTCTTCATCCGGGAGCTCAAGGGTTTCAAGCATGGCTTTGACTGGAGCCTGATGAAACGGATGCTTTCATACAGCTGGCCTATCCTGGTGCTGGGAATTGCGGGAGTCCTGAACCAGACCGCCTCCCAGATCATCTTCCCTTACGTTTACAAAGGCGGTGACGGGGCGGCTCAGCTGGGCATCTACGGAGCCTGCATCAAGATCGCGATGATAATGGCCATGATCACGCAGGCTTTCCGCTACGCCTACGAACCATTCGTATTCGGAAGTTCGACCGAGAGGGACAGCAAGGAGACCTATGCCAAGGCGATGAAGTATTTCATCATATTCACCTTGCTGGCTTTCCTGTGCGTAATAGGATACATGGGTATTCTGAAATATATCATCGGCGCCGACTACCGCGTGGGACTGAAAGTCGTACCTATCGTGATGGCGGCCGAGATAATGATGGGAATATACTTCAACCTCTCCTTCTGGTACAAGCTGA
>Ga0256405_10006790_pt1 | contig 17929 bp, 12 predicted proteins | sample RumenRJG_02DNA_FD_189096 | JGI IMG/M metagenome (GOLD analysis project Ga0256405, IMG submission 189096) | Bovine rumen microbial communities from Lethbridge, Alberta, Canada - RJG_02 | ecosystem: Host-associated > Mammals > Digestive system > Stomach > Rumen | place: Canada: Alberta... | reverse complement strand
AAAGAGGAACTCTTTTGACGTCCTGGGTGTTCCGACCTCTGCGGAGGTCGGCTCAGGGCTCCGCCCTAAGAACCCGCGACCTTTTGTAAAAGGTCGATCAAAACTTTGAAATTGTTTTGCGACAGCCCGGTTTTGTCACAGCGCGCCGATCATGCGGAGCACGGTGTCCGTGTCGTCGTACCGCAGACCGGTGCCCATCATGGTGACGGCGAACCGCTTTCCTTCGACATACCGGCGCAGTCTCTCCCGGATCTCGTCCTTCTTTTCCGGATGGGCCTTCGCGACGGAGCAGAGGGCGGCGGCGAGGTGGGAACGGTACTGGAAGCGGTAGTCCTCCCGGTCCGCGATGAGATCGTAGGGGGAAAAGGGCAGCGCGTCGATGAACCCCTCGTCCTCCGTCAGACGGTACAGCGCCGGAAGAGCCGCCGGATCTCCCAGTCTTCCCAGGGCGTAAACCGCCGCCACGGAGCGGGGCACGATGTACTTCCGGCTGGCCTTGGTCAGATACCCGTCCCGCTTCAGCGCGGCTTCGGACAGGATCCGGATCACGTCCCCCCCGCCCTCGTCCAGCATGGCGAGGGTCAGGGCGGCGTTGATCCGGGCGTTTTCGTTCTCCGATGAGAGCAGGGACCGCAGAAGTCCCGTCTTCCGGTAATGCCGCGCGGACCACATGGCCCTCCCCGGCTCGTCCGACGCCAGCTGTTCTCCGATCACGCCGTCGTCCCGGATCCAGATGTCCCCCTCGTAGAGCTCCCCGCCCATCTGCTTTTCCAGCATGATCCGCCCGTCCTCCGGTCCGATGCACCCGGAGGCGGTGAGCTTTTCCCGCAGAAGATCCGGATCGACCTCCCGGACCGGAATTCCGCGCCGGACTGCCTGGGCGGCCATTCTCGCGGCGGCCTCCCCGGATTTCTGAACGTCGTCCTTCATCCGCAGGCCCATGGAGATGTCGTGGTCCGTCGATACGTTCCGACCGGCCGCCAGAAGTCCCTCCATGCCCCGGGGAATCAGCGCGCCCATGGGCACCGGCAGAACGATCCCCCAGCCCCACATGCCGCATAGGGTGTTCCAGTCCTGATAGATCACCGATTCCAGGGCGTTGTCCTTGCCGTGGTTGTCCAGATTGGACCATCCGTAATAGAGGGGCTTGTCCGGCCATGCGCCGCCGATCAGCTCCGGGAAGGCCAGGGTCTCCTCACCCCGGATCCGCCATCCCTCCCGCAGTCCGATGAGGGGAGCCGCTCCCAGATAGGTGTGAGAGGAGTAGTCGTCCCAGAGATGCAGATAGGAGGACAGGGCCCGGAGCACCGCTTTCCCGAAGTTGTCCGGATCGTACTGGTTTACCCGGCCGTCGTCGATGTAGCTCATGCCCAGCCGACCGCCGGAGCAGGTGAGCCGCACGCAGGAGAAGGGCTGCATGGCTCCGTCGCACGCCCGGCCTCCCAGCATCTCGCATCCCGCTCTCACGCACACGGCGGAGTCGGCGGTGCAGTCGAGGACGAATTTCGCCCGGGCCTCGACCTGCTCCCCGTTTTCCGCAAAGCGGATGCCGGTGATCCGGTTTCCATCCCGGAGCACGTCCAGCAGGGAAGCGCCGTAGTGTACCGAGGCCCCCTCCAGCATGGAGTCGATCTGCGCGATCTTCTGATCGGCTCCCACGCCCCAGCCCGGCGCGTAAAGGCCGTCCCGCTCATGGGCTCCTTCGTCGATTTTCCGGTAGACGCCGCCGTGGAAGCCGTAGTAGTAGGACTGCACCAGACCCGCCGTGGCCGCGCCTCCGCCCTCTTCGAGGCTCTCCACGGCCAGCACGGACAGACCCTCCTCCGCAGCCGTGACTGCCGCCGCCGCACCCGCCGTTCCGAGGCCCGCGACGATCACGTCGTATTCTCCGGCGTCCCTTGTCCGGGGCAGGACCGTTTCCGCCGTCCCGTCCGGAAGGGAGAGCGCGGCTCCGTCGTCCCAGGCCTCGAGGAAATTGCCTCTGGCCGACGAGGGGATCCATGCCGCCCGGCCGAGATCCCGTCTTTTCTCCGCGGGAGTCCGGGACAGCCTCCACGCCGTCTTGACGATGGGGCCGTCGTCGGGGCGCAGTCCCAGCCGGGTCCGGGCCATGTCTCCGTCCGACTTCACGCCCCGGATCGTCAGGGATGCGTCCAGCCGGTTCAGACGGACGTCCGCCATGACGGGTTCCTCTTCTCCGAAGAAGCGCCGGGATTCAAACCGGGCCGTGGTGTCGATCACCCGCGAGGCGAAAAAGCCGTGCTCCAGCCCGAACGCCGTGAACACCGCCCGGTATCCGTCTCCGTGCGCCTCGAGCTCCTTCAGCACGGCGAAGAAATACACGTCCGCGCCGCTGTCCCGCAGTCTCCCGGCCAGAACGGGTCCCACGGCCAGAAGCCATTCTCCGCCGGGATCCATCGCATGCCAGTTCCTCATCTCCCGCGCCAGCTCCGCCGCCTCCTCCGTCTTCGGAGTGTACATGGCCGCGTTGTCCGTCTTCATGGCCTCCGTGAACTCTCCCGCGCAGCCGCTTGTGGTCTCAAGGACAACGATGTCCAGCTCCGGATGCGCCGCGACGATGCCCGCGGAGAGCGCCGTGGCTCCCAGAATCAGCAGATCGTACCGTTTCTTCATGTCCGCACCTCCCCTTGGAATTCCGCCTCCATTATACTCCCTTCCGCCGTCCCGGTCAAGCGATAGTTTCCGACTGCGGAACGGCTCCGGTTCTTTTCGAGACTTTGGGGGAATCCCCGTTACAACACGGGGAGGATTCGGAAAAATCGTGTCCCTGCTCCTGGCTCTGACGATGCTGACGGGGCTGATCCCGTCCGTATACGCCGCCGGGCCTGAGCCGGACGTTCTGACCGGGACGGTGGAATACTACTCCACCGCGAAGGAGGAGCGCGTCACGGACGAATATACCTATTCGGACGCCTGGTTCTTCGAGGATCCGAACGAGCGGAACGACGCGCTGGCCTGGTGTCCATGCAGCTGACCGCCGCCGCCACCGACGGGGTCATGGCCGTGAACTTCCTGTCCGATCTCGGATTTGCGAAGACCGGCACCGTGAATTACGATTCGGCGGACCCGACGGACTGCTCCTTTACCTGGGGCGTGAAAAACGTTTCGGACGGCTCCGGCAGCGCGGCTCTCGTGGCGATTGCCTTCCAGAGCTACGCTGAGGACCTGATCCTGAGGGTGGAGGTCTACACCAACGAGGACGATGTTTCCTTCCTCACGGATGAGTATGGGTTCTGCCTCGGCACGGTCTTCATGAACGGCGTGGAGCTCGATGCGTCGCGGTTCTTCAGCGGAAGGCTGATCAGCGACGACGGCACGGTCGAATACCTGATCGTGGAGATCCCCTTCACGCCCGGAGAGCCTCAGCCCGACGAGCCGGTCAGGCCCGAGAGCAAGCCGGACCCGAAGCTCCCGGTCCGCATCCCCGTTCCGGAGAATCCGGCGGTTCCCGGCGACAGCCGCCCGGAGAAGGCTCCCGTGCTGAACATCCCCGGACAGCCCGCTCCCCAGACCGGATCCACCGCTCCCGCGGCTGAAACTCCCGCGGGGGACGGTTTGTTTCAATTTGGACGGAGAAATCCCTCCGACGGAAGTCTTCCCCGCAGTTCCCGCTCCCTTCTTGACGCTGAGAGAGGGGATATGGTATAATGGATCCGATCCAATCGAAGCGGTCCGGGACCGGGTATTTCAAAGGGAGCCGCTTCGGTCCGGAAGGGAAGGAGATGACGATCTGTGAAAAAAGCGCTTCTTATGGCGGCGGTCCTCCTTTCGTGCGCCTCCTGCGTGAGGCGGATGACGACGGAGGAGCGGTATACGGCGGCGTATGCCTCCCTCCTCGAGCAATATGTCCCCGGGCCCCGGGATGCGGAGGCCGACCCGGACATTCCGCCGGATCCGGTCTTCACGCTTTTGTATCTGGACGACGACGGGATCCCGGAGCTGGCCGTGGCCGATGGGGAGGAGCCGTGGGATCCGGTGCGCCTCTTCCGCTTCGACGAGAGGACGGGAAAAGCGGAGGCCGTCGGCGAATACTCCATGTACGGGCAGATGTACTATATCCCGCGGACCGGGTATTTCCTCCCCATGTACTTCGTGGCTCCCGGCAGCGGCGACGTGCTCCTGTTCCGGGACGGGGAGGTTGAGGCGTACGCGTCCTGGTCCCTGGAGGAGGACAGTCTGTACGCGAACGGCGAAAAGGTCTCCGAGGAGGAGTTTACCGCCGTGTCCGAATACTGGATAAGCGCGGACTGGACCCCCGTGTTCGAGGAGGGCAGAACATGGCGGCTCGGGGAGGTTTCGGATCTCCGGGAGGCTCTGGCCGCGGCGGATCCCGGCTGAACGTACAGAGCCGAGGAAGGATGCAGAAAAGCCCGGCGTTCATTCCGAGGATGACCGACGGGCGAAAGGGAGGACGACTATGCTTCACTGGAATACGATCCCACAGACGGTGATCCGGCCTCGCGCCGCCAGTCCGCGGGTCTGCAGGCTGAAAAGCGGGGTTTTGATCACCGCGGCGGAGACGAGGGAGGGCATCCGGGTGTTCTCCACGGACGACGATGGCCTCACGTGGCGGGACGCCGGACCCGGGAGCTTTACTCCGGAGCTTCCCTGCGCCAATCCGGAGTTTTTCGAGCTGCCGGACGGAGAGGTCCTTCTGGCTCACCGCGCCATAGGGAAACGGGAGGACGGGTTCTACACCTCCATCCGGGTGAATATCGGAGACGGGGTGACCTTCCGGCCTCATTCCGTGGTGACGGAGTACACGGAGGCGGACGGCGGGTTCCGGGGCGTCTGGGAACCCTGTCTCGGGATGCTGAACGGCGTGCTGACCTGTTTTTACGCCAACGACTCCACCTCCGTCACGCCTCAGCAGAACATAGAGTATCTGCAGTGGGACGGGAAGACATGGGGGAACCGCACCGTGGTCTGCGACGGCGTGAAGCACGATTCCCGGGACGGGATGCCGGTGTGGATCCCGCTGTCCTCCGGGGGGTACGCCCTGGTCATCGAATCCACCCATCTGCGGAACGGGGCGGGGAGGCATCCCTTCGTGATCCAGCTGCTTTATTCCCGGGACGGCCGGGAATGGACGGAGCCCGCGGATGTCTTCATCCCGTCAACGGAGCACTCCAAGGCGGGCGCGCCGTGGATCGCAGAGCTTCTTGACGGGAGGCTTGTCGTGTCCCTCCAGACCGACGAGGATCGGGCGGTGAAGGGAGACCGGACCTCGGTCATGAAGACCGTGATCTCCGACGGAGCGCCCGCCGACCGGCTGGACGCCTCGCATTTCAGCGCCGCGGAGACGGTTTTCGACGTGCCGGAGGACGCGGGAGCCCTCTGGACCGCTGTTTATGCGGACGGGCGGGAGCTCTTCGCCTCGGCCGGGACTCCCGACGGCGCCGTTCTGAAGCGGGTACCCGTGGTGTGAGGGATTCCCGGCGTGTCCGGCGAAAAGAAAAGAGGGGCTGTCGCATTAACTCCATGAGAAGGAGAAATGCGACAGCCCTATTGTGATTCAAAAGTGTTCGTCCTTCTTTTTCTCCTTTATCGAGAAGCCGCGCATAAATGCGCAAAAAGAAGCAAAAAGAGGAACTCCTTTGACGTCCTGGGTGTTCCGGACTCTGCCGGGTTTCATCAAAGATGAAACCCAGTCGGGCTCAGGGCGCCGCCCCGACACCTGGGGAGCTGCGCATCCCCGGCGACCTTTTTGGAAAGAATCGTTACTTGCACACGGGTGGTTTTTCCTGTATAATGTCGCCAAAGGGAGGCGACGAGAATGGTCAGGAAAAACAGGCAGTCACGCAGGAGGACACCGTGGGACGGAAATGATGATCTGACGCCGGTGCAGCAGTATATCCGAACTCAGTATTTGGCGAGATATGAAGAGAGGCATCCGACTTTGAAAGAAGCGAACGAAGCCGAATTGATCAATTCATACGTTCCTACCGTATGTCCGTTTTGCGGAGCGTCGGACTTTATGCGGTACGGGACAGACTCCAATGGGATCCAGCGGTATAAATGCGGCGTGTGCGGGCAGAGATTCCGTCCTACAACAGGCACGATTTTTGATTCACGTAAAATTCCGATCAGCGAATGGATTGAGTATTGCCTCAACATCATCCGCTACGTAAGTCTGAATGCAGATTCGATGAACAACCGAAACGCGTTTTCCACGTCAAAATATTGGCTTGAAAAACTGTTTCTGACTTTACGGGGAACACAGGACGACATTGTGCTCACCGGAACGGTCTGGCTCGACGAGACATACTACGCCGTTTTGATGCGCGATAAGGAGCGCAGAGAAGACGGTGAGCTTCTGAGAGGACTGTCACGGAACCAGATTTGTATTGGTGTGGCTACCGACAAGAAGCACACAGTATGTCTTTCCGAGGGATATGGTCAGCCAACGCAGAAAACCAGTATTGAAGCGTTCAAGGATCATATCGAACCCGGTTCCGTTCTGATCCACGACAAAGACACTACCCACAAGCGTTTGGTCAAGAAGCTCTCGCTGGTCAGTAAATCCTATTCTTCAAGGGAATTGAAAGGGCTTGCTGACAGCGAGAACCCGCTTAACCCTGTAAACCGTATTCACAGTCTTCTGAAGATGTTTCTTAACGCACACAGCGGTTTCAACCGAGACGAACTTCAAAGGTATCTGGATCTGTATGCCTTTGTGATCAACCCTCCCGACGAACCGCTTGAGAAGGTGGAAAAAATCTTGAATCTGGCTTTTCAACAACCTCAATCCCTGCGTTACAGAGAACAGTTTGGCTTCAATTAAGGATCTTTACCACCCGTGTGCAAGTAACGATTCTTTTGGAAAAGGTCGATCAAAACTTTCAGACTGTTTTGCGACACCCCTTGTTTATTCCGACGCCTTGAAGTTGTACACCGGCTTCAGTATTTCGATCACATCCACGGAGTCCCGGATCACGCCGATGATGTCGTCGAGGGACTTGTAGGCCATGGGAGCCTCGTCCAGGGTGCTGGGATTCACGGAGGTGGTGTAAATCCCCTTCATGGCCTCCTCGTATTCCTCCATGGTCAGGCTGTTCCGGGCGCCGGTGCGGGACAGGATGCGTCCGGCTCCGTGAGGGGCGGAGAAGTTCCATTCGGGATTGCCCCGTCCCACGGCCAGCACGCTGCCGTCCCGCATGTTGATGGGGATGAGGACCTTTTCCCCCTCATGGGCGGCGATGGCTCCCTTGCGCAGGATCATTTCGTCCGTGTCGATGTAGTTGTGGACGGTGTGGAAGCCCTCCGCCGCGGTCAGACCGGCCCGCTCACAGAGGATCTCCGCCATGAGCTCCCGGCTCCGGCGCGCGAAGGCCTGGCAGATCTGCACGTCGAAGAGATAGTCCTCGAAGGACTGACCGTACACATAGCAGAGATCGTCGGGCAGGGTCCGCTCCTTCTTCTGCTCCTTCAGGGCGAGAAGGGCGGACTGGATTTCGCGCTCCCGTCCGGCGGCCTTGTATTCCGCGATGATCTCCGTCCTTCTCCGGGCCGTGTCCTCCACCCCGGCGTTCAGATCCACGGCGAGAGCCTGATAATATTCCGCCGCCTGCTTGCCCAGATTGCGGCTCCCGGAGTGGATCACCAGATACAGGGTCCCGTCCCCGGCACGGTCGATCTCGATGAAGTGATTTCCGCCGCCCAGGGTGCCGAGACTGCATTCCAGCCGGGATGTGTACTTCATGTCCTTATACGAACGGAGGGCGGTGAGATCGAAGGGCTCCCGGGGCTCCTCCCACACGTTCATACCGGAGGGGATGAAATGCGCGGCCTCGTCCACCCGCTCAAAATCGACCTCCTTCTCCGCCAGCCGCACGGTATACATGCCGCATCCGATGTCCACGCCCACGATGTTGGGAACCGCCCTGTCCGTGACGGTCATGGTGGTTCCGATGGTGCAGCCCTTGCCCGCGTGGACGTCCGGCATGATGCGGATCCTGCTGTTTTCGGTGAAGTCGTAATCACACATTCTGCGGATCTGCTCCACCGCCTCATCCTCGATGACGGACGCATAGACCACGGCGCGCCCGTACTTTCCCTCTATGATCATAGGTGCTCCTTTCGTGAGACTGTAAAAACTGCTCCCGCAGTCGGTGTCACCCCGGCGCGCGGGAGTTTTTTGCATCAGGCGGAAATCGGTCCGTACCGCTCTCCGTTCAGAATGTCCGTCATGAGGGCGTAGGGCGAGGCGATCCCTCCGGCCACCATGCCGAACAGCCGGGGAGCGGCTCCCGATACCAGCGCCGCGCCCACCTCGTTCATGGTGACGGGCTGTCCGTGGTTACGGCTTGCCACGTTCCAGAAGACGATCCCGGGGAGCGCGTATCCCGCCGCCTCGAATTTCCTTTTCGCGTTCTCGAAGTTGGTGACGGAGGCGTTCTCCATGCAGGAGTCGAACTCCATGTCGGAGATGATCACCAGCTTTCGGGGCAGCTCCTTCTGCGGAACGTGGTTTTTCACCGCCGCGCCGAGGATCAGGTCGAACACCGCCGCAAGGTTCGTGTTGGCCGCCTCGCTGAACGACGCGGCGTATTCCAGCCGGTCCGCGAAGGTCTCTCCCTTCACCTCGATCAGCTGAGGGCGCATGGAGAAGGTGACGAAGCGGTTCCGGAACGCGCCCTTGTTCCGCTCGGCGAAGTACAGACCCAGGGACAGTGCCACGGACGCGGGCTTCGGATCGGTCCAGCCGTACATGGAACCGGAGTTGTCCACCACCGCCAGCATGTCCTCGTCCCCGCCAAAATCGGGCAGGGAAGCCCAGGTGGCGTTCAGCGCGGCCCGGTCATTCTCCGGGATGCGGACACCGGAATAATCCAGATACCGGTCCACCAGCTCGTAGGGATAGACGTTGTCCGCGTGGAGCTTTGCCTCTCCCGTCGAGACCTTCTTCAGAAACGCCTTGTACCGCTCTTCATCGTTGCGGAGGAAGGCCTTTTTGTACTTGAACATGGCCCGGGAGGGCTGCTTTTCGTAGTCGAAGGTGTAGTCGCGCTCCCTCAGATTGTTTTCGATGATGCGGATTTTCGCGCGCAGGGCGGTCAGAGCCTTCCGGTACTCCGGCTCGGTGAGTCCGAGAGCCCGGGCCATCCGCTTTCCAAGCCGCACCGTCTCCGGGGAGGAGGTGTTGACGGAGGGGAGCCATTTGCCCAGCAAGGAGACATCCTTGCCCTCGGCGAGACCTGCCCGGTCGGCGTCGAACTGTTCCTTCAGCGCGGAGACCGCCGCCGGTCCGCAGGGAGTGTCCAGCAGGCAGAGCAGATCGTCGTACCGGCCGTATTCCGGGATGAACCTGAGATTCTTCCGCACGGATTCCCCGTGGGTTTCCGCCAGCCAGCGGAGGATCACCCGGAAGACCCGCCGCTCCCCCAGTCCTCCCCGGATGTCCCGGGCGAAGAACAGGAGCTTCATGGCGAGATCGGGATCTTCGGCATAGGCCCGCAGGAACCGGGCGGTAATGTCGGCTTCGCCTGCATGACGCAGGGCGCCGACTGTGGCGAAGAGATCGAGGCAGTCCGAGCCGGAGGAGGCGTATGTAACCGCTCCGTTCTCCGTCCGGGTCATATTCGCTTCGTTCTGCAGGGCTTTCAGGTATTCCGGCATGGGATTCACCTCTTTCTGTTGTGATCGATATGAAAAACGGGAGTTTCCCGTGATTTGACGGCAAGGCGCAGTTTGTGTCTTACAGAGTCTGAGTCTGATGATCATAAAGAGCTTGCTGTCTGCGCCTTTTGAGGGACAAGATGCGCTTTCTTCAATACACGGCCGGGATTTCACCGACGTTGTCCGTCTCTTGAACGGATGCTCTGCGAGCTGCAGTATGGGTGAAGGAATGGCTGTCCGCATCTTTGGGGTCAGGACACCGTTTTTTCGTGCATAAAAAAGAGAATTGCTGTCGGTGTCCTTTTCGGGATGCCGCCTTTCGGCAGATCCATGACGGCTCTCGGACCGTCTGATGTAAAGGAAATTTGCTGTGTGCATCCCTGTGCCGGGGAATAGGTTTTGCTCCCCGGTACGTCTGCATTATACGCCTTCCCGGGAGGAGTTTCACGGAAAAAAAGCTGCGAACCTGTCACAGTCCGCAGTTTTTCTGCTCGCGCAGTCTCTGAATGATGAGTCCGACGAAGTGCTCCGGCGACGTCACCCGGATCATGGGCCCGAAGGACAGGATCCGGATCACCATCTCCGTTTCGTCCTCGGCGTCGTAGGTCACCCGGACGCGGTACCGTCCGTCGTCGAGCTTTTCGGCTTCCTTCCGGAAATGGGCAAAATGCAGCAGAGCTCTCTCCAGCGCCTTGCGCTCGTCCCGCAGCACGAATTCCACCGTCCGCATCTCCGGTCCCCCGGACGTGTCGGCATGGCGGGCGAAGACCTCGGGAGGCGTGTCGGAGAGGGAGCATTCCGTGATCCGCCCGAGATTCACCACGCGCCTTCCGAACCGCGCGTCGAGGCCGATCAGCCGGAACTTGTCGTCCTTCTCCGAGTATTCCAGCCGCTCCGGAAGCAGCTCCGGTCTGGAAAACCTCCCCTTGGCGGTCTTCATGCCGATCCTCAGCGGACGACGGCTTCTGACCGCGTCGAGGATCAGCCGGAACCGGCGTATGTATCCCTCGTCCTCATAGGGATCGCCGTCTGCGTACCGGTCGAAGAGGAGAAGATCGTCCTGCCGGAACAGGGGCTCCGCGTCCGGAAACAGGGGCGGATCGTCGGTGAACAGGCGCATCCTCGGATCGGCGGACACCGCGTTCAGCCAGCTCTTCTCCAGCGCGGTGAGCGGCATGGTCGGACTATGACGCAGCACGGACCGCCCGTCCGGACTCAATAGCTGCCAGCGTCCGGCTTCAAGGGCGGAGGAAATCGTCAGGATGCTCTCTCCGAAGGCGTACCGTCCGACCAGCTCCCGCATCTCCTCCCTTGTCAGGGGATGATCGGACGCCGCCCGCAGAATCGCCGCCACGGCGTTGTAGTAGGCTCCGTAAAGCTCGCTGAAGATCATGTCTCCGCCTCCCCTCCCTCGTCCGCCAGACCGTAAAGGCGGTACATCTCGTCCAGATCATCCCGGAAACGGGCCTCCGCCTCCGGCTCGGAAAAATGAATCTCCGTGATCCTGCGGATAAAGGTGCGGATCCAGGGCAGAAGCTCCCCGCTGTCGTACACGTCCGCCGAGAACCGGGCTGTATTCCGGTCGATTCGCTCCACCGTTCCGCACCGCTTCTCCCGCTCCAGCCGTGCCGGGATGTGCTCCTCGTCGCTCCGGAAGCGGACCGTGAACTCCACGTGCTCAAGACCCTCCCGGGCGCGTCCGCGGGTGCTGACGCCCCAGAGATGGGCGCGCATTTTCTCGAAATCCTCCCGCAGTCTGTCGAAGTCTGCGCAGATCTCTCCCGCCTTTACGGAAATGATGCTGTCCAGCCTGCAGGAGGATATGCGGCCGTACCGGGGCACATAGGCCATCAGATACTGCCGGCCGCTCTGGACGCTGATCATGATTTTCAGGGGTACCGCCTCAAACACGCGCCGCTGCTCCCGGTCCCGGTTGTAAAGCTCTGCCGTGACGGACCGCTTCTCCCCCATGGCGCGGAAAAGCTCGTACAGGATCCCGCTGTCCAGGGCGCCGGTGATGTAGTGATGCTTGAAGGTGAACAGATCCTCGTGTTCTCCGGTCTTGTCCAGCAGGAACGAGCCTATGACGCCGCAGGGCGACACCTCCGAGAAGAAATCCAGAAGACTGCGGTCCGGGAGCGGGACGTCGGGCATTCTGGAATACCGGATGGTCCTGCCGGATTTCTCCGCCCGGATGAGGCCCTCCCCGGCGTATTCCTTCAGCTTCTTTCGGAGGGTGGATTCGTCGTACAGCCTCGGCGCGGAGGTTTCGGAGAGGATCCGGTCCGCCGCCTCCTCCAGCTCCGCAAGGGTCAGGGAGGTGTCCGGATCCCGGAGGATGTCCATGAGGATAAAGTGAAGCGTGATGTCTCCGTCGGTGAAGCTTTTCGATTTCCATGCGGAGAACAGGGGATTATGGGATACGGCTCTGCTGTCAATGGTCAGGAATACGTTCTTTCCGTCGGCCGTCTGACGGAAGCACATATAGTCCCCGAGCCAGCTTTCCAGACGGCGGCGTTCGTCGTCGTAGGAGCGGGCGCTCTTCTTCGTGTATTCGCCACGGGTCCGGAAGCCGTACACGAAGAAATCCCGCATGGTTTCCCGCACGCGGCCGAAATTCTTGATGAGCTCGCTGTACTGCATGGCCTCCTCCCGTTCCCCGGCTGAATGACGATTCCGCCCTCAGTGTATCACAAATCCGCGCCGGAATCAAGTGGGGAGCGCACCGGACTTGACAAGCCCCCGCCGGATATGCTATGATTTCCGTGACCGTATGCCGGAAGAAAAAAGGAGAGACAGCGATGAAAAACACGGTTCGCAGACTGCTGGACGGCGGGTGGGACAACCATATCCTGCCCTTTTTGTGGATGCGCGGAGAGGACGAGGAGACCCTGAGGACGACCATGCGGGTCATTCACGGGGCCAACATCGGCGCGGTGTGCGTGGAAAGCCGCCCGCATCCGGACTACGGAGGACCCCGGTGGTGGCGGGATCTGGATGTGATCCTCGGGGAAGCGCGGCGGATGGACATGAAGGTGTGGCTCCTGGACGACAGCCATTTCCCCTCGGGATACGCGGCCGGAAGAATGGCGGAGGCCCCGGAGGAGCTGTGCCGTCAGGAGCTGGTTTACCGGACCGTGCCCTGTCCCGCGGCGGGGGAGGAGCTGGTCCTCGATATGGAGGAGCTCCGGAGGCCGGCTCCCTTTGTGCCCCGGAACGACATGGAGCGGTACGACGTGGAGAACCGGAATCCCCGGGTGTTCGGCGACGACCGGCTTTTGGGGCTGATCGCGGTGAGAAAGGACGGGACCCTGACCGACGGGCTCATCGACCTCTCCGGGCAGATCGGCGGGGACGAGCTCCGGTTCCGCGTGCCTGAGGGGAAATGGACCCTGTACGTTCTGCACCTGACCCGGAACCGCGGCGCGCGGCGGCTGTATATCAACATGATGTCGAGGGAGTCCTGCCGGATCCTGATCGACGCCTGCTATGAGCCCGTCTGGGAGCATTACGCCGCGGACTTCGGGAAGACCATCGCCGGCTTCTTCTCCGACGAGCCGGAAATGGGCAACGGACATCTCTACGAAATGAACAAGCCCATCTGGCAGCTCGAGGATCAGGCCTGGAGCCGGGAGGTGCAGGACGCCCTTGAAGCGCGCTTCGGCGAAAGCTGGGTGTCCCGTCTGCCCCTGTTGTGGGACCGGGAATTCGATCAGACCGCGGCGGCGGAGGTGCGGCTGGCCTACATGGACGCGGCGACCCGCCTGGTGGAGAAGAACTTCTCGGAGCAGATCGGAGACTGGTGCCGGGAGCGCGGGGTGCGTTACATCGGCCACCTGATCGAGGACGACAATCAGCACACCCGCACCGGATGCAGTCTGGGCCACTACTTCCGCGGGCTGGGCGGTCAGGACATGGCGGGCATCGACGCCATCAGCTGGCAGGTCTCCCCGGGCGGAGAGCGGGAGAACACCGTGCTGCGGGGCCGGTTCTTCCACTATGTGCTGGGGCGGCTGGCGGGCTCTCAGGCGGTCGTCGATCCGAAGAAGCACGGGAACGCCATGTGCGAGATCTTCGGCGCCTACGGCTGGCGGGAGGGAGTCCGGCTGGAGAAGTATCTGGCGGACCATTTTCTCGTGCGGGGCATCAACCATTTCGTGCCCCACGCCTTTTCCATGCGCGCCTACCCGGATCCGGACTGCCCGCCCCACTTCTACGCCCTGGGGAACGATCCGCAGTTCCGGCATTTCAGCCGTTTGATGCTCTACATGAACCGGCTCTCCACTCTCTTCCGGTCCGGTGAGCCTGTGGCGGAGACAGCGGTCCTCTACGGCGCGGAGAGCGACTGGATGGGCCTCGCCATGCCGCCGGAGGATCTGGCGGAGCCCCTGGCCCGGGCGCAGATCGGCTATGATTTCATCCCGGCGGACGTGTTCTCACGCCCGGAACGGTACGGGACCGATCTGACGGAAGGGCTGTCCGTCAACGGAAGGCGGTACCGCGCCCTGATCCTGCCCGCCTGCGAGCACCTTGCTCCGGCAGTGGAGGCGGTCCTTCCGGCGCTGAGGGAAAAGGGCGTTCTCATTCTGGACGCCGGGCGGCAGGCTCCGGAGGAGTTTCCCGCCGTTCTGACAGAATCCGGTGTGGAGACGCCCCGGCTTGTCCCGGCGGATCCCGGTCTGAGAGCCCTGCACATCCGGGGAGAGGGATGCGACGCCTGGATGCTGGTGAACGAGGGCGGGGAGGTCTGGCAGGGAACGGCGGAGCTTCCCGGGGCGGATCCCTCGTCTCCCTGCTGTCTCTACGACGCATGGGAAAACGGTCTGCGCCGTGCGGAGCCTTCGGAGAACGGGGCGCGGATTCCTCTGAGGGTGGAGCCTCTTCACGCCGTCGTGGTCCTGTCCGGATTTGACGGCAGGCCGGAGGACTTCCTTCCCGGACCCTTCGCGGGAGAGCGGACGGAGCTGAACGGCGGCTGGACAAGGAGCGTATGCCGTGCGGCGGAGTATCCCCGGTTCGGGGAAGAGAAGCCCGTGTCCCTGCCGGACCGGCTGGCGGAGGAGATGCCGCGGTTCTCGGGATTTGCCCGGTACGAGCGGACCCTGACTCTGGACAAGGTTCCCGCACGGGCTGTCCTCACGATTTCCGACGCCCACGAGGGCGTGGAGGTCTTCGTCAACGGCCAAAGCGCCGGGCTCGGGATCGCGCCGCCCTTCCGGTTCGAGATCGGGGATCTGCTCCGGGGCGGGGACAATATCCTCCGGATCGAGACGGCCTCGACTCTGGAGCGGGAGAACGCCTCGGATCTCACAAACGCCGCCCCCACCGGTCTGGACGGCGTATGCGCACTGGAGTGGGAAGCGTGATACAGCCTGTCCCCGATCCGGCGGAAGCGGTCAAGGGTCTGTACGTTTTTACGGGGACGGAGAGGGTCGGGCTTCTCTCCGTCCCCGACAACGGCCGCTTATTTCACCTTCTCGTACTCCGCCCGGTCCTGCGTGCCGAAAGCGGCTTTGTAGATCGTGAGACCCTGCTCGTCCTCGAGATAGGTGTATTCCACGGAGCCGTGATAGCCGTTCTCCAATCCCTGTGCCTCGTATTTGCGGAAGAAACCGTCTGCCGCCGGGAAGAAGCCTTCGCCCGTTCCGCGGTATTCTGTCAGCAGCCAGATCGCGTTCTTCCACGGCTCGCCGCATTCCGTGACGGTGCGCAGGAATTTTACAAGGCCCACACCCTCCGCGTACCAGAACTCGGTGTGACCCGACCAGTAGCCGAGCCCGCCTTGCATATCCGCGACGAGGTGGCGGCAGTTCTCAAACGTGCCGACGGGCGTTTTGACGGCTTCGTCCTCCAGAACCTTGATCCTGCCCGAGACGTCCATATCGTACTGCTTGAACTTACGCTCTTCCTCGTAACCGGGGACCCATTTGTCCGACCACAGCGCGCCGAGGGCGAAGTTCACAATCTCATAGAGAAAATTGCATCCGACGGCGAACATTTCAAAGTAGTTCTTGCCGTCTTTACGCTGCCAGTCCTTCCATTCAAAGGAGAACGTACCGTCCCTTTCAACGAGAAGCAGCTTTTCATCCTTCCACAGGACAGTCAGCGGCTCAAAGAAGTTCCAGCATCCTTTTTCCGTATAATCCGGATTGAAGTCATCGTCTGTTGCGAAAATCCGGCGCATGACCTTGTTCGCGACCTCGGTATGAACCTTCTCGCGTCTGGTCTTCGCGGTTTTCTCCGCGCCGACAAGGTATTGTTCCACGTCAACGAGAAGGTCATTTTTGGGCTTGTCCGGGTCTTGTTTACAGTATCCTTGCCGTGCCGCAAGCGTGTTGCCGTGCCATGTCTCCTTGTCGTAAGCGATTCGGACGAAGCACCCGACGCTCATCGTGACTTTATCCTCAGCAGTGCCGATCACCTCCATGTATTGCTCGTCGTCAGCCCGGTAGCCTTCCACTTCGACGTGATAGTTCCAGCGGTTACCGACGGCAAAGGGAATCAGCCCGTCCCCGCCGTTCACCTTGTAGGACGTGAGAACGACGCGCTGTCCTTCTCCGTCGATCGTCTGCTCCACGATACCGACACCGGGCGAGATGGTGGTCACAGTTCTGCCCTCGTCATCAGAATCGACGGTGAAGACAAGACAGTTTTCAAAGGTCCCGACAGGAGTCACGACCGATTTCTCCGCCGAGCGGCAGGTTAGGGTGGTCTTCCTGTCCGACGAGATTCTTTGATCCCCCGGCTTCATCGTCGGATCCGCCAGCAGATCGTCGCACAGGGAAAGATGGTACATCGGGGCAATCAACAGCTCCCAGATGTATTTCGTCCCCCTTGCGTACCCCGGTTCGTTCCAAAAGACCCAGTTTCCGTCGATCTTCCGGTAGGTCTCGCCCATCGCTCGGATCTCGATGCTCGTCTCTCCGGCAGCTTCGGCTTCCGCGAGCTTCTTTTCCGCCCAGATCGCGGAGAGCGCGTTTGCGTAATAGACGTCGGTCGGATTCAGCAGATCGAGCACCCGATTCAGCGCGTCAAATCCCTCGTCCGCGCGTTTGGCTTTCAGATATTCGCGCCCGAGCCAGAACCAAACGTAGGCGAGGGCCTCCCGGAACCCTGCCGCCTCCAGTTCCGGGATCTGCGTCTCCCGCATGAAGCGGATCTTTTCTTCTCCTTCTAACTTATTGTGTTCATGACTCACGACCGCCTGCATCACATCTTCGTTGTGTCCCGCGAGCGCGGCTTCTTTGATCTTCGCCCGAAGCTCCTCGGAATCCTCGAGCCACCACGCCCCGCGGAGCCAGACGTCCGCCAGCATGTGCTGTTTTTCCTTCGATTCGTCCAGCGACTCCACCGCCGCGAGGACGTTTTTGTAGTCTTCCTCGAAGCCCGTCTTGTCCCTTCTGAACTGCCAGAGCTTCAGCTCCTCGACCTGCCGCATCACGCGGGAGACGAGGGCTTCGTTTTCGTTGTATTCCTTTTCCACGATTCCGTATCCTTTCCGCAGTTGTTTTCGCCCCTCCGCGAGCCGCCATTTCACCGTTCCCACCGGTACGGAAAGGCGTTCGGCGATCTCGTTTACGGTATACCCTTCGAAATAATGGAGCCGGATCGTCTCGCGGAGCTTTTCGCCCAGCGCGTCCACCAGAGCGTGAAGCTCCCCGTCGTTTTCCGATGAGATCAGCGCGGACAGCTCCGGATCGGGATTGTCAGCCATCTCTTCGTTTTCGACGAGGTGAAGCGAGATATCCGGAACGACGCTGCGGTACCGGGTGACGAGGGCCATGGCGCAGTTCTTCGCAATGGCGCAGACCCAGGGCCTGAACTTCGACCGGTCGCGCAGGGAATCGAGGCGCATCCACGCCGAGACAAAGGCGTCCTGGGAGGCGTCCTCGGCGGTGAAGCGGCTGCCCGTGACGCGCTTCGCCGTGCTCATCACCGCGTTTTCGTGGCGCATCACCAGTTCTTCAAACGCGCCGCTCTCGCCGAGCAGGCAGATTTCGACCAGCGTTTCGTCGTTCATGACCGCGTATTTCGTCATGTCGGTCTCCTTTTCGGGGGTATTTTTCGGGGTTCATAAAGGTAGATGCAAAAATCGGGGAAAAGGTTGGGCGAACAGGGAACTTTTTTATCAAAGTCGAAAAAAGCGGGGCGTTCCGCCGTCCTCTTGACAGCCGGACCGGTCCGCTTTATAATGAGGAGGAAAAACCGAAAAACCGCCCGGCGAGGGAGCGGTCCGATGGGAGGAAAACGTAATGGTCTGGCACAGGGAGCGGTATATCGCGCACTGCCT
>Ga0256405_10006788_pt1 | contig 17930 bp, 19 predicted proteins | sample RumenRJG_02DNA_FD_189096 | JGI IMG/M metagenome (GOLD analysis project Ga0256405, IMG submission 189096) | Bovine rumen microbial communities from Lethbridge, Alberta, Canada - RJG_02 | ecosystem: Host-associated > Mammals > Digestive system > Stomach > Rumen | place: Canada: Alberta... | reverse complement strand
GATTCGAACAGATTCGTTCCGCAGCTGGGGCAGAACTTATCGGTGTCGCCGACGCGGGCGCCGCATTTTGGACAGAACATATCTATCGATATGGCAAACGCCGTTAACTAGATATCGCCGAATCAGTGGCAGGTATGTTCGCCGTGGTGGGAGCAGTTGGAAACGGTGCTGGGACTGAGCTTTCCGTCGACGATGTCCTGTACGTAATCGTCGGGGTTGCCGGCGAGTCCGGGGTAGACCTCGATGCCCATCATTCCGAGGGCGTTGATCGCTCCTCCGCCGACGCCGCCGCAGATGAGCTTGGTGACGCCCATGTTCTTCAGGTAGACGGTGAGTGCCTCGTGGCCGTTGCCGCCGTTGTCGACTACCTTGGAGGACACGATCTTTCCGTCCTCGATCTCGTAGACCTTGAACTGCTGGGTGTGGCCGAAGTGCTGGAAAATCTGTCCGTCTTGGTAGGTGGAAGCTATGAACATAATGCGGGAATGTCCGTTAACGGCTATAAGCGTTGCTAAAAGTTAACGATTGATTCGTTATTCATCCTTTGAAAGTAGGAGACCAAGCAAGCACTTTGGCAGGAATCTCGCGTTCCATCTTCCACGTGATACTGATGGGTTTTTCACCCTCATGACTTACGTAGGAGGCCTTCCCGAGGAAGACATAGGGGAGGGTTCCGTATTGGCCCTTCTTCTTTTCTCTCACGAAAAGGAGAGTATTGGTACCGAGAGTGTTTTGTGAGACGTACCTCAATCCATCACCGGTCTGAGGTGTGGCCCCACTTTGACTCTGCCAGTGGAAGAGCGTCGGAGAGATGGGATAGTCGTCGTACAGGGTGGTAGGGGAGTAGTCTGCCAATTCCTTGTTCAGGTTGATAAGGAATATATCCGTAGGTACGGGGTAATCCTTGAGGAACAGTACGCCCTCCCTCCAGGGATATGCCCTCTCCGGAGTGCTTTTGCCGAGTGCAGCAAGGATCTGATCCTTGGTGTACCTGCAATACAGATCGAGGGCGTGGGGGTAGCCCAGGTCTACCTCTTCATCCACGAAATCGATATGTGCCAGATTGTAATCTAGAAGCTCACACATCTCATCACAGAGTTGTTTTTCCAATCTTAACTGGCGGATGAAATCCCATATGGAAGAGTATTCCTCAGACAGTTTCTGTTGACTGAATGTATAGTACAACATCGTTGCATAACGACGGTTTTCTTCGTTATCCACGATATCCTGCTTCAGGAAAGATATGATTTCGCGAATCCATCTTCTGCTGTTGATGTCGCAGATACGGAGTAGGGCAGAGGGTTTGATTTCCTTCTGGTATATCTCTTCCTGAAGAACCCCTGCTTCTTTGCAGAGGGTGTAGAACGTAGCATCTTTCTTGTAGATGCTCCTGGGATCTATGGTGTATCTTTGAAGGAATTCTGAGAATCTGGGACAGCGTCCGAGTTCGTTGGATTGGGTGCGGATCTTGTTGATAAGATCCTTCTTGTTTCCGATATTGGGATTGATGTTCCTCAGGATGTATTCTCTAGCCACGGGCTCCAACTCTATGTAACATCCTAAGGGGAGGCCGTCAAAACCACCCTTGATCTGGGCGGCCACGCTCATGGCGCTACAGGAGGTTAGAACCTGCAGCTTTTCTTCGTAGATGTGGTAGTTTTGTTTGAACTGACCTACGAAATCCAACACGATGAGTTCGGATTTGTTGGGGGATTTCCTTAAGCCCCTTCCCAACTGCTGGATGAAGACCGTGAGACTTTCCGTGGGTCTCAGAAGCAGTTCCACGTTGATTTCCGGGATGTCAACGCCTTCGTTGAAGAGATCGACTGTGAATACGAAGTTGACCCTACCGCTCCTAAGTGCATCGGAGACGCTCTCGCGCAGTTCCCTGCTACTTTCCGCGGTGAGGGCGATAGCCTTCAGGCCGTGTTCGTTGAATTTGTCCGCCATGTATTTGGCGTGGATGACGGAGACGCAGAACCCTAGACACTTTATGGAATCGGTGTCGGGGTAGTATCTCTTGATCGCCTCCCATATGCATTCCAACCTTTCGTCGTTGTCCAGGTACAGGTCAGTCAGTTCTTTTGTATCGAATCTGCCGCGGGAGAAAGTGATACGGGAGATATCCGTCTTGTCTGCTACGGCGAAATACTGGAAGGGGACGAGGAGTTCCCTGTTGATGGCATCGGCAAGGCGAATCTCGCAGGAGATGGTATCATTGAAATATCTCTTGATGTCCATGCCATCCATTCTTTCGGGAGTGGCCGTAAGACCCAGCAGAACTTTGGGTTTGAAATGCTCAAGCAGCAGTCTGTAGCTTTCGGCGCATCCGTGGTGGACCTCGTCGACGATGATGAAATCATAATAGTCTTCCGGCAGTTCGAAGACCTTTCTCGAGTTGAAGGTCTGGATAGAAGCGAAGAGGTAATCATAACTCTCAGGCTCGGAACCGCCGACAAACTTCTCTCCGAAGTTCATTCTCTTCAGCACTGCTCTGAACTTCAACAGGCTCTGGCTGAGAATCTCCTCACGGTGGGCGATGAAGAGGAGGCGGTTTGCATCGTTCGGATGCTCGTCGCAGAAGTATTTGTAGTCAAAGGCGGAGATTATTGTTTTCCCGGTTCCGGTGGCGGCTACTACCAGATTGCGGTAGTTGCCATGTATCTCCCTCTGTGCCTTCAGTTCCTGCAGAAGCTCTTCCTGGAAGGGATGAGGCACAATATCGAAGAAGACGATATCATCGGGACTGCGGTCACGGTTCCTCTCGCGTCCGACAGCCTTACGAAGGGTGTCATAATCCCTTTCTGGGTCATAGGGTTTGAACGAATCAGAGTTCCAGTAAATCTCGAATGTGCTGCGCACTTCCTGGATGACCTGTGGGGCATCCTGGTTGGTGAGTTTGACGTTCCATTCCATCCCGTCCGTTACTGCGGCACGGGACAGGTTGGACGATCCTATGTAGACTGTGGAGAATTCGTTGTCCCTCTCGAAGATGTAGGATTTGGCGTGCAGGCGGGTGTTTTCGCTGTCGTAGGATATCCTCACTTCGGTGTTAGGCAGTTTGGCGAGATAGTTGACAACGTTCGGCTCGGTAGCACCCATGTAGGTTGTGGTAAGTATGCGGAGTTTCCCTCCGTTACGGGTGAACTCTTCCAGTGCGGTGCGGACGGTGTTGATACCGCTGTTCTTTATGAACGAGACCAGGAAGTCCACTTTGTTGGAAGACCTTATCTCGCGGTTGAGTTCATCGGAGAGCTGGAATCCTCCGGCTCCACCGGTGAACAGCCTACTGACAGAAATGGAGGTTCTGGGTCTTATCGGCGGACTCGCGTTCTTGGTGATGTTGTTCCATACCGAAAGCAAGCGTTCGCCACTCTTCCCTACCCTATAGTTGAGGATTTCCTCTGAGTCCGATAATGCGGATAGTTCCTCGATGATTTTGTTACATGCCGTTATCTGAGCCTCGACTTTCTTCCTCTCCTTCTCGACATCGCTGAGACCGTTCGCCTGCTTGTTGGCCGTCTCTTTTACGATGTTCAACCCTCTGAGGAGGATTTTCTGGAGATAACGCGATAAAATGTCGGAACTGCTGTCAGAGGGAATTGTTTCCTTGAAAATGTCTTTGGAATCATGCTCTTCGAGTGCTTTCTGTACAGCCTCGTTGATGATTTCCTCGTAGATCCCCTCTTTCAGATCGCTCATCGGGATCCATATCCGGTGTGGCAGCTATAACGTTACCGGAACGGAGAGGTTTTTGGAACTGCAACAAAGCGTGAGGCTCACAGAAACCATAACATCCTTTTGAGAGTATTATTAGGAAGAACACCCTACCAACAACGGAGGAGGATAAAATCAATTCTAATTCAAATTACGTTAAAAAATCCTCGTTCGTTTTCATACAGGAATACAGGAAGAGTACCGGCAGCAATCCGACCGGTATCCTGTTTAACAAATATATGGTGCTTTTGAACAGGAAACTGCTCTCCGAAGGCACCGACATACACCTTCCCCATTGCTGGTACAGGCGGGGAGATGAGGTTGTAAGGTATTCCATGCCCTATCTCGACTGGGAGCACGGTACCGACAAAACATCCGTTTCATTCAGAGCGGGGGATGCCCCGAAAATTGACAACAGCGACCCCGTTATCAAGGCCGCATCTGAATACGCCAGAGAATTCATCATGGAATACGGCGGAAAATACGGACACGAGGAGGTCGTCGATGAGACATACAGCGAAGCACCTTACCCGTTCCAGAATGATTACAGGAAACTGAGGGAGTCGCTGAAGCTCTCGCGCCTTAATAACCCCTATTCCAATTTTGACGATTACGTCATGAAACTTCTCGATGATGTGAAGGCATCGTATCCGCCCGAATTCAAGAAGATCCGTCCGCAGTTCGATATGTTCACATCGGTCTTCGAGATGGCTTTGGGAAACAAAGCCTCCAACGAGGATCTTTTCGATATGACGGAGAGTTTCTGGTTCTACTTCTGCTACTTCCTGCGCCTGGATAAGAAATGTCACAGCAACATCTCCGCCGAGACTCTTGAGACATGGCGCAGCATCCTCCCGCAGGAGACCGGGGTATACGAACAGATCATTCAGAACACCGCCGCCGCATTCTATTCCGAAGACTGCAACGATAAGGTTGTGAAGGAACTCTTGCGTGCGAGAGAACAGCGTCTGAAAGAGATCGATGAACTCCTGTCCGAACTGGATTGATCCGCATGGTATCCAAGATCGACAAGCTCATGCTTGATACGTGTGTTCTCCGCGACAGGTCGTTCGTTTATTGGCTGTCCGGACATTCCCGCGGAAAACTCTGCATCTCCGCGATAACCTATGCGGAACAGATGAGGCAGCCCCTCGCCAACAATAAGTCCGTAGAGAACTTCAATGAACTTCTGGATCACTGCCACATTACCGTGGTCCCTTTCACCAAACAATCGGCAGATACTGCGGCCAGGCTGATGGCCGAATCGCCTAAGGTATGCGAAATGTGCCAGAACTTCAATTGGGCGGATACGATGATCTATTCCACACTGGGAAATCCGCCTGCTTTGCTGGTAACCAACAACGTGAAGGATTATCCCAACGAGAACCGGGTATTCACTCCCGAAGAAATCCGCAATCTTCTGAAATGATTGCTTTCCCGTCAATTCGATTCTTACGTTCCCAGGTATCCTATCTTAGTACGCATTAGATACTCTGGGTATTGGGAGATCGATGTCGTTCGCGAGTAATGAATTAGTTTTTCGGTTTCAGAGCGTCTCGAAGTTTTCTTTTTCGATTCCGAGAAATCTTTCCTCATTGAAAGGCGGAAAACGTACAAAACACGGATTCTGACTTTATGGGAAACGTACGAAGTTCACTTTCAAAAAGGCGAAGGACGGAAGCAATCGGAATCTCGCAATAATTGGAGGGCATTATTCTTTCGATGTTGGTTTCATTTTTTCTTATCGTTTTTATTTTTCCACCATATAATCAGAACAGCCAACGCGATGGTTATTATCGGGCTCCACAAGTCTTTTGTAATGTACACTACCACACACGAAGAAATGAACCACAAGATGGAATACCCTATCGATTCAGCCATGGATTTTGCAGAATTCCATATTATGCATGCAGGTATGGTGTAGAGTAACACATACAGTAATATTGTGTACCCCAAGGGGAGTTCGGCAGCTTGGATTATCAGGGTGCCCACAGGCATTATCAGAGAAACCAACAGGGGAATCAATAGTAGTTCTTCCAGATAGTCTTCTTCGGTTTGCATGATACCTGTTCTTGTTTTCGTGTATATGAAAACTACAAATGAATTTTTTTACGGGTTTTTCGATTGATGGTCGATGCCCGTTGACTTAGACATCCTCATGGACGACCTCCAACCTTGGTACCGGGGAGGAAGGACCTACTACTTCACCGACAGGTGGGTCCGGAAGTTCCCGGATGATGCGAGGGCATACTACGGATTCCTGCCGACAAAGTACCATCGCCCCACGGATGATCTGATCAAGGTATACTACACCGAGGACGGCGAGCTGATAATCTCCAACTGCAGGGATCTAGCGCTCCAGAACAAGATACGCAAGTATATGGAGAACTGGTACCAGTGGAAAAAGAAGAAGCACATCCGCAGGATGACCTTCCGTTACCCTGTCGCGGTACTGATCCGCCCCTACCTGACCGAACTCAATGAGAATTTCTGGCAGGTGAGGTACAAGGACAGGGTGTGCAACATGGAGAAGAGCCGTCTCGACACGATGGATGCCATGGTGAAGATATACACCTACAAGGACGAGTCCTTCGAGGTGGAGACGGGCATGGAATCCCTGGATCTCCTGGTACTGCAGCTGGCTAAGGATACCTACGATTCGAAGAGTTGGCCGATACTCAAGGCGGACGAATGGGAGAGATATTATCGGCCAGCTATGGATGATCTATTCGGCGGACTCCAGATTTTCCAACCACCCTTCCGTGATGTTTGGGCCGAATTCACGCTGAGCGGGTTACCCGAAGAAGATGATTCCGACAGGAATCCCGTGGAGTAATCGTAGTGCTTGAATTGTATTAACTAGAGAAAAACTGTATCTGGGGGCGAACCCCCAGATTGGTTAGTGTTTAAGGGGTTTTATCAGTCTTCTTCCTCTTCCTCTTCGCCTCTGGAGGACCAGTAAGCGTTGTTGTTGGGATTCAACTGATTGGAATGGTTATCATTCTCTGCCTTGCTGTGTTCGTTTCCGCGATAATGAGACACCTAATTCACCTCAGCAATCTTCGTCCTCGTCGTCCTCGTTTTGGGCGATGTCTTGTTGCATCCAGTTATGAACGTTCATCACTGCTTCGGTATACAAATCGAAGGAGCGCTTGTTCGGATCGTGGTTGTTGTTCTTGAGTTTGAGATACTCATCACGAACCAGTCCCCATCCGTCCACATAGTACTCCTTGATGTCCTTCACGTATGCTCTGTCATCGAACCGGTATCCGCGTTCGGCCCATACATAGGAACCGTTGGGATCCCGGAGAATGTAATGGAGGCCGTCATCCTGATCGTAATAGACAAGTGCCAGATCGAAGCTGTGGACGATTTTGCTACGCTCGGTGTCAACACAGTTCACAGTCAGCACCGAGGTAGAGTCATCCGGATCTTTGAAGTGGGTGCTCTTGAGTACAGTTCTGAATGCTTCACGCACCATGTTCTTAATCTGTGCGGGATTGCTGCCTTTCGGGCAATACTTGATTTCCAGGTTGTAATCGAAATCGAATCCTTTGTTGCCGTTCCTTTTTGCTGTAATCAACTTACGTCTGCCACTCCCGATGGAATGTATCTGGAACGTAAGTCCCTGCTGACGCAGTATTCTCTGAGCTTGTCCGATGAGAGAATCGATATGATTCTTCACCGGTTGGTACTCCTTTTTGGTTACGTAATACCAATCGTTGTCTGTCATATTCCTCCCTCTAAAGATGATGTGCTCAACTTGTAGAGCAATGATTATCAGATTTCTGCTATATAAAATGGTAATACCGTGGGGTTCTATGACGCACACGCCATCATCCAAGGAAACACTAGCAGTTTTTTCAGTTTTTTACAGACTCTTTTCGTATTCGGTAGCCATTTGTATGTTCAGAATGATTTCCCTGATATCATGGAAAGTCATAAGGGTGGCATGATACAATTCGAATGCTGGGATAAATGAAACTCCGTCGATCCATTCGTTTGAATTCACATCTGCTTTTATTTTGAATGTATTGTGCATTATACTGTTACGGATGAAACCTCTCCACATGATATGCCCAGAGATGCTATTGCGGGGATCGCTAATACCTGCTTTTCTTGACTCTTTGTCAGGAAAAACATCCGTACAGATCATGTCGATAGCCCTGAGATATGGGTTGTTCTCACATGCTAACTTGCGGGCAGTCTCATAAAATCCCATTTTTTCGTTCGACCAATCCTGGGGGAACAGATATTGAATCAATTTGGCGCATTTATCGAATAACGTATACAGTCTGACATAGCAGTCAATAAGAATTTCCACATCTTCGTCCCGCTCTTTTTTCGACATAAATATTTTCGGATCCTGGAATTTGTAGAACAGTCTCCTGCAGTGGGCATAAGTTTGAATAATATCGTCCAACAGGAACTGGTGCTTATCATCAAGTTCCAACTGTATGTCATCTTTGGCATATTTTGCGCATTTGTGGGGGATTTCATTGAAGATATTGAGAAACAGATAGTGTTCCTGGCACCACCTTTGATGATTATCTTTAATGGAATCTCTGTTCAAATCGTCTATTTCTTTTTGAGACCAATTCGGATATAATGCACACGCGCTCATGGCAGAAGGCGCTATTTCTTTGATGTAGTACTCCGCCAACTCAAACGCACCGTAATCCCCCAGGTAGGTGATACTATGGGCGAGATAACTATTGGCTGCATTGGCAAAAAGGGGCCGTAGGGATTTGGGTATATAATGAACGATTCTGACTCCCACTTCTGCTTCCTTTGCACGGATGTGTTCGTATTCTATGCATAGATCATTCAATGCTTTTTTGGATTCTTTAGGGACGAATTCCTATAACTCTTCGAACGATTTTTCGGCAGTTCCTAGGATATTCAACGCCGCGATGGGTCTTCCGACATTGATTAGTCCTACTGCGCATTTGGTCAAAAGATCGCCCTGTTTTTCACAGAAGTATGGGTAACTTATGCGATTATATGAAAAATCCTTGAGGAGTTTGTTAACCCCCATACGGGATACGCGGATAACCAAATCGTTGGCCCGTTTGGTTTTTTCGGTTTTTTCTTTTCCGCCGACCCAGATTGACAGAGAGTAACTCAGCGCCAAGCAAGCTTCTTCGAAGGGGCACTCCGTTAGATTATCGAGTATCGTTTCGCAGTGCAGAATAACATACTCTGCCCATTCGGAATTGTTGATGTTTTCCTTAAGGTATTTGATTGTAAACTTATCTGGAATCTGAAGGGCCATTTCAATCTCCTTTGATGGTTCTTGGTTTTTGATATATATATGATAACTGTTATATTGTAAAATACTTTTACTTTATTATGCATGTGCACCTGGCCTTCTCCGGCAGAGAGCTGGAACCGACACTGAATACGATAAAGGCCATTCCTAACGCCATCGACGAAGTAGTCCTCCTGTACAGTATTTCCGAAGAGGGCACATATCAGCAGACCACCGAGATTCTCACAAAAAAATTGAGCGACATGGGATATCGCTGCGAATCGAGAATCATCCAACCTTTCGATTTTCTGAATATCGTTGATACGATATACACAATCTATGAAGAATATACGCGCAATGGCAAAAAGGTGAAGTTCTCCGTGGATATAACTAACGGAACCAACCTGATGTCGGCAGCTGCCTGCAATACGGCGTTCTTCATGAATTCGGATGTATATTACATAATGGATCAGCGCAGATTTCCTGACAAACCCCTGTCAGAACTGTTGGTGACCATTCCTTCTCCGAAAATTCCCGATGTCAAACACCTTGGCAATCTATCGATGGAAATGCTCAGTTTCATTGCCAAAGAGCAGGATCTGGGTCATGAGATTTGCAATGTGGATGTAGCCCGCAAATTCGATATGAAACCACAAGCTGTCGTCTATCATATTAATCGGTTGTTGGATGCGGGCGTAATAGAGATGGAAGATGCGTACACCCCCAAAGGAAAGATCGACAAACGCAGGAAAGCAATTAAAATCAAGCGTGAGGGACGCTTTGTACTCAGATGGGCTTGATACTCTAATCAAACAGCCTGCACTTCTCAGGACCTTTTGCTATAAACCGCTGCAGCGGGTCGAACTAGCTCCGCATTTGTTGGGGGATACTATCGTTTAGAAAATAATTCAAATTAAATTTATATTATAAAAGAATTATACTTTATAATCCGTCAATGTCCTTCATGTATGGATAAAGAAACCAATCCGGGCAGGAAGTTCAAATCCGCAAACCTCCACATTTACGGAATCTGCAATTACCGTTGCGAGCACTGCTTCGACAGGTGTCTGACGAAGAACTATCTCGAACCTGCTGAGTGGGCGGAGACGCTAGCATTCCTGAAAGACTACGGGGTCGAGAAGATCAATCTCGCCGGAGGGGAGCCCACGTTGTACCCCTTCCTCGATGAATTGTGCAAAATGATCAAAGAGATGGGGTTCAAGCTGTCCATCGTTAGCAACGGATCCATGATGACCGAGGAGTGGATGGAGAAGATGGAGGGAGTGGTCGACTGGATCGGCCTCTCGATAGACTCCGTCGACGAGGGGGACGAAATCCAGATCGGCAGGGGTCGGGGAAAGCATCTCGAGAACATCGTGAAGGTCGCTCGCATGGCCCACCGCCACGGGATCAAGGTGAAACTCAACATCACCGTGGTCAGGAGGAGCTGGATGAAGGACTTCGGACCCTTCATCAAGAGGGTGGAGCCGGAGAGGATTAAGTGCTTCAGGGCACTGACCCTGAAGAACGCCAACGACGACCTCCCCGATACCTGGTCTATCACCGATGAGCAGTTCGAGGATTTCAGACAGAGGCATCAGAACATCCCCAACATCGTATTCGAGGACAACGAGGACATGGTCTCCTCCTACGTGATGTTCGACCCCCTGGGCAGGTGGATGGTCGACAGCGGATACCAGAAGAGGTTCATCGAGTTCGAGGTCGTCCGCAGGGAAGGATTCGGCGACGAGGTGGACGTCAACAGGTACTTCGGCCGCAATGCGGTCTACGAGTGGTGAGGCACATGAAGTATCGTGCTCCCGCGAAGGAGGATACGGAGATCAGGGCCGGAGACATCAGGCGGTGTGCCGTGAACGGCGGAGGAGAGGTGGAGTCCTTCTTCGCCGTGGTCATTTCCGTGATGTCTGGGTCTGTTACTGTGAGGAGATTCCACAAGGACGATTGGGGCGCTGCAAGGTACTTGATCAAGGACATCGCCCCCACGGGTTTGGAATACGCTATGTTTGTGGACGGGAAGGATCTCAGGCTCCCAGTAACATGCATCGGCAGGAAGTCGGGAAGGATTTCCAAGACAGATATGAGGAACCTCCGGAAGTGAGGATTCGGGAAAACCTCTTACCGGGACTGGCGTCCCAGATTCTTTTTCTTGTGAATAGTCGCAAAGCGTGTTTTTTCTAAAAAAACAGTGGATTTCTTCTTGGAATTATCGAATCCTCCATAGTTTTCTCCAAAATAAATGGGGAAATTAACGATAGGTAAATTCCTGTTTCCAACTGATTGTTTTTTCTTCATATTTGCGATTTTTTCATCCTGTCTACACGTTGTCTGTGCATGTTTTAAATATCCATACTGTAAGGAGTACCCAAGAAGAATCTGCTAGACAGGTTCGACTTAAGGATATATATCGGGCACGGGAGACAGGTCCCTTCGGGGAGCTTGGTTGTTCGATGATGATCCCGAACAAACACCCAAAAAGGAGTGATAAAAATGACTGACACTTACAACGACTCAACCGGATCCAGGAAGAAATTCCTGATTCCTCTCGTCGTCCTGCTGCTCTGCGCAGTGTCCCTCACCGGTGCCGGATACGCTTACAATGCAACCGTTTCCGTTGATGACAACTCTTCGGATGTTGACTTTTTAGCAATCGATCTCTATAAGACCGACGGAACTACTCCGATTGAGAAGAAACTGGCTCTTAATGATGCAGGAATTGTTGTTACTACTGCAACCGTCATCGGTGCTGATGACAAGACTATCTCTGCGACCGTAGAGAAGGCTAGGGACTTTATCTATGTCTTCGCTTTCAAGGTAAAGAGTGAAAACTCCACCATGTTTACTGTTAACGACACTTCTACCGTAACTATCACTGCAGATGCCTCCGGCGTTGCTGATCTTAGTCCCGCGGTAACGACTGTCCATGCTCTGGCTATCACTACTGCTGACTTTGCAGTATTTGACAACGCCGCTTGCACTGGAACCGCACTCGATGGTAATCTCACTGTCGGAGAGACCTACTACGTTCCTGTGAGCATCGCAACCATCGTTGGTGAATACAGCTACACTGGTGACGAGTACAGCGCATTCAAGCTTGCTGACGACCTCGTGAGCGCTATTACTCTGACTTTCAGCATTCTTATCGATGTTGAGGCAGTTGTTGCCTGAATAAACTTTAACTGAGAGGGCGTTTGCGCCCTCTCAAACTTCTTCTTTCCGAATTAAACTGTGTGTTTTTGCAATAAAACTGCATGAAGCTTATAGCATACACTAAAAACTCTCGGAACTATTGTATGATTCGCAAGCTGATTTTTTAAGCTTGGTCTCGGTAATAATTTATTTCAAATGGCGTCAGGGCCGTAGAAAAATACATCAGTGTTGCATCGAGCCCCACCATCTCATGCTTTTTTCGGCGAGCGTCGTCGGCCCAGGACATCGTTCTGAATTCTCGTTGTTTTTTTAGAACCACTCTGTCGTTACCAATATTATACATAATGATATTATCCGATCTTTCTCGGTTTCCATCCTGGACAAAGAAGTTTGTAATGTTTGGGACGAATGGATCGTAGTTATGAATAGGTGATTTGGTCACACACCCAACAGCCGTATCCTCGTTATTGCCCTTTAGCGTACTCTGAGATGTTCTGCCCTGCTAGAACCATGGCTCTCCGGCACGAGGCCTAAGTATGCCCGGGACTCCCCAGAATTGAAGACTATATTCTGGTTACAATTACAGACTTGAGTTGAAAAAGAGTTTCTTTAAGATTCTGGAGGGTAATGTGGGAGTTTATAGAGAAATTATGATTGTTGTGTTCAAATCATTGCTATTGCTGTGCTGTCCGCTTTTTGTCTAAATCTTCTTTATATATACGTAAGTCAAGAACCACCAAGTAAGACGGATGTGGAATCTCTCTTACTGGGAAATAAAGCCGAACGCGAACGGAAGTTCGGAAACGACTTCCCAAAACGTCCGGAGAACATTCGAACGTACAACTCTCAGGAGTGAGAAAAATGACAGAAATCAAAAATGAGACGGGAACGAAGAAGAAGCTCCTCATTCCTGTCGTTGTACTCATGCTGCTAGCAGTCGGTCTGACCGGTGCAGCTTATGCATACAATTCGACGTTGTCTGTTAACAACAATACTGTCGATGCAAATACTCTGACGATTGATCTGACTAATGGGGATGCTAGTATTTCCCCTGCAGGTATCAAGGCTGCTACTTTCACTGACAACATTTCCTACGAATGGAATGCGGATAAGACTCCTGAAGCCGGATATGATAAGTACAACACCGTTATGGGATCTGGGAACGAGGGACTTGCATTTACCTACAACGTTACTGTGGGCGGTACTGCAACTGCAAACAAGATTACCGTTTCTTCCACCAACATTGAAGATTACTATGCAACCACCATCGGAACCACCACTATCGGTGCGATGTACAAGATCGCTGTTGGAACTACCAACAACGTCGCAAGTGCTACCGTGCTCGAGGACAACGATGCTGTGCTTGAGATTACTATCTCCAAGACTGCAGAGAATACTGTGGCACAGACTGTCTACGTCTTTGTCGTTGCTACCGATGCTAACGATGATGATAAGGCAGATGTCGTTGAGGTTCACGCAAGGGGCATTTTCGAGGATAGCTGGAAGGCATCCTCCTACACCGATGACATCCTTGCTGCATCTTTCACTTTGTTCTTCGATGCAACTCAGACTGCCTGAATAAACCCTAACCGAGGGGGTCTTCGGACCCTCTCAAATCATTTTTGTTTCATTCTTCCATCAGATCGTCGAAGAACTCCACTTCTCCCGATTCGATATTGTACACAGCTCCGACATACCTCACGTCGTGCCTGTCTGGGAGATCCTCTTCTATCCTCTTCAGGGAGTGATGGATGTTGAGCATGCATGCCTCGCAGATATCAGTCTCCCCCTTCACCGCCTCCTGGATGGCGTCGGTGATGTTCGAGATGTGCCTCTCCCTGTTTCCTTCTACAGCGGCAGTGACCGCGCCGCAGCAGGAATGTCCCATCACCACGACCAGTCTCACACCCAAATGCACTATCGCGTACTCGATGCTCCCCAGGGAGCAGTCGCTCACGGTGTTGCCTGCAGTTCTTATAACAAACAGTTCCCCGATCCCGGCCGAGAAGATGAACTCCGGGACCACCCTCGAATCAGCACAGGTCACGATGATTGCGTAAGGATGCTGACCGTTCTCCGCCGTATCCTTCCTGCGGGATGCGGAGGCATCCCCGTGATAATCTCCCATCAGGAACCTGGCATTCCCTTCCGTCAGTCTGCGGAAGGCCTCGGCCGCCGGTACGGCTTCTCCGTGTGACATGCCTGACGCATAGCAAAACGGGTATGTAAAGTCAGTCCGACAGGGACTTCCTCATCACGACGCGTCTGAAGGTGATGTCCTCCCCCTTCACGAAGCCGTGCTTCTGATAGAACGATATCGCAGGGGCGTTGTCCCTGTTCACGTCGAGGTGTATCGTTTTTACCCCTGCATCCCTCGCTCTGGATTCCACATATGCCAGCACCTCGGATCCGAGTCCCATCCTGCGGTACTCTTTGAAGAAATAGAACTTGGAGAGGTACATTCCCCCGTCATCGATGCCGAATGCCACATACCCGGCCTTCTTCCCGCCTGAGACGATATAAGCGTATTCGAGTCCCTTCTCCATGTGCCTGCGTATCGCTTCCGGCGTCTGGGTCTTCCGCAGGAAGCCCTCCACCACATCGGACGGCACGTTGCTGTAGACCTCCCTGAAGAGCGGGAAGGCGATCTCCGAGATCTCCTCCGCCTTGTCGGGTCCGATGAATTCCAGGTGCATGTCAGCACGGTCTTCCATAGACGTACCGTATCATATTTACCTATTTATTTGATAGGTTGAATCAGTACTCGTCGTACTTGCGGTTGCATCCCCTTACCCTGTCGGCGGGGTACTTGGCATCGTTCTTCTCTATCTTACTCTCCAAAGAAGAGAACAGGTCGATGCTGTTCATCTGCGCGAAGCGCAGGACGAAGTAGAAAACATCGGAGAGTTCGTCCTTCACATCTTCGAGCTTCTTCGGATCCGACAGGAGTTCTTTGCACTCCTCCGGTGTCTTGAAGCGGAAGAGCTCCAGCAGTTCGGACGCCTCGGTGACCATCCCCACGGAGAGGTCCTTGGGGTTGTGGAACTGGTCCCAGTCGCGTTCCTCGCAGAATCTCCTCACGATCTCCTTGGCCTCGGCGATGGTACGGGTGTCGTCCTCCATGTTTTCTTCGTTATCTGATGGAAAGATAAATCACTTTCACATTTCCCCGGGTCGGGAATATGCTGGATTTAGGATTTTAAGTGTGTAAATCATGCATTTTTTTACAATCCTATTTAAAATGATTGGATGGAAAATCATTTTTGTATAGGATTTATTTAAATTACACTGTTTTATGAAAAATGTTTATATACTAATTTAATGCGACAGAGTCCTCAAAAATGATGAAAACTACAATAAAACGCCGATTTGTAAAAAATCTTATATACGTATGAATCAGAATTTTTCTTAAGTAATGGAGGACATTATTAATGGCAAGACATGGCGTCAGGATTCTGGCCGAAGGAAACAGTCACGCGTTCGGCGGGGCTGTGAACTCCGACTCGGGTCTTGTCAAATCAATCAACTGGAAACAGGGAATGATCATCGCGATGGGTGTCCCCATCCTGATCCTTCCCGGTATTTATGATATCGCAGGGACCGCATGGGGTCTCTCTATCATGATCTGGACGGTCTCCGTTCTGCAGGGATTCGCCCAGAACCTGGCCATCGGAGAGATGGCCGCGGCTCTGGAGACCCCCGGTATCGGAGGGTGTGCCCAGAAGGTTTTCACCAAACCCAACGGGGGGAGGTACGGATTAGGTAAGTTCATAGGCGCGTTCACGGCGTGGTCGTATTGGTTCACGTGGACGCCTGTCATCCCGATCTTCACATGTACCTCCGTCGACTACATCACCAAGTACCTGGAGTACGGTCTCAACATGGACCCCCTCAGCTCCACCGCCACCCTGGCGTTCCAGATATGCTTCGGTCTCGCGGTGTTCGCCGCTATTATCTTTGTAGGATCCAAGGGACTCTCCGGCGGAGCCAAGCTGGGACTCATCCTGGCACTGGTCGCCATCCTTCCGCTTCTCGTCGTCATCGTTGTGCCTCTCACAGGCATCACCGCGGGAGAGGGAGGCATCTCCGCATTCTCTCTTGACCACATCAAGAACAATCTAACACCGCCCGGCTGGGACTGGGGTGTCAACGACTTCATGATGGTCTTCGGAATGTTCGCCTACGCCCAGTGGTGCGCATGCGCCTGGGAGTCCGCCGCGACCTACGGTGCCGAGTACAAGGAGCCCGGAAGGGACATCCCCAAGGCACTGATCTCCGCGGGACTGGTCTGTCTTGCCATGTACTTCATCGTGCCCTTCGTGGTGTACGGTATGATGTCGCCCGCCGACATCGAGGAGTGGGGAGTATCCACCCTGTACCCCATCGCACAGTTCGACTTCGGTTCCATCGGACTCATCATCGCACTGATCCTGCTGGTGGCGGGAATGGTCATGCTGATCCAGACCGCGTTCCTGGGATCCTCCAGGACCCTGTACTTCATGGGTCACGAGGGCAACATGCCCAAGGTCTTCACCTACACCAACAAGAACGGAGCGCCCATCTTCGCCATGCTCTTCCAGGCCATCATGGGAGTGGTGTTCATCATCATCATCCACTTCGGATCGGTCGGTATGATCCTGGCGGCATCGTCCTTCGGATTCTCGTTCGCTCTGGGAATGGGAATGATGGCCTATGTGGTATCCAAGAGGAACCCCAGGTTCAAGGACCTGGAGCGCCCCTACAAGGCGCCCAAGGGCTGGTTCTACGTGGCATGCTTCCTGATGTGCTACCAGTTCTTCGTGCTCATCCCCTGTCTCGCATACTGGTGTATCAACGGAGGTATCGACAACGGAATGTTCTCCGTCATCATCGGAGCCGTCATCCTGCTGATCTACATCCCCGTATGGTTCATGCTTCAGTTCTTCCAGGGCAAGTCCGAGGAGAGCTGTTTCGTCTGCAAGAGGACCGTGGAGGACTACAACGCCTTCATCGCCAAGGACCAGAACAGGGACCTGGCCGAGAAGGACGACCTGATGCCTGAGATGGAGAGTCTGCCCATGCTGCTCGTGGGCAACACCTATGTGCCTCTGTGCCCCATCTGTTACGAGCTTACGTTCGGTTTCTCAAGCAACCCCGAAGAGAGGGAATCCGGAATCAAGAGGGAGGTGAGTGGTGCCAGACTGCTTACGGCAGCTCCTAAGTACAAGGACGACGAAAAGACAGAATGATATCTTTCCGGCCCCGCGCGGTCACTGAACTACCGCCGCACGGGGTGTTGTTTTCCGCTTCTCGGCCGTCCCGTCAGGGCCGGCCCCGGGACGGCGCAACCCCCGACCCGCCGTCCCTGCCTCTTTTTATCTCCGTTTTCATTACTCCGTTTCATGTATCTAGTCTTCCGCGGGGTTAAGGATGCCGAGGCCCTGCTGGCACATCTCCTTTCGATCACCTCCTCGGACATCTCCGTGGCTTCCGACGTGATCGGTGTCAGGGTAGAATCGGCGAAGGAAGCGGAATTGATTCTCAATGACAGGTACATCTCCTCGATGGAGGATGTTCCAGGCGGATACTGGTGTTCGGAGACGGTCGACGACGGGACGTTCCTGGATATCTCGGAGAGTGCTCTGAGGGCCCGCGGCCGTAAGATTCCATGCAGAAGAGCCAGGAGATAAACTCCTATTTTTCCAATCCAGTTAACACATGTTCCAGTCTAAGGATAAATACTGTGAAATCGTTACGTCTCCAAAGAGGTTTTACTTTGACGTACGCAAGCAAAACAATCAACCGCAAGACTGCG
>Ga0256405_10006787_pt1 | contig 17933 bp, 14 predicted proteins | sample RumenRJG_02DNA_FD_189096 | JGI IMG/M metagenome (GOLD analysis project Ga0256405, IMG submission 189096) | Bovine rumen microbial communities from Lethbridge, Alberta, Canada - RJG_02 | ecosystem: Host-associated > Mammals > Digestive system > Stomach > Rumen | place: Canada: Alberta... | reverse complement strand
GAGAACTGGCTGTATAGTGTTTGTGATTATCATGCTCTTAATGATACACTATTCTTACTTTAATAACTATCTAAATGACATTGGAACCGTCCCCATGGCCCGACTGACTCACCAAACGTCCCCTCTGACTCTTTTTTATTGCGATACATATAGATCTCTTAGCGCGTCCCTGTCAAGCACCCTTATCCTGGCATGTCCAAGCCTTTCGATCAGGCCCTTTTTCTCCATCTCACGAAGCTTTCTTGAAACTGTTTCAGTCCTTAGACTTACACTGGCTGCAATGTCATCAAGCTTTAGGATAATATCTTCATCAATACTTCTGTCCACTCTGTACATCAAGAATCCTGCAAGTCTTGCCATTGGGTCCTTGGTGGAAAGGAGCATGTTTCTCTCGTTGGCATCATGAAGCTTTTTACTAAGAAGAATGATGGTATTCATGGCTGCAGCTGGATCATTGACCACCTTGATGAAGTCGTCTCTGTGTATCTGGCAGATAGATGCATTGGTAAGACATACTGCGGAATAGGGATAGATACTGCCGTCCAAAAACATTCCCTCCCAGATGATATCGTGATCAGCAAGGATCGTTACGATCTGCTCTCTTCCAAGGGAGTCGTATCTGCACAGCTTAACTCTTCCCTTCCTGATAATGCAGATGGAATCAACAGCCTCTCCCTCTCTGAACAGATAACTGTTTTTCTTAAGGCTCTCATGGAGGGAGTGCTCCATCAGACTAACCTGAATGTTTACTGGAAGTCCTTCCATCAGCGGAACATTCTGAGTACAGAAGCCGCCGCATTCCTCGCAGATATTTAGCCCTGCTATTCCTCTTTTAAGTTCTTCTCCATGACTTTCATCATGGTATACACCACTTGTTGAATTCATAAATTTACCTTGAACTGTTTACCCAGCAGTAGCAGTACGCCTGGGTCCTGACTGCAAAGGGCTCTTTTTCCAAAAGCTCTTTTATCTGGGCTTTAGTGTACCAGCCTGGCTGGATCTCTTCCTGGGCTGAGGTGCTTTCAGAAAAAGTTCCTCCAGCAACGCCCACGCAGCATGCATTTCTTTCATTGGAAAAACCTATGGCAGAATAACAAGGTCCCCACCACTGATCAATCCTTAAAATATCAAGTCCTGTCTCCTCCTTAAGTTCCCTCTTTGCGGCAACTTCAGGAGTTTCACCTTCGTCTATGAGGCCAGCCGGGAAGTTGTAGATCCACCTGCCTGTGGCCATACGGAATTCCTTGTTGATAAGGATCTTTTCTCCGGTCTCATCGTGCATGATGATGGCAACGGCGTCTTCTTTTTCTTTGTTCTGAAGTCTGTTGTAGTCTGTGATGTCAGGGTCCCTCGAGATCATCTCGTAAACCTTCTCGTTTCCATCAGCCATGGTGTAATGTACATCATAACGGGTAATGAACTTACCCTGATCTTTCTTTTCTATATACTCAAATTCCATAATCTGCTCCTAACCACATTAGCATGCGCCGTAGATGATCTGCTTAAGGCCGCGTAAAAAGCTAAAATCAAGACCTTCTGCAATCTGCTGCATGTAGATAAAAATAAGCTCCTCGTTGGGATCTACAAAGAAGTATGTTCCAGCAAGTCCATCCCATCCAAACTCGCCAATAGAGCCATTGGATGCCGCCTTAGCCGGGTCAGCCAATACTCTGAAAAGATTACCGTAGTTATAGCCGATGCAGGACTCAAAGTCGTTAGTTAAAAGCTGAGCATCAGTCAGCTGGGGAGAAGTCATGAACTCCATGGTCCTTCTGCCGATCAGCTCTTTCCCGTGATAGGAGCCCTTGTTCAGAAGCATCTGGGCAAAATGTGCATAGTCGCCCGCTGTGGAGTAAAGGCCTGCTCCGCCTCTTTCCCACCATGGATCTTTAGTGGGATTTTCCATCTCAAGACGTCTTCTTACGTCGTCTTCTGCTCTTACGACTTTTCCTTTTTTATCTCTTCTGAAAAGAACAGCCTGTCTGAACTCTTTTCCCTCACCGATCTTAAAATCAGTGTCTTCCATATTCAGTGGGGTGAAAATCTCTTTTTTGAAAAACTCAGAGAGCTTCATGCCTGATATTACCTCAATGACTCCACCAAGGATATCTGCTGAATAGCCATATCTGAAGGTCTCACCTGGTTCAAAAGCAACTCCCGCTTCGGAAAGCTTGTTGCAGATATCTACATTGGACTTAAGGATTCCTGACTCTCTCTGGATCCTGGCCTCTTTATAGATCTTGGACATAAGTCTTTCTGCTTCACCAAAATCTCCGGACATTACTATTCCGGAGGTCATGTTCAAAAGGTCTCTTATTGTGATCTGGTTCTGAGCCGGCTTTATTCCTTCTGCAGATACAACCTTGCAGTTCTTGTATCCAGGAAGGTAGTCACTTACCTTGCTCATGAGATCCAGTTCGCCTCTCTCATAGAGCATCATTGCTGCCACTGCTGTGACAGGTTTTGTCATACTAAAAATCTTGTAGATACTGTCTGGTCTGTCTGGCTCGAAGGTGTTTTCGTAAACTCTTTTCCCCTTGTGCTCCACAATCATTGTTGCACCCAAAAGAGCACCCTTATCTCTCTGCTTTTCAACGAGAGCATCAAGCCTGTTCAGCTTTCTGATATTCATAACACATTCCCCGAAATATTAGTATTTTACTGCTGGAAGCAGATATTTATTCTGATAGAAGTCAACTTGCTTCTCGAAATCCTTGGCCTTATCAGCCTTGAGCTGCTGGATATAGCCGTGGGCATCATAAGCATCCTCGTCAACCTCAATGATACCTACTGCAATATTACTGCAGTGGTCTGCGATACGCTCAAAATCTGTTCCAATATCTGAAAGGTCAAATCCCTGCTCAATAGTACATTTGCCCTTACGAAGTCTTCTTACATGGCGGCGCTTAACCTCCATGTGGATACCGTCTATAGCCTCTTCAAGGGGCTCAATCTGCTTGGCCGTCTTGACATCCTGCTCCTCAAAAGCCTTGATAGACAGATCCATGATCTCTTCAACAGCTGATGAGAATATATCCATCTCAGCCTGAGCCTTTGGTGTAAAGGATCTCTTGTTCTCATTCATGCTTGTTGCCTTCTGCATGATGTTAAGGGCGTGGTCACTGATCCTCTCGTAGTCAGTTATGCAGTGAAGAAGCACTGACAAGGTGTGGCTGTCCTTAACCCCAAGGTGATGGGCGTTGATCTGCATGAGATAAGTTCCAAGGTGATCTTCGTAGCTGTCAACCTTTCTCTCAAGATAGTCCACATCTGCCGCAATCTCAGGATCAAAGTTATTGATAAGGCCAATAGCCTTAACCAGGGCATCCTTAGACATGTTAGCCATGGCAATAGCTGCAAGCCTTGCCTGCTCGAGAGCAAATGGAGGGTTTGCAAGGAATCTTGGATCCAGAGTCTGGATACCCTTCTGCTCTTCTGCCTCCTTCTTTTCTCTCTCATCAATAGGAATTGTCCTAAGTGCAAGAGCAACAAGAATACCGGAAAATGGCAGCATAAGAGGTGTTGCCACAAGGTTGACCAGCGTATGGATACCAGCGATTCCAACCATTCCGATCTTGTCATCCATAAATGCGAAGTTAAGTGTCGCATGAAGTGCATAGAATATGATCATGAAAAGAGATGCCTTGATAACGTTAAAGTACAGATGCATAAGAGCAGTTCTCTTACCATTCTTGTTTGCACCAAGGGATGAAAGGATAGCTGTGATACAGGTTCCAACCTCAGCGCCGATTACAACAGGAATAGCCATGCTGTACTTGACCTTAACAGAAAGAGATAACGCCTGAAGTACACCGATGGTACCGGCGGAACTCTGAATGACCATTGTAAAGATGATACCTACAAGGAATCCGATGATGGGATTACTGAAGGTTGTAAGAATCTTTTTGAAGCTGTCCACGTCCTTAAGAGGAGAAACCGCCTCAGACATGGTGCTCATTCCAAACATAAGAACCGAGAAACCAAGAAGTATCGTTCCCACATTTTTCTTTTTATCGCTCTTTGAGAACATGTAAAGTCCAATACCGATTATTGCAAGGAACGGTGTAAATGACTTGGGCTTTAAAAGATTTATTATAAAGTTGTCACTGCTGATCGCGTTAAGTGAAAGAAGCCATGCTGTAAAGGTTGTACCTAGGTTTGCACCAAGGATAACATTTACTGCCTGCTTTAAAGTCATGATTCCTGAATTAACAAGACCAACTACCATTACGGTAGATGCTGATGATGACTGAACCAGCGCTGTTACGCCAACGCCGAAAAGATAAGCGATTATAGGACGCTCTGTAACCTTGGCAAGTACGCTTTCGAGCTTGCCTCCTGCTGCCTTGGTAAGTCCGCCGCTCATGACATTCATTCCATAAAGGAACATTGCAAGACCGCCGACCAATCCCGCTACAAGACTAAAAACTTCTAATGAATTCATCTTTCCTCCAGGGCAGATACTCTCCGTAAGAGGTCTCTCCTCTCCATATCCACCAATCTTTAAGCTATTTCTACGCTACAGCTACTATCTTACAAGATAAACCTAAAAATTACCATAAAAATCTTTGCGTTCAGTCAACTTTTATTACGTAGACTTAGAAAACTCTTACCATCTTGAGATACTTCCCGTACGTAGCCTGATTTAAAGCCACTTTTTCACCGTCCTTGTACTCTTTGCCGTAGATGTTCTCCTCTACCTCAACCTCTGATTCCTTCTTAAAACCAAGCTTTTCGCACATATGGATCGACACGGTATTCTCAGCCTTAACAAGAGTCTGGACTGCGTCAAACTGCAGGACATCCCTTCCGTAATCAAGGATTGCTGCACAGGCTTCAAGCGCATAGCCGTGTCTTTGGTACTCTTTTCCCACAAGATACCCAAGCTCCACCTCATCAAACCCGTTCCTTACTGAGTATCCTGCTCTTCCAATAACGGCGCCATCTTCAAGCCTGACCAAAGTCCATACGCCAAAGCCCATAAGACCATAGATCTTTTTTATGTAATCCCTTTGATATCTCTTTTCATCCTCCGGATCCTCAAAGAGCCCCTCCATAAACCTTGTCATGGACGGGTCCTTGTAGAGCTTATAAAACTCATCCACGTCATCAACAGTGGTTTCTCTTATCAGAAGCCTCTCGGTCCTTAATATCTCCCAGGGCTCTCCACTGTATCTCTGGTACACCTTTACAAAGGAGTCCATATCAACATTTTCTATTTCGGAAAAGACATATTTCGCGCCTTTAAACTCCTCGCCCTGGTTAAGGCCATGCAAGTTGCCCACAACGTAGTAATCATCCTCAAGGAGCTTGTCGGAATCTTTTCCCCTGTCGCACACTACCAGGGTATTTTTCTTTTCTTCTTGGGTAAAAGAGCTTTCGACCTCACTTAGATCAGTTGTGACAAAAGAGTTATACCCGCAATCCTTAACATATTTTGCGACCTCGTCTACGGAGGCTTTGACTTTTTCATCCTTTATATTATCTTCATCTACCAGCAAAACCAAAGTACGTAGCAATTTAAAGCATCTCCTTCTCGATGTTTATAGTGCAGTCTAAGCTGTGAGGATCAGCCTTCCACTTCTCCATTATTATATCTGATAGTTTCTCTGCATCTTCTACATTTTTTCCAACCAGCAAAAGCAGCGTGTTGCCATGACCATCTGGGGAGTAGATGTCAGTAGGTCCAAGGACCTCTTTTAAGATGTCATAAAACTCCTCAAGTACCACGCCTGAAACTTCTTTATTATCGTTACTGCGGATGGTGTATCTCAAAAGTGCAGTGTCATTGACGCTGCCTTTTTTGAGCCTCACAAGGAATCTGTACAGATCATAGAGGCTGTCTTCATCAGCCCTGTAAGCCTTGTCACTGCCGCTTCGTTCGCTGATGATCTTCCTTAGTTCATCAAGGCCCATAATATAATCAGTATCGTATTTGGAATCTTTAGTAAGACTGTTGTCATTAAATAAAATACATCCGTGCTTGCCCTGGTTCTTCACCATGTAGAGGGCTCTATCAGCTTTTTTAAAGAGAAGATCATAGTCTTCATCATTCCCGTCTTTACCAACTTCAACAGCTCCAATAGATATTCCAAGAGGAATTGCCATATCAGGGCCCATAAGCCTCTTGGCGAGCTTTACTACTTCTTCATTAAGAGTAGTGCTCATATTCCTAAGACCACCTTCGTCCATACCCTGATAGAAGGCAATAAACTCATCTCCGCCAATCCTGCATAAAATGTCCTTTTCACTGGCATTTTTCTTAAGGATCCCAGCAAGCTCGATCAGCATTCTGTCGCCCATATCATGGCCGTAAATGTCATTTACAGCTTTGAAGCTGTCCAGATCAAAAATAGTGAAAATACCTTCTTCAGTTTTGCAAAGTGGCACCAGTATCTCTTTTGCCCCTCTCTTATTATAAAGACCAGTAAGGGGATCGCTTCCAGCCTCTTCCTTAAGTTTCTGGACACTGCTGAGATTCTGCAGGATATTGCTGATAAGCCAGCCAATATACATGATCAGCATGATCACAACTGCTGCCAGGTATAGCTTAAAGTACCTGCGCTCAAACAGCTGTGACTCTTTGTACACCTTAAAGACTTCTTCCCTGATCACATTAGTGCCGGTAGTATCAAGAACCTCCACATGCAGTTCATAGTCACCATAGGGAAGATTCGTAAATGAAAGACTTTGCATATCGGTCTGATTGCACCAGATACCTTCATCTTCGACTCCCTTAAGATATATGTGAAGCAGCGGGTCTGACAGGGAATAGTTAAGTACAGCGACAGTAAATTCTATACGTCCGTCTGTGGCAGGAATTGTATATACTCCGTCCTTTTCCTGTATCTCCTCATCCCCAGCCTTGAGCTCCGCAATCCTTATGTCATACTCGTTGTTAAAAGAGTCATAATTGGTGGTGGATATCCTTCTAACGCCGTTAGTACATGAAAGATACAGCCTTTCACCGTTCAGAACATAGTTGGATCCTGCAGTTATAGATGTATGCAGTCCCCTGCTCCTGTTGAGCACAAGGTAGCTTGTTACTTCATCATTCAAAAGATCTTTTTCATCAAGGACATAAATTCCGTTTCCAGACAGAACCCATGCTTTACCGGATTCAGAGATAAATACGTCATAGTTGTTGCTGTAGGGGAAAGAATCAAGGCGCTTTATAGCCTTGCCGTCGTAGTAGTAAAGCGCATTGCTGGTGACGTAGAGGTATCCTCCTGTGCAAGGGACTATCTTAAACACGACCAGAGTCTTTAAGTTTTCCTCTTCATTTAAAATGCTTACAACTTTTCCATCCTTGATGACATATATACCTCCGCCATCGGAGCCAGCGTAGATAATACCTTTTTCACCTTCGCAGATACACAGGATCTGCTCCGTAATACCGTCATACTCTCCAAGTGTTTTTACAACCTTGTCATCCCTGATAAATGTAAGACCTGTATTGGAAGCAGCCAGTATCTGGCCGTCAGACAGTTCATAAGTAAGATTGAACACATCTCCTTCAGCAGCATCTTTATCCCGGTCAAATGTGACAATGCTCTTATCCGGAAGCATCTTGATAAGACCTGCTTTTCCGTATGTGGAAAACCAGAGGTTGTTTTTACTATCCTGCATGATGTGCTTGATCTTTACACTTCTAAAAAACTCCGGATGAGGTATCGGAACTGAGTAATAGGTCTTTAGATCGATGGTGACAAGACCTGTTCCGGTTCCCGCATATAACAGACCGTCCTTAACAAGAACGCTGTTGACCACTGTACCTGAAACATTGGACCTTGCAAAAATGTCCTCAAAAGGATTCCAGGAATATTTCTTTATGCCCTGAGTATTTGAAGCAAACCAGACATTCCCCTGATAATCAATGATCACATCTTTTACTGAGCTTGAGAAATCATCCGAAGTCAGCATGGTAAGAGAACCCTTATCTGATAAAAAGCCTATACCATTCTCGCAGCACAAGAATGCCCCTTTATAATCTTTTGAATAGAGGATCTTGTTGTAGTAGGTAAGCTCATCGGAATACTGCTTGGACATGATGTCTGTCTTTCCTTCGCTAAAGAACAGCCTTCCAGTAAAGTTGTTACTACTGCCAACAATATAGTTTCCTTCATTTTCCGCAGCGACGGTTGTAAAGTCTCCGCCAAGAACATAAATGAGCCTCTTGTCACTAAATACCACTATGCTTCCATCACTTCGTATCCCAGCCACGGTCTTTCCACTACTAGCCAGCTTACTGATCCCATAATAGCTGTTTCCCCCGAAGGCTTCGACGTTCATATCAGAGTTTATCCTGCACAGCTGCGTGGCTGTCCCCACATAGATATTTCCAAGGTAGTCCTCCGTAAGTGCCTTTATTACATTGGAGGATAGTCCTTCATTAATAGAAAAGAATGTAGTCTCCCCGCTTTCAGTATCGTAACATGCAACGCCATTGTCATTGGTGCCGATCCACATGCGGTCTTTGCTGTCTATCATCAGGACATTGATATTTCTGATCCTCTCATCAATATCCTTGAGTTTAAATCGGTAACCATCATAGACATACAGTCCTGTATAAGTACCCGCCCATATATATCCATCTTTTGTCTGAGCCAGTGCATTTACTTCCACAGAATCAAGTCCGCTGTCTTCTGTGTACAGAATGCCTGCATATTCAGCACCAAAGTCAGAAGCCTCTGCCTTTACAGAAAAGCAAGGTATCAAAAGAACTATGATAAGCCCTGCGATCATTCCATTTTTCTTAAAGGCTTTCTCTATTTTTAATATCAAAGGTCTAAACAACACAACTATCAAAAAGCTTAGGGCCTTATCCGGAACATCCACAAAAGCCTGTCCTAAAAAAGACGTGATGAGAGGAACCTTTACATCTCTTGAGATCATGTCCATAAGTGCATCTCCCCAGATGTTTCCGGTTCTTCCACCGTACATTTTAAGATTAATGGGCGTTGAGATAAGTGCAGCTACAAGACCTGTCACAACTGCTGCAGTAAAGACCTTTAACTGAGTTACATTTTTCTTCGGGTAAAGAAGGCCTGCAGTAATAGCAATTGCTGCAGAAACCAAAAGATAAGGAAGAGCAACATAGTCTCCAGACGATACTATGATGTTTGTAGCCATACCACATATTGCGCCAACAACAGGGTCAAGCTCTACTGCAACCGCAATTGTTCCGATGGCATCAAGCCAGAAGGGAAGGTCGAAGCGCTGGGCTATCTGCCTTCCGATGATATTGATACACAGACATATCAGTATTATATTTATACTTTTCCAGGATTTAAGCTTTTTCATGCATCCTCGCAAAGAATAGACGTCACAATAACCTGATTATATTTTATCATCATACTGATTAGCACTCAACGAAATATAAAAAAGCCTTGAGAAACACTGATGTTTCTAAGGCTTTCGTTGTTTACAATTTGTTCATAATTAATTAAAAGAATCGTTACTTCAAATCATCTTTTAGACATATCCGCTTGTTAATATAATATTGTCAGATGAGTTAAGACAATACCAAACAAAAACTTTTTCATAATATGCCAGGTAAGGAAGCTTACCTGGCATCCTCCCTTTTATAGGGCTTTTTTTATTTTACGGATATATTATTTGATAGAATTGCCCTGTAAGAACTTCTCCATATCAGCAACTGCTGATTCCTCATCAGTTCCTTCAGCTATTACAGTAACAGCCTCTCCTGATGTAAGGTTCAGTGTCATCATTCCCATGATACTCTTAGCATTGACCTTCTTGGACTGAGCCTCAATGTGAACTGTGCTCTCGTACTTGCTTGCAAGCTGAACAAGCTCAGCTACAGGTCTTGCCTCAAGCCCTCTAGGCAGCTTGATTTCGATAGATTTTGTGATCATAATATCCTCCTTTTACAATCGCATCCTGTCCGCAAGCTCCGATAGCTTACGCAGTCTGTGGTTAACTCCAGACTTCCCAACAGGCGGATCCAAAAACTTACCCAATTCCAGTAATGTTGCATCAGGATGTTCCAACCTCACCTCAGCCATCTCCCTTAGATTATCAGGGAGTCCTTTAAATCCCATCTGGTCTCTGATGAAGGTTATATCCTCAATCTGCTTGGTGGCTGCATTGACTGTCTTGGTGATATTGGCCACCTCACAGTTGACCTTCCTGTTGATGGAATTGCGCATCTCCTTAACGATCCTGAGATTCTCCAGGTTCATAAGGCTTATTGGCGCTTCCATGATATTAAGTAGGTCTACAATGCCTGCACCTTCCTTGATATAAAGCACATGGTACTTTTTCCTTAGTACTATGCGGGCCTCTATATCAAAGCTCTCGATCAGGTCCTTAATTAGCATTGCCTGTCCTTCATGATTACAGACAAACTCCATGTGGTATCCCTTGTTTGGATCGCTTATGGAGCCAGTGCAAAGAAATGCATCTCTTAAAAACGCTCTCTTGCAACAGGAATTCTTGACGACTAAAGGGCTTGCACCCTCAGCAAAGTCTCTGATGTTTCCATCCTTGTCCATGAGTTTTGTTGCCATCAAGACATCTTCAACCTGTCTTGTATCAGTAAGGACCGGGCTGTAAATACGCCCACCGATGCGCACATCCGGCACATCTTCCAAAATGCTAGTAACTATATTAAATGCTTTTTTAAATAATGTAAAGAGCTTTCTCAGTACCTGAGCGTTGTCGGAAAGCAAATACAGAGCCTTTCCGCCGCCCTCTGTTTCGCCCACATAGCCTATGCTGGTAATGATAGCAGCTATGCCAGCAAGCTGACAATGTCTGGTACCTGCAGTGTGCCCAAGAAGCTCTTCTTTAACTTCTGCTGAAAAAGACATATCTCACTTGGCATCCTTCACATCTCTATGAGTTAGCTTAAGTCCAAAGTTTCCACCTAGATTCTTTAATCTCTCATAGAGCTCATTAGCAATGGTCACGCTTCTGTGCTGACCTCCAGTACAACCGATGGCTACCACCAGCTGATATTTTCCCTCTTTAACATATCCAGGTATAAGAAATTCAAGCATATCTGTCAGCTTATCCACAAACTCCTGACAGGCAGGAAAACTTTTTACATAGTCCTGTACTGGTTTGTCATTACCTGTCTTGTGCTTTAATTCATCAATATAATAAGGGTTTGGTAAAAATCTAACGTCAAAAACAAGGTCCGCATCTGAAGGTATACCATGCTTAAAGCCAAAGGAGAGAACATTTATCATAAGGGAGTTGTACCCCTCATTCTTTACGAATATCCTGTCCAGCTCTTCCTTGAGTTCTCTTGTAAGAAGGCTTGAAGTATCGATAACATAGTCAGCCTTCTTTTTTACTTCAGAAAGAACCTCTCTCTCCTTGGCAATTCCATCCTCAAGCCTGTCGCCAACTGCATTCATAGGATGGATACGCCTTGTCTCTTTATATCTTTTGATAAGAGTCTGGTCATTACAGTCCATGAAAAGAACTTCAACAGGAGTTCCTCTTTCCTTGAGAGAGTCAATGATACCTGCAACGCCCTCAAAACTCTGACCAGCTCTTGCATCAACTCCCAAAACCACCTTGGTGATCTCGCTGTCAGGCATGGAAATAAGCTCTGTGAATTTCTCGATAAGAGAAACTGGCAGATTGTCAACGCAGTAAAAGCCTGCATCCTCAAGCATATGTATTGCAGTGGCCTTACCACCGCCGCTCATTCCAGTGACTATAACGAATCTCATGTCTTTAGTCCTTCCAATGATTTAACTAAAATCGCCAAGCATGATAACTTCAGGTTCAAGTGTTACACCTGAAGATTCCAGAACGCACTTTTTTACCTCACAGATCAAATTGTAAATATCCGTAGATGTAGCATTTTCTTTATTGATCACAAAGCCGCAGTGTTTTTCGGAGACCTGAGCGCCGCCGACGGCGAAACCGCGAAGGCCGGCATCTTCTATGAGTTTGCCTGCAAAGTACCCCTCTGGGCGCTTGAAGGTTGAGCCTGCACTCGGGTATTCAAGGGGCTGCTTTTCTTTGCGCTTAAGGGCAAGTTCCTTCATGCCTTCAGCGATTGCTGTCTGGTCTCCCTTAACCAGTACAAGGCGCGCAGAGGTTACTACGAAGCCATCACGTTTAAGGGCGCTGGTACGGTAACCAAAGTCGCAGTCACTGCCAGAAATAATGGCAACTACGCCATCAGGAGTTATTACTCTTACGCTTTCTACAATGTCTTTCATTTCTCCGCCGTAGGCTCCAGCATTCATGATCATTGCTCCGCCAATGGTTCCAGGGATTCCTGCTGCAAATTCAAATCCAGCGAGGCTGTTGTCTCTGGCAAGAGAAGCAATGGCTGAGTTAAGAACTCCAGCTTCTGCCACGATGGTGGTGTCGCCTTCTATATGAACATCATTTAAGTTCTCAAGAGAAATAACTACTCCGTCATAGCCTTTGTCAGACACAAGAAGGTTACTGCCATTTCCAAGGATAAAGAATGGACACTCATTGCTTCTTAGAAATTTTACAACGGAAAGCACAGCCATTTCATCTTCTGGCCGTAAAAATAAGCTGGCAGGCCCACCAGTCCTAAAGGTGGTGTGCCTGCTCATAAGTTCATCTATTAATATATCTTTTTCTGGAACCAGCTTTTTTAGTCCCTCTATTACTTCACTATTCAATGCAAATCCTCTTTAACCTATTACAAGGCGGGCTGCTCCAAATACGCCTGCGTCATTGCCCAGCTTAGCAAGAGCAAATTTGGCATCTCCACAACCTGGGAATACATACTTCTTGAAGCTTGGCATAAGAAGGTCAAAGAGCATATCTCCAGCCTTGGATACTCCGCCTCCAAGAACGATGATCTCAGGGTTTGTAACAGATGCAACTATAGCGATTCCTTTACCAAGGTAGTATCCGTATTTCTCAGCGCACTCTTTTGCAACCTTGTCTCCAGCCTTGGCTGCGTCAAAGATATCTCTGCACTCGAAGTCTTTTCCGCGAAGAACGCTATCCTCTGTAGTTGCAGCAAGGACTCTTTTTGCGATCCTTACAGCACCTGTAGCGCTGGCGTACATCTCAAAGCATCCGTGATTACCGCATCCGCAGGTCTCTGGCTCATCGTCAACAAGGTGAATGTGTCCGATCTCTCCGCCTGATCCCTTGGCGCCTGAAAGAAGATTGCCTTCTACGATGATTCCGCCGCCAACACCTGTTCCAAGAGTAACAAGGCAAAGGTTCTTGTAGCCCTGTCCGCCGCCCTTCCATGCTTCTCCAAGAGCAGCAACATTGGCATCGTTACCTGCCTTAACAGGAAGTTTAAGTTTTGAATGAAGCTCGTTTACAACGTTAACCTTTTCCCATCCAAGGTTAACTGCCTGATAGCAGGCGCCATCAGCATTAACTGCACCAGGAACACCAACTCCGGCTCCCACAACCTGGGTGTCCTCAATGCCTCTTTCCTTCATCTTGGCTCTGATGGATTCAGCAATATCAGGAATGATCTGTGATCCATGATCCTCTGTTCTTGTGGGGATCTCCCAGAAATCCACCTTCTCACCAGTCTCTGTAAGGAGACCGATCTTAACTGTTGTTCCACCTACATCTGCCCCAAATACGTATCTTGCCATACTTAAACCTCTTTTCTATGATTAATTGTTTTTATTCGTCGTCCTCGTCGCTTCTCCTTCTTGCAAGAGAATTCTGAACTCTGTTGTAAAGCTCCTGAGCTGCGTTGTAACCCATAGCCTTCTGTCTGTGATTAACCGCTGCTGACTCGCAGATTACAGCCAGGTTTCTACCTGGACGAATAGGGATCCTGTGGCACACAACCTTGTTTCCAAGATACTCTGTGTACTCTTCCTCAAGTCCAAGTCTGTCGTACTCTTTATCCTTATCCCAGTCCTCGAGCTTGATCACAAGATCGATATTCTGGGTCTCTCTGACACTTGATACACCGTAGAGGGTCTTAACATCAATGATTCCGACGCCTCGCATCTCAATAAAGTGCTTGGTTATATCAGGAGCTGAACCAATAAGTGTCTCCTCACTTACTCTTCTAATCTCTACTACATCGTCAGATACAAGACGATGTCCTCTCTTGATAAGCTCTATGGCTGTCTCTGACTTACCAATTCCGCTCTCACCGGTGATGAGAACGCCGACGCCGTAGACATCCACCAAAACTCCATGAATAGAAATACATGGAGCAAGCTTAACGTTAAGCCATCTGATGATCTCAGCTGTGAAAGCAGAAGTCGACTTCTTGGTGATAAGCACCGGAACCTTCTCCTCAACAGCGATCTTTACAAATAAAGGATCAGGAGTTAAGTCTCTGCAGAATACAACGCCTGGAATGTCAAAGGATAAGAACTCCCTGTACATCTTTTCCTTCTTTTCTGAAGGAAGAGATTCCATATATGTGTATTCAACGAAACCGATAACCTGAAGTCTTGTGGCCTCAAAGTGCTCAAAATATCCTGCCAGCTGAAGGGCTGGTCTGTTGATATCCGGCTGACTTATCCTGATCTTTTTGATATCAAGCTCAGGTGTGAGGTTTTCCAGTTTCTGTTTCTCAATGATACTCTTTAAACTTACACTAGACATAGGTTTTTTGCCCCCTGACTTCTATATGTTCCATATACAACGCCTTCATATTATCATAGAAGAGTTTTATGTTCAAACATTTTCAGGATGAAAGAAATCGTAGATCTCCCTTGCAGTTTTTTCAGGAATCTCAGGTACCTTTGCAAGGTCTTCCACGCTGGCATTCTTGATATCCTCTATGGATTTAAAGCTCCTCATTAAAGCCTTGCGCCTTGCTGGTCCTATTCCAGGAATATCATCAAGGGAGCTCTTTACCTGGGACTTGCTTCTAAGTGACCTGTGGTACTCAATGGCAAATCTGTGGGCCTCATCCTGGATCCTGGTAATTAGCTTGAATCCTTCTGACCTTGTGTCTATCGGAAGCTCTACATTATTATAGTAAAGGCCTCTGGTCCTGTGGTTGTCATCCTTGACCATTCCGCATACCGGTATCCTTATTCCAAGTTCATCAAGAACCTGAAGGCAGATATTGACCTGACCCCTTCCACCGTCCATGAGAATAAGATCCGGGAACTTGGTAAAGCTTCCATATTGTGCGTCTATATCCCTTACCTCAAGTTCCTGCCTCTCCTCTATTCCATGGAGGAGTCTTCTGGTTAAGACCTCATGCATGCAGGCGTAATCGTCAGGGCCTGACACTGACTTTATCCTGAACTTTCTGTAGTCGCTCTTTTTGGGCTTGCCCTTTTCATAGACAACCATGGATCCAACGTTGGCAAAACCGCTAATATTGGATATATCGTAGGCCTCCATTCTGTTAAGGCCCTTTATGCCAAGAAGCTTTTCTATTTCTTTGACAGCTCCAATGGTCCTTCCCTCTTCTCTCTTTATCCTCTCCTTGTCCTTTGAAAGAACCAGCTGAGCGTTCTGGGCTGCCAGTTCCATGAGCTTTTCCTTCTGCCCTCTTTCTGGAACTGAGATATAAACCCTACTGCCCTTTCTCTGGGTGAGCCACTTCTCTATGATATCCATGTCCTCAATTGGTTCAGGCAAAAGAAGTTCTCTCGGAATAAAGGGTGTTCCAGCGTAAAACTGCTTAACAAAGTTCATAAGGATCTCGCTCTGTGGATTTTCAGAGACGTGGGTCATATAAAAATGTTCTCTTCCAATAAGACGGCCATCTCGTACAAAAAAGACCTGGATAACAGCGTCCTTGTCGTCAGATGCAATTGCAAGAATATCCTTGTCCTCCATAGAGGAATCAGTCATCTTCTGCTTCTGGGCAACAACCTTAACTGATGCCAGAAGATCCCTGTACTTTGCAGCGTTCTCAAAATCCAGCTCCTCAGAAGCTTTTTCCATTTTCTCCTGAAGGTCATTTAAGATAAGCGCGTAGTTTCCATTTAAAAACTCCAGTGCTTTATCTATCCTCTCTCTGTACTCTTCCTTTGTTATTTCCCCGGTACATGGGCCGCAGCACTGCTTCATATGATAGTTAAGACAGGGCCTTTCAAGTCCTATGTCTCTTGGAAGTACTCTGTTGCAGGTACGTAGCCCGTAGAGCTTGTTTATAAGCTCTATGGTGTCCTTGACTGCAGCAGCACTGGTGAAAGGACCAAAATATCTGGACTTATCTTTTTTCATAAGACGAGAGAAAAGAATCCTTGGATAATCCTCTGATACTGTTACCTTAATATAAGGATAGGTTTTGTCATCCTTCAAAAGAGTGTTGTACCTTGGGCAGTGCTCCTTTATCAGGTTATTTTCAAGGACCAGGGCCTCAAGCTCTGAGTCTGTAACTATGTATTCAAACCTTGCGATCTGCCTCACCATCTGGTCGATCTGTGGGCCTCTTCCAATATTTGCACGAAAATAACTCCTCACACGGTTGTGAAGATTTATGGCTTTTCCCACATACATGATGGTGTCGTTTTCATCATGCATTATATAAACCCCCGGCTTATTGGGAAGTTTTTTAAGCTCTTCTTTTATATCAAACATACTCTTATTATACACAAAAACCACCAAAGCGCTGACTTTTAAGAGGATTGTCAACGATTTGGTGATCTTTAAGAGGAAAAAAAGGATACTTGGGCAATTGGAGAGCTTATTATCTATAACGCTCAGAGATTATCTTTAAGATATCTAAGGAGCGCCTTAGCTGCCTCATCTTCATCTTCGCCCTGGCAACTGATGGTAAGGGTCTGTCCATGCTTGACGCCAAGACCCACAAGACCAAAGACGTGCTTAACATCTGCAGTCTTGCCATTACCCTCAGCTATTATGGTCGATTCAAAATCTTTAGCAAGCTTCACCAAGCCCCCTGCTGGAAGGGCGTGTACACCCTCAGGGTCTGTAATTATATAATCAAATACCTTCATGTATAAGCCTCCACTATTACACGAACTTCCAGATATCAAGAGACTGTGATGTCAATAAATCAGGGGATTCCCCCTTAGATCAGACCTCTACACCGAAGTGCTCAAAGAGGATCTTCTCTGCTTCAGGATTCCAAAGTCCTGCGTGTGCCTTGCAGCTCTCATCTAGCTTTTTAAACAAAGGATCTGTCTTACCAAGCTCTTCAAAATCATCAATTGCTGTAAGAGGCATATCTATCTGTGTATAGCACAGTTTCTTTCCGCCAGGGATGTTTGGAAGGTTGCAGGTAGTCTCTGCTACGCTGTCAAGTCCTCCAACGTGTGTGACCATAACTGAAGGATTGATCTCTCCCTTTGCTGCAAGGGTAAGGGCCTCAAGAAGGTCGTCATTGTTACCGCCTGTGGTTCCAAGAATATGTGTGCTTGTGTAATGTGCGTTATAAAGATTGATCTCAGATCTGAACTGATTGTCTGTAGGACCAGCAAAGAAGTTCATGCAGCCATCAAAGGCAAGGAGTCTGTCTCCCATCTCTGCAACACTTCTTACAGGAACATATACAAATACGTCATCATAGCCATGTCCCTCTGTGATCTCCATGAGCTTTTCTTCTGCATCACTTGCTGATGAATTAAAGTAGATAAGCTCCACGCCCTTTTCTTTTGCAAACTCAGGGCTGATGACCTTTGCTGCTCTTTCAAGTTTCTTGTCATCAAGATCAGTTACTACGATCCTCTTTGGTTTATTCTCAAATCTAAGGCCGTAGCTTACTGCGCCAAGGCCCATAGGTCCGCATCCGCCCATGATAAGGATGTTTCCGCCTTCCTTAGTGCCCATGGCGTGGTTGTAATTCTGTTTGTTGGTATGATAGTTTGCGTGATATCCACCGATGATACAGCTCATTGGCTCTCCAAGAGATGCCTGATAGAAGCTCTCTCCATTATAAGGAAGAAGTGCATCCAGCTCCATTACCTCGTGAGGCATGATGCAGTAGGTTGCATCTCCGCCGCAGAAGCGATATGAGTACCCTGGAGAATCAAGCTTACCCT
>Ga0256405_10006786_pt1 | contig 17935 bp, 18 predicted proteins | sample RumenRJG_02DNA_FD_189096 | JGI IMG/M metagenome (GOLD analysis project Ga0256405, IMG submission 189096) | Bovine rumen microbial communities from Lethbridge, Alberta, Canada - RJG_02 | ecosystem: Host-associated > Mammals > Digestive system > Stomach > Rumen | place: Canada: Alberta... | reverse complement strand
AGCAGTCAATTATATTTGGCTGCAAAGTTACAAAATCAAGTCCGTTTCATTTCAAAAACCTGCCTAATAGACTGAATTTCAATTATTTCAAAGAGCGATTAGTCCACTTTAACGGGACAGTAGTGATGGTAGTGGATAAACTTTGAATTTTCAGACAGATGTGACTATATTATAAATATAAACCCGAAAACAAAGAAAATCATGGAAACAACAAACCATTTTAAGTACAACATTATTGAAATAGCCAACAAGATTGAAGGGCAAAGGAATAAATCTAAGCATCAATTGCCGTACAATGTGTTTACCATGTGGGGAATGAGCGAAAACGACCATACGAAGTTACTACTGGCATTACTTCGTTACCAAGACTCGACTGGACGCTACCCTCTACTGAATAGTTTCCTGAACAGATTCACAAAAGGACGTGACAAAATGATTCACTATCAGAACCCTTCGGATGTTATCATTCGATTCAATCCACGATATGACAAGGATGATAAACACAGTTTCATTGATGGGCTCATCATGTTTTCCGCACAAGGAAAGCGAATAGCCATTATCATAGAGAACAAGATTTTTGACGCTCCTGATCAGAAGGACCAAATACGTCGCTATATAACCCACATGACAACTGAAGAGCATATTGCATTGGAAAATGTATGGGTGTTATATATTACAGGAACTGGCACTAAGGAAATTGACGAATGTAGCTATCATCCAAATGATGAGAGTGAAGCAACAAACATTGGCCGACGTTTTATCACTCTTTCTTTTTGCAGTGATATCATAGAATGGCTTAAGCAGGATGTCCTTGAACGTCGCATTTACCCGGAGTCATTGACAAGTATCGTTCGCGCATACGTTGAGTCTATAGAGAAGGATATCTTTTGCGAAGACAAAACAGATGCGTGGCGAAAAGACATGCTGTGCAATTTTTTAATAGGCTCAGGACATCTCATTGCGAATAAGATGACCGACCGCGATTTCGACTATCTCTATTCTTTCCGTGATTCTGTACAAGAGGTACGCAAAGAAATGGCTAATGCTAATACAGATGAAAAAGATATTCGTGCTGTTGATAATCTGTATGGAGTAATAAGAGACCTTATCCATGATATAGAGCAACAGGCCTTTGGTGAATTTGAAAGACTCAGTACAGAGATTCTGAACAGCTGGTGGAAGAAAGAACTGAAGAAGTATAAGGGAGCACAATGGATTGCCAAGCATCGTGGCCTACGTAGTGACAAAGGATTTGTACAGATGGGTCTTTCCTCTGAATGGGGTACGGCTCATTTGGAATGGATTCCCATCAGTGCAAAAAGAATGTGCCTTGGAAATGAATATCAATTGGAATTACATGTCGAGAACAACAAGGCTCTTGCTGACAAATGGCGCGAGGAACTGAATAGCAATCCCATTTTGCTGCCGGCAAATAAGTGCGAAAAAGTAAAAGCTGGCACCAGCAGGCTGCTTCGCTATAAGTGCCAGACTGCAAAACCAATTGCGAAGATGAGCAAAAAGGAATTGACTGTATTCCTAACTGGAGTTTATACCAAAGAATTGAATTATTGCTGCAGAATGCTTGTTGAGCATTTCCAGGATTACATTTGATTAAACTATATAACTTGAAAGAGGATTCCGAAGAGTGTGAGCATCCAAGTCAATTCCTCGATGCGCAGGATGACTGCTACCTCGTCTATTCCCTTGGCGAAGTCGGTTCTCATACCCATCCTGTCTGCTACTCTGTGTTTCCGCCCACACATCCTGTTCCAGAGAATATTGCAGCTCAACTAAGGGAGAATCTGTGTTCGTTAAATCATTGAATTATTCTCCAAACAATTCAATATTATGGTGACAAATAATAGTAAAGCACTTAAATCCATTGCAAGCGGTATCGCAGACATGGAGCCGGAGGCTGGCTGGCATCCTTCTCATCCTGTAGTAGAACCGATGGAGCTGCGAAGGCAGAGCCAAACTTGTTTGAGCTTTGCTGAGTGACAGAGATGGAACATTGTTCAAAGGTCTTGGGATGCCTTTTTTATAAGATCATGAAAAAAAGTTGCCCCGATTTTTGAATTTTTTCGCGAAAGTGTCTATATTATGCCTATCAACATTTTAATTCAAAAAGATATGGCAACAACAATTAAAACCAGTTCAAAGAACTACTTCAACAAAATCCAAAAGTACCTCCACAACAAAAGAGTCTTCTTTACCCCATCACTTAATCTTGGGGTCTATGCCCTCACCATCTTTGACCTCAATCAGGATCAAACCAACTCTCTTATATCAAAAATGACCAAACACTTCCACCTCACCAACCAGCAGGAGCCTCTGGCTCTTGCTGCCTAAAACAATATTTTCACGGAATTGTTTTGCGGAATGCTCCTTTTTTATTAACTTTACAATCAATCTAAAACTATATTATTACAAACCTAATAAAACGAAGATAAATATGAAAGAAAGTTTAGATGATATCCTTGATGAAATTGGTCGTTCGTCGTTACTGAGTTTCGACGAGGAAGCAGCACTTTGCAAAGTTGTGCAAAAGAAAGGTACAGACTGCGACGAGATGAAGCAACTGGAAAAGGCCAATATGCGGTTCATCGTGAGTGTGGCCAACCAATATCAAAAGCGTGGACTGACACTCGATGAACTGATTGAGGCAGGAACTGAAGGACTGAGAAAGGCTGCTATGAAGTATGATGCCTCTCGTGGTTTCAAGTTCATCGCATATGCCGTCTGGTGGATTCGCCAAAGCATTATTCAGGCAATCGAAGAGAATAAACAATAACAATTACAAGATTATGGATACAAGAATTGAGTCGCTGAAAAAGTTGTTGGAGCGAAATTTTCATCGTTTCAAAGAGACATTCATTGATGAGGATACTGGCAAGGAAGAAGAAGTAGAGCGCGAAGAGGTTATTGCTTTCGACACAACCGAAGAGGAACGCGAGCTGATGGAGAGCATCATTGCTGATGTGGCAAATCTCAGCGATGAGGACCTGATAGCTTTCAAAGCTAATACTGTATGGTTTTGGCCTCGTCCTTTTGATGAATACTATATGGAGCTGATTCGTCGTGGTGATGAGGAACAGACTATCTTTATCGAGGATCCTGCCATTCTGCAAGAGCTATGCGACAAAGGAAACAAGTATGCCGCATGGGAACTGTATTGGAAGCATTTCTATGGCGATGCGGAGCACGGTATTTTCATCAACCGCAAGCGGGCTCGTGAATACTATGATTTGGCGCTGGAACGTGGCTATGAACTGTACGAGGACGGAAGTGATGCTTGGGATGACACAGAAGATCCAGGCGAGGAATATCCCAGTACTTACCAGTATGAACTGACGGGTAATGCCGAGACACTCAATGGCGTGGAAACACTCATCAACGATCTCTGCCAGAAATTCGGAACCCCTGATAATGAACTTGGATTTTACGTTCCGCAACGCCAACTGATGAAGGTACTCGTAGGCTCAGATACAGAGTATTATCGAGGCAATGTTATCACAATGGAACGAGAATCGCCAGATCACCTTATTATTACTACAGAGGCAGACAATGGCGAGCCTCTGCTCTACGCCCTCCGCTATACTTTCGAGAATCTGAATGTGGAAATGAAAGAAAAAAAATTCCTCTGATTTTTGAATTTTTCTCGAAAAGTTACTATATTATTATTGCAAACCAAATAAAACGAAGATAAATGATGAAAGAAAGCTTAGAAAAGTATCTACCCCTTGTAGAGAAAGTGGTTGATGAGTATCAGAATAAAGGTCTGACGCTCGAAGAACTGATGGAAGCCGGAAATGACGGTTTGAAGAAAGCTGAGGAGAAGTATAACCCCAAGGCCGACTTCGGTTTCGAATCCTATGCCGTCTGGTGGATCCGCCAGCGCATCATTCAGGCAATCACAGAAAAGAATAACAATGAATAGATATACTTTCAAGTTAGGCGACATCGTTTATTATATGTCGCCTATCGCTGAGTTTTCCGTTAAGCGGGCACGAATAGCTGAGATAAAGATGAGAAAGCTCAGAGGCAGTCCAGTCATTGAAACTGTTGACAAAATCATCATGGATAATGGCGATGAGGTGGCTAACGCTTTCGTATTCCCATCAAAAGACGAAGCCACAAGCTATCTTAAAAAAAGCGTTGTTTCCAGCCTTAATGGTGCGAAAATTGCCCTCGCCAACATCCAGCAGCGCATCAAAAAGCTTGAACGGATTCAGAGATTATTAAAGGAGAATAATAAATAAAGTCGTTATGGTCATTAAGGAATCAATGCGTGTCAGAGAGCTCCACATGAGAGAGTATTATGACGAGGAAATCGACGAATATAACACCGCATTCTCATTTGTTGTTGACTACGAAGGAATGCGTTATACTGTGGGGGAATTGTTCTGCGATGGCATTTATTCCATAGAAGAGGTGGAGCGTTACATCGTATGCTATCTAATGGCCAAAAGTGAACATGATGATTCGAAGCTGTATTGGCAAATGGTTGACAAAAGCCAGTTAAACGAAGAGACAGAGACAATAATCAAGAACCAGTCGTAGAAAGTTTCGCTTCGACTAAAGGTCGAAGTTTCTATGAAACCGGAGGCTGGCAGGCATCCTTCTAATCCTGTAGTAGAAAGGTCTTGGGATGCCGTTTTATACAACAACCCGCCGAGCAATTGATAGTTCGACGGGCTGTTGTTAATCGAAATGCTTACTTGCCCTGCGGGCGAGCCTGCTTTCGCTCAGTAGAGCTGATGCACGCATCGCTCTACTTTCGCTTACTCGCAGCCTTCTCTGCAGGCAGCTCCACGATGAGGCTGTGCAGATTCTCAGGCAGGCGCTTCTTATAATAGTCGGCCTTCTTGGCTGGCACGTTGATGACTTTCAGTGCTGTGCAGTGTTCGAATGCAAAGGCTTCAATACATGTTGTTCCCTCAGGAATTATTCCCACTCCGTCTTTGATTTCATATGAAAATTGGTTCTGTTTATTATTGAATGTGTGTTTCCATATATCCCCAAATGCATATTTTTAGTGTTTGGAAACATTTTATTCGGTAAAATTTTGATGTTTGGAAACATTTTATTATCTTTGCAGCCGAGAACTATATAATTATAAAATATGGAGGAACAAATCAATTATCTCATAAAGATTTTCCAGCGTAGGTTGGCGGCAACACCAATGGCTTTTTTTAGATATCTGTATAAGCAGATAGATTGGAACGACACGCTGATTGGCATAAAAGGTCCGAAGGGATGTGGAAAATCAACCCTGATGTTGCAACATATCAAAGAGGCTTTTAAGGGAAAAGAGCTGGATAAGGTGCTTTACGTGTCGCTTGACAATCTGTGGTTCAGTACTCACGACATTATCGATGTCGTGGACTACCACTATACACATGGCGGAACCCATCTCTTTATTGACGAGATTCACTATTACAAACACTGGCAAACGTTGCTAAAGAATATCTGCGATGACTATCCTGGACTTTATGTAGCTTATACCGGCTCATCAATGCTTCAATTGGAAAGCAGCGAAGGAGATCTTTCACGTCGCCTGACTATGTATGAAATGCGAGGCTTGTCGCTGCGTGAGTTCTTGGAGTACGAAGGCATACTGCAGGTTCCATCTGTTTCACTTGATCAGTTGCTTGCAGATCATGTTGACATTGCTATGGAGGTATGCGGCAAGATAAAGATACTGGAGCATTTCAAGAAATATCTGGAAGTGGGGTATTATCCATTCTATAAGACTGTGCATCATGGTTATTACCAAAGGCTGCAGAATGTTGTCAATCAGGTAATAGAGGTGGACTATCCTAATATTGAGGACATTACGATGTCAACGATTCGCAAAACGAAAAAATTGTTGATGATCCTTGCCGAGAGGGTACCGCAACTACCCAAGATGAATGAGATATACAAGGAGTTGGAGACAGATCGCAACCAGGGGCTGAAAATGCTTTATGCACTTCAACGTGGAGGATTACTTCTGTTATTAGGCGATGACGTAAAGAGTCCAGATAACCTGTCACGCCCAGATAAGATATACATCAACAACCCGACCATGATGTTTGCACTTACCCCAAAGGTTGATACAGGTACACTTCGTGAGGCGTTCTTTTGCAATCAATTATCACAAGGTCATGAGGTTCGCTATCCAAAATCGGGTGATTTCCTTGTGGATAGGACACATCTGTTTGAGGTCGGCGGTAAAGGCAAGACCTTCGACCAGATAAAAGATATTCCAAATAGCTACCTGGCTGTTGATAATACTGAAATTGGTCATCGGAACCGCATTCCATTATGGATGTTCGGACTATTGTATTGATAATCAACAGCCCGCCGAGCAATAAAAGTTCGGCGGGCTGTTTGATTAATCATCGCAGATTCTTACTTGCCCTGCGGGCGAGCCTGCTCACGCTCAGTAGAGCAAATGCAAGCATCGCTCTACTTTCGCTTACTCGCAGCCTTTTCAGCTGGCAGTTCCACGATGAGGTTGTGCAGACTCTCAGGCAAGCGTCTCCTTCGTCGCCGAGCGGCTGAGGTGCAGCCCATCTTCGCAATTTATTGCAAAGATAAGCATTTAATTGCAAAATTTCATTGCCCCCCTTAAATGATGTTAAATATAAGAATTGCGGCTCTTTTTATTGAATTTTTTCTCGAATGTGTCTATATTATGAACATCGAACATTATAAAAAATGAATTATGAGCGTAATTGAAACAGTTATTTACATTGTGGGGTGGAGTACCATGATCGGCATCTTCAACTATCTCGAAAAGGAATAGCATTTCCCTTAATTGTTGTTAAAACGACAAAACGGGACAATGATAACAAAAGAATTGTCTACTACAAAGCCGAAGAGCCAGGTTGCGAAGTCTATTTGAAGAACGATGCCGAGGGCAAGTATTTCCCTGAGACAGAAGCCGATGGCCATCCTTTCAAGTTGATGACTGGGGAAGATGAGAATGAGCAAATCCGCCTCATCCGTGCTATTCAGGAAGGAAAGATTAAGCTTGAACCAAAGAAGTAACGGCTTCCTGAAAAAAAGTTGCCATGTTTTTTGAATTTTTTTTCGAATGTGTCTATATTATGCACATCGGATATTTAAAATTCAAAAGATATGGCAACAACAATTAAAAGTAGGAAGAAGAATCAACAGAAGCCTGTACCCACACTGCTACAGGCTATTGAGAAGGTGGTGGAACTGGCAGAGGACTCGAAAATGAGTGATGAGTTCATGCTGAAAGCCGCACCTGAGATCAGTCTGCTGGCAGAGAGTTATGGTATCACGGAACGACAGGCTGTGCTATTCTGTGTCTGTATGGAGAAAGGGCCGAATCGCGTGGATTATGATGATCTGGCCTCATATCTGGATCTGAATAAGATTGGTGTGCTGAGTTATGCCAGTGATATCGATGCTCTGGTGCGTCGCCGTCTGCTGAAGTTCCGCGATGTGAAGGATGAGGACGACTTCGATATTCCCTCCGTCGTGATCCGCAGTCTGAAGCATAACGAGGTGTATCAGTTGCCTCAGCGCAAAGGGCTCGACTGTGCGGCGATGTTTGAACTGCTCGATCAGTGGTTTGAGGATCTGGATGATGATGCCATCTCGCCCCATGCCCTTTGTGAAGAACTGCAACAGCTTTTTGAGGACAATCCGCAGGTGGGTTTTGTGAAGCACCTGAAGGAGTATTACCTGAGCGATGAAGATGAGATGATGGTGGCCTACTTTGCCCATCGGTTGGTAAATCGGGATGATGATGACATCCGTTTCCGTGATATCGAAGATCTGTATGACAACAAAGCAGACTTTACCAATGCGAAGGGTAAATTGAGAAGTGGGGAACACAAGCTGCAAAACAAGAAGCTGATTGAGCATAAGTGTGTGGACGGGTTGGCTGACGTGACCAGATATAAAATGACGGAAACGGCCAAGCGTGAGCTGTTGGCAGAGATGAAGATTAATGCTACAGAGGAGAAACTGGCCAACATGTTAGATTCAAGTAAACTGACTCAGAAGCAGCTGTTCTTCCCCAAGGATATTCAGCGACAGGTGGAGGAACTGGGCAGTTTCCTGCAGCCAGAGAATTATCAGAAGATTCAGGAGCGCATGAAGGAAAAAGGCTTCCGTTATGGTTTCGCCTGCCTGTTCTATGGTTCCCCTGGTACTGGTAAGACAGAGACGGTCTATCAGTTGGCAAAGAAGACGGGCAGGAATATCATGGTGGTGGATGTGCCGCAGTTGAAGAGTATGTGGGTAGGACAGAGCGAGAAGAACGTAAAGGCGCTCTTCGATCGCTATCGTGAACAGGTAAAGCGGGCCAAGTTGACACCTATCTTATTATTTAACGAGGCTGATGCCATCATCGGCAAACGCAAGAACGGGGCAGAGAATGCGGTGGATAAGATGGAGAACTCGCTGCAGAACATCATCCTGCAGGAGATGGAACAGCTCGATGGTATCATGATTGCCACCACGAATCTGCAACAAAATATGGATAAGGCTTTTGAACGTAGATTTTTGTATAAGATTAAGTTCGACAAGCCTACGGAAGAGGCACGCGCCAGCATCTGGCACTCGATGATTCCTGACCTCAGCGATCTGGATATCCACACTTTGGCCTCGAAGTACGACTTCAGCGGTGGTCAGATAGAGAACATCGCGCGTCATTATGCCATCGACACCATCCTGCATGGTCAGGCCGAAGATGTGCTCCCTATGTTGATCCGCCACTGTGACAACGAACGCCTTGACGAGACGAACGTGAAAAAGATTGGATTCTGATCAAATCTTTGCCATTGTTGGCAAAATATTTGTATCTTTGCAGCAGAATTATGGAATCACTGAAGGAGAAAACGGCAAAGGGGCTCTTCTGGGGCGGGATGAACAACGGCATGCAGCAGTTGCTCGGACTGGTGTTCGGCATCATCCTAGGCCGCTTGCTCTCACCATCGGACTATGGTCTGATAGCCATGATCACCATCTTCTCACTGATAGCCACCGCCCTGCAGAACAGCGGGTTCTCAACGGCGCTCGTCAATGAAAAGGAACCGAAGGACAGCGACTACAACTCGGTGTTCTGGTTTAATATCCTGATGGGCGCTTCCATCTATATCATCCTCTTCTTCTCAGCCCCCTTTATTGCCGACTATTACCACGAGCCGCGACTGGTGACCCTCTGCCGTTATGCGTTTATCGGACTGCTTTTCAGTTGTTCGGGTGTGGCGCAGGCGGCCTATCTCTATAAGAACCTGCGGGCCAAACAGTTGGCAAAGGCGAGTATCACAGCCACGATTATCTCAAGTTGTGTGGCAGCCATCATGGCGTGGCAGGGGTTCTCATACTGGAGTCTCGCCACACAGACCAACCTCTTTATCCTGATCTCCACCTTGTTGCGCTGGCATTACAGCGACTGGCGCCCCTCGCTTCAGATTGATTTCTCATTTGTGCGCAAGGCCTTCCCCTTCAGTGTGAAGATCCTGATCAGTGATGTGCTCACCCACGTGAACAACAATGTGATGAACATCCTATTGGGACGCTACTATTCGGCTCACGATACGGGCAACTACAACCAGGCCTACCAATGGAACAACAAGTGCACCTCGCTGATTCAGGGGATGGTGAAACAGGTGGACCAGGCGGTGCTTGTGAGTGTGAGAGATGATCAGGAGCGACAGCTCGCCGTACTGAGGAAGATGGTGCGCTTTGCCGCGTTTATCTCCTTCCCGTTGCTGTTGGGCTTCGGACTGGTGGCCAAGGAGTTTATCGTGCTCGCCATCGGCGAGAAATGGCTGGTGTCCGCCCACTATCTGCAGTGGCTCTGCGTCTGTGGGGCTGTGGCGCCTATCAGTGTGCTGTTAGCCGATCTGATTATCAGTCGGGGACACTCTGGCATCTTCATGGGTGCCACTCTCGCCTTGGGACTGTTGGAGATTCTCGCCATGCTGTTGCTCTACCCCTACGGCATCCACACGATGGTGATGGCTTACGTGGCTCTGAACCTTGTTTGGCTCTTCGTGTGGTTCACCTTCGCCAGCAGGTTGACAAGCTACACCTTATTATTATTTATGAAGGACATCGTGCCCTTCGGTCTTGCTGCAGCAGGTGTGATGATAGCTACAGGCTATCTCACGACCTCAATCACCAATCTCTGGTTGCTGCTGCTCTGTAGGGTGGTGCTGGCAGCGATACTCTATCTGCTCGTGATGAAGGTGGCACGGGCGAAGATTCTCGACGAGACCCTCGACTTTGTAAGGAACAAATTTAAACGATAAGATATGAACTATGCTTTGATTATCGCCGGCGGCTCCGGCAACAGGATGGGGCAAGACATTCCCAAACAGTTCATCAATGTCTATGACAAGCCCGTGCTGATCTATACGCTGGAGAGCTTCCAGCGCCATCCGATGGTGGATGCCATCGATGTGGTGTGCCTCGACGGTTGGCACGATGTGCTGAGAGCCTATGCCAACCAGTTTAACATCACGAAACTGCAGGATGTGGTGTCGGGCGGAAAGAGTGCCCAAGAAAGCATCCGCAACGGTGTGTTCCATCTGGAGGAGAAGGCAAAGGCAGACGATATTGTCATCATCCATGACGGCATCCGTCCGCTGGTGGATGATACGGTACTCACTGATGTGATACAGAAGGCCCGTCAATATGGTAACGGTGTGACCTCGTTGCCTTACAACGAGCAGATCTTCATCGTAAACCCTGACGACGAGACCACTACCCGCCAGTATATCCCCCGTGAGACGTTGCGTCGTGTCTCAACCCCACAGGCTTATCAGTTCGGACGCCTCGACTCAGCGTATCATGAGGCCTTCGAGAAGGGCATTGGTATCTATGGTTCTTCTTACACAAACACGATGATGGTGGAGTTGGGTGAAACGCTGCACTTCGCCGCAGGATCAGATAAGAACATCAAACTGACCACGAAAGATGATCTGGAGATGTTCAAAGGTTATATGAAAATGGATAAGGACACATGGCTGAAATAAAATTACTCAACAAACAACATCCGCTGTATCAGGAGGATCTGAAACGAATCTGTCAGACACAGGATCTGGCGAGTCTGTATGGTAAACGTTTCCTCATCACTGGGGCAACGGGACTGATTGGCGTCTGTCTGATCGATGCCCTGATGAAAGCCAATGCAGAGGGGGCAAATATCACCATCTATGCCTTGGGGCGCAGTCGTGAGAAGGCTGCCGCTCGTCTGGGAGAGTACTATGATGATGAGCACTTCCACTTTGTGGAGCACGATGCCCGTGTGCCGCTCACCGATCTGCCCCCTGTGGATGTCATCATCCCCTTAGCCTCCAACACCCATCCTCTCGCCTATTCACAATTCCCGATAGAGACCATCGAGATCAACGTGAAGGGAGCCGAACATGCTTTGGAGAAAGCATTGACAGATGGAGCCACCGTGCTCTACCCCTCTACCGTAGAGGTCTATGGCAATGCGAGAGGTGAGGATATCTTTACGGAGGATTATACGGGTCAGTTGAACCTGCGTAATGCCCGTGCCTGTTATCCGGAATCGAAGCGTCTCAGTGAAGCACTCTGTCAGTCGTATATCACTGAAGAAGGTGTGAAGGTGAAACTCGTCAGACTGAGTCGTGTGTTTGGTCCCACGATGCTGATGAGCGACAGCAAAGCTTCCTCACAGTTTATCGTCAAGGCCCTCCAAGGCGAGGACATTGTGTTGAAGAGCAAAGGCGAGCAGCTGTTCTCCTATACTTATGTGGCTGATGCCGTCAGTGCTATGCTGCATGTGCTGATACATGGTGAGGACGGACTTCCCTATAACATCGCCAATCAGGCTTGTGATGTCCGTCTGAAAGACTTTGCCCGTCTCTGTGCCGAATGGGCAAAAAAAGAAGTTGTCTTCGACCTGCCATCGGAGACGGAGCAGAAAGGTTTCTCGATTGCCATGCGTGCCATCCTCGACAACCAGCGCCTCTGCGCCATCGGCTGGCAACCAGGCTACGATATGAAGACTGCCATCAACAGGACATTAGACATCTTGAAATGAAGAATACCTATTTGGAACAATATAAGGCCCAGCAGTTGCGTGCCTGTCAGTTGAAGCAGCTCTCTATCCTCGAAGAGATCGACCGCATCTGTCAGAAGCACCAGATAGGCTACTGGCTCGACGGTGGTACACTGTTAGGTGCTGTGAGACACGGAGGCTTTATCCCCTGGGACGATGATATCGACATCGCCATGCGACAGGCCGACCTGGAGCGTTTCATCAGCATAGCACCCAGCGAACTGCGAGAGGGACTATTCTTGCAGACGCCTCAGAACGAGCCACAGTCGAAAGAGCCCATCGTCAAGGTGCGCGATCTGAACTCTTTCTATGTGGAGGGGGCCGACAACTTCGCCGCTGACTATCAGAAGGGACTCTATGTGGATATCTTCCCCATGATCAACTATCCCACCCTGCCTAAGCAACTGGTAAAGCGTGTCACCCTGGGTATCTCGCGCAGTTACTCCATCCTGCACAAGGCCCACTATTATTCTTTGCGTGCCTTTGCGGAGTTCTTCTGGTTTGGGGCGAAGTATCTGTTGAACCGAGGGCTGTGGGCATTACTTTGTGCCGTGCGTCCGAAGAACGTCTATCTCTCGAACATCCTGATCAACAACGGCTATGGCATCATGCATCGTCAGGACTCAGTTTTCCCCTTGGGCACTATCACCTTCGAGGGAAAGACCTTCAGCGCACCTTGCAATCCCGATGCCTATCTGAGCGACCTCTATCGTAACTATATGGAGATTCCGCCCAAGGAGAAGCAAAAAATCCATTCCGTATTCATCATGCCAGAACTCGTATGAAACATCCTGCCAAGACCGATATCGCCGTACTGCTGCTGTTCTTTACCCGCAGCGACACCTTCGCCCGGGTGTTCGAGGCTGTACGCCAGGCACGTCCCTCGAAACTGTTCCTCTATCAGGACGGACCTCGTGGCGAACGGGATATGACAGGTATCATGGCTTGCAGGGAGATTGCCAGTGATGCACATATCGATTGGGAATGTGAGGTACATCGTCAGTATCTGGATCATAATCAGGGCTGTGATCCGTCGGGCTTCCGTTCCCACCAGTGGGCATTTTCATTAGCCGACAAGGTGATTGTACTTGAAGACGACGTCGTACCAGCCCAATCGTTCTTCCCCTTTTGTAAGGAGATGCTCGACCGCTATGAACACGACGAACGTATCTCGATGATCGCCGGTTTTAACATCGACGAGGTGACACCCGACTGTCAGGACAGTTATTTCTTCACGACAGCCTTCAGCATCTGGGGGTGGGCCTCATGGCGACGGGTAGCCGAACGCTGGGATCCCACCTATGGTTTCATGCGTGACCCCAAGAAGATTCAGAAACTGGAGACCATCGCCAAAGAACGTCATCTGCGCAGTGACATGCTACAGATGTTCCATGACCACAGTCAGAGCGGCAAGGAATATTTCGAGACAATCTATTGGGCTGACATGCTGCTCCACGACTCATTAGCCATCATGCCCCAGCAGAACCAGATCAGCAATATCGGACTGATGGCAGACTCCACCCACTTCTCTGCGGATCTGAAGACCACCCCCCACCGTTTGCGCCGTATCTTCACCATGCAACGGCATGAACTCACCTTTCCACTCCGCCATCCTGAGCAGATAACAGAGCATCAGGCTTATCTGGAACGGCTCTATAAGGCCAATGCCTGGAACCATCCCTGGATTAAGATTCAGAATTCCATCGAAGAACTGTTGCTGAACCTGCGCTACGGCAACTTCTCCCATATCGGGAAATCCCTATCCCGCCGTATCCGTAAGTGGATCGGCAAAGAAAAGCACATCTAAAGCACCGTTCGGATAGGTGTCAACAGGAAATCCGTCAGGAGATAGCCGTTATACACCAACAGATAAATGGTCAGGAAGACGACTGCCAGTCGCAGCCATTGCCAGTTGACGCTCTTAAAGAGATAAGCGGTGGCAATGGGCAACACAAACATGAAATGAGGTGCCATGATGAATATCTCATTCAGTCCGAAACCCAATATCAGATGGATGAACATATCGACACCGAAGCATGACAGACAGAGCCAGAGAAAACGGCGTTTGCGACCCACCCAGATACCAGCCAGAGCCAACAAGAGGATCAAAGCCTCAACGATATAGTTGAACACCGTATCATACTTGACAAACACAGGCCGACCCACCAACGTATCCTCCAAGAAGTGCTGACGGTGAAACTGAAGAGACTCACCAAAGAGGTTCTCATAGACCGACTGCCATCGGGAGGTAGAGATATCCGTCCATTTCAGGAACCCATAATCCTCCATCGGCTGACCGGCCTTTTCTTTTTGCAGCTTCAGTCTGAGTTCCCTACGTGCCTGTTTGGCTTCATAAGTCTTCCGCTCCTCAGGCGACATCGCAGCCACCTGCTTCTGTAAAGCCTCCTCCTGACGGGTCTTCATCTCTGCTCTTGCCTTCTCCTTCGGCAGCACATACGTACGATACTCCCACACGGCTGTACCCCACAAGAGGACAGTTGGCAACACAACTGCCAACAACAGATACTTAGGACGGAAGAAGTCTTTCAGGTTGACAAAGAAACCAGAGAGAAAAACCTTGATACCATTGGAGAGAGTAACACCTGCCGTGACATAGAAGAAGATGGCAGACTGCCACCAACGGAACTCCCTGCCTTTCTGAATACAGACACCTGAGATGTAGAGTGTGATGAGCAACAGGAACATCGAGATGGTGAAGTGGTCTGGTACAATCACCGACATCAGGATATAGGCAAAGGAGAAATAGAAGACCGTAAGCAACGTGGCATCCCAACGACTCAAGGCAATGACTTCACGATGGATACGATAAAGGAAGATATAGGAATAGTATGAACAGACAATCAACCAGAAGGCCACCAGATACTGCACGCAGTTGACACCCAAGAGCCACGTCAGTCCTTCATTCAACAAATAGAGGGGCCAGATCATAAACGACAGCAACGGATGACGATACACTTGATAGACCACATCCCAATCGGTGACTCCCAGATAGGTCAAGGGGTCATAGCCTGAGAGATGAAGCTCGTGCTCAAACACCTTCCAATATGGCCCGAATCCCTCTTGCATAAACAAATCATGCATACGGTAGATAAACAAAGCGTTGAGCAACACGATGACAGTTAAAGCCACCAGACTCTGAATGCGCTCCTCAGGTTTGATTTTGAACAACTTAAATGCTTTCATGGTTTATAAGAATCACGTAAATGATGACGGGTGCACCGATCAGTGGGGTCACAGCGTTCAAAGGGATCACCCCACCCTCACCAGGCAGGAAACAGAGCAGGTTACATACAAGAGCCACCACAGCCCCACAGAGCATGGTGGCAGGCAGCAACTGGCGGTGATTGTCAGTGGTAAGCAACAGACGCGCCATGTGGGGGACAGCCAGTCCGATGAAAGCCACAGGACCACAGAAGGCGGTGGTAACAGCTGTCAACAAGCCTGTCACCACAAGGAGCCAGTTCCTGACAGCAATGATATTGACGCCCAGGTTCTCAGCATAACGATCACCCAGCAATAAGGCATTCAGCGGTTTGATGAGCAACAAGGCACCAAACAATCCGAAGAGAGATACCCCCACGAAGACTGGCATATTCGCCATCGACACACCCCCGAAAGAACCCAGGCCCCACACCATATAAGACTTCACCCCCTCATCTGTAGCAAAGAAGTTGAGCAAGGAGATGGCCGAATTGGAGATGTAGCCGATCATGATACCGATGATCAGCAACATGACATGACTACGTACCAATGTGGAAAAGAAAAAGATAACCGCCATCACCGCCATTGCGCCAATGAAGGCCGCTATGAGGACAGCCGCAAAGCCACTGAACTGAAGGGAACCCACAGAGAGTCCGCCACCCAGGAAAAGCATCACCAGTGCCACACCTAAGCCTGCACCGCTATTGATACCGAAGATACTTGGTCCTGCCAGCGGATTACGGAAGACGGTCTGGAGCATCAGACCGCTGACGGCCAACGAAGCCCCACAGAACATCGCCGTGATGGCCTGCGGCAATCGTGACTCCAGGATGATATAGCGCCAGGAGGCCTTTTCACTGGTATCGCCCAGAAGAATACGCACGATATTCTCTGCAGGAATCGACACCGACCCCAACAACAGGTTCGAGGCAAAAAGTACCGCAATAACCAAACTCAGTCCAATGCAATATAACACACCTCTGTTCATCATCATCACGCTTCGGGTGCAAAATTACAACTTTTTTACGAACTTATGAGCTGAAATCACAAAATTATTGTACCTTTGTACCCACACTAACCATTTTACAATTATAAAGATGAAAAGACTATTCAAGACTGCACTGGCAGGTCTGCTTCTTCTGACAGCCACGCCAGGCACAGCCACCAAGGTCCTCGGACTGAAGGTGATTGACAACCAATACCTCATGGTTCATTTCCGTGATGGTGAAGTTCATTATCGTGACAACGGTACTGGTCCCAGTGCCTATCTCGGTCATTCTTTCGCAGAAGGTGACGACACGCTTCTGGTGTTTGGTGAACGTCTGAAGGCTGAAGCCCAACAGGCAGCTCTCTGGCAGATCAGTTCTCCTGACGACAAGAGCTTTGCCACCACACAACCTCTGAATGTGTGGCGCAAGTCAAAACCCATGAATACCGACCATACCCTAACCAGCGAACTCGACCACTGGCTCTTCCTCCAGTTGCCACAGCCGATGAAGCAGGGCTGTACCTATCAGGTCAACATCCCGCAGGGCATCGGTGCCGACAAGGAGCAGCTCAGCGTATGTTTCGATGTCTGGAATGCCCAGTCGGAAGCCATCCATGTGAATATCATCGGCTACTCACCAGCCGAAGCGGTACATGCCGCAGACCTCTATCAGTGGTTGGGCGATGGTGGTCAGCGCGACTATCGCCATTGGGAAGGCCGTAAGGTATATATATATAATGTGAAAACCAAAAAGAAACAGAACGTGGGTACTGTGAAGTTCTGGAAGTCGTCAGCCGACGCTGCACAGGAAGCCGGCAAGAAAGCGCTCATCGGCACCGATGTCTGGAATATTGATTTCAAGGCCACCACACCAGGGCGTTATCGTCTCGTCGTAGAGGATGTGGGCTGCAGCATGGACTTCGACATCGCCTCTGATGTCTATTTCCAGCCTTTCCGCTATTCCGTTCGTGGTTATTACTATATGCGTCTTGGTGAGCCGAAGGATCCTGAGCACGTATGGCCCGTACCCCGTCAGCCACAGTTCATCCCAGAAACGGATCCGAAAGGACTGACTGTTTATAAGACAGACCTCACCCCATGGGATAAGGAATGGCGCGACCTGCATACAGATGTGTGGGATGAGCCCCACTTCAAACCCGTCTTTGCCTCTATCTTCTGGCAGCACCGTCTGCCTGGCAACCCCGTGAATACCGAAGTGAAAGGCGGCCACTCCGATGCCTTCGACTGGGACCGTCACTTGGCACACGTCAGCAACATCTACGACATGCTGTTGCCTTATATCCTCTCTGGCGGCCGACTGTCGGAAGATAACCTCGGCATCCGCGAGAGCGGAAACGGCATCCCTGACATCATCGACGAGGCTCGCAATGAGGTGGACTTCTTCCTTTCCATCCGCGACGGAGAGGCTTACTCGCAAGGCGTCACCAACCCCAGTGCTGACTGGAGCGTGATGTTCCAGGCTGGATGTACTACGATGGCAGCCTGGGCTAATGCCGCCAACTGCGCCATCATCGGAGAAGCCTTCCGTATGCAAGGTAATGACTCTTTGCGCCAGTATTATACTGACGAGGCCATCAAGGCCTTCTTCTTCGCCAGCAGACAGGAGAACCAGCAATTGGACGACCGACAGGACATCGGCAGCA